>RCNF010000501.1_pt1 | contig 19990 bp, 17 predicted proteins | sample 2041311 | NCBI WGS metagenome assembly RCNF01 (sample SAMN09708228, study PRJNA481090) | Marine sediment metagenome, whole genome shotgun sequencing project. | biome: marine sediment; feature: ocean; material: sediment; isolation source: Sewage treatment plant 2 marine sediment (STP2) ... | reverse complement strand
AACGAGCACTTGGTTCTCGACAAGATGGTGGAGCGGTCAGCGCTTCTGGCGAGGCTTCTCTTGTTTCCGCCGCTCGACGACGTGATACCTCCGCCGGGCTAGAGCCCTGCAACGCGAATCACGGCGTCGCGTGGGGGCCAATCGTCGCCAACCTGTTCGAGCAACACATCGGCCGGGCATTGCGATGCTTCGAGGAGCGCACGCAGGGGACGAAGGAGAACCGACTCGTCTTCGCCCGCGTCGTTCACGTCGCCGATTCGGCGGAGCCCGGACTCTGCGAGCTCCAGGACCTCGCCGGCCCAGTCCACCGCCTCTCGATTCATGAACTTGGTGCGGACGCCGTGTCTCGCTAGGGCGTCACGCTGCCTTTCGACCTCTCGGAACGACCAGCTGTCGACCAAGCTCTCGAGCCCGCGAAGGCTGTCGTCGTCGTACAAAAGCCCCTTCCAAAGCGCTGGCAGCGCAAACAGCATGTCTGGGCGCTGCACGTCGGCGCCCCGGCACTCGAGCGTGTTCTTGAGCCTGACCTCGGGAAAGAGCGTGCTCAGGTGCACCACCCAGTCGCCATAGGTCGCTCGGATACCCTGGAAGCCCTCTTGCATGAACGAACGGAACGTCTGCCCCGTATTGTAATGAGCCTTGCCGTCGCGCTTCACGAGGAACATCGGCACATCGAGCGCCCAGTCGACGTACTCAAGGTAGCTTGATTGGTCTTTCCAAGCGAACGGCAGGAGCCCGGACCGGTCTGGGTCCATGTGCAGCCACGCTAAGGCGCGATACGAACGGTAGCCGCTCCGCTTGCCGCCCTCCCAAGGGCTGTTGGCGAACATGGCGGTCACGAGCGGCTGAGCCCGTAGGCTCACACGCAGCTTGCGCATCGCGTCCTCTTCGGACGCGTAGTCGAGATTGGCCTGCACGGTGCAGGTCTTGGTCATCATGTCGCCGGCCATCGCGCCTCGCGTCGGCATGTACTCGCGCATGACGCCGTACCGCATCTTCGGTACCCAGCCGAGCTGCTCGACCGAGGCAAATGGGTGGCAGCCGAGTCCGAGCCAGACGAGCCCGAGATCGTCGATGACCGGCTTCAGGTCTGCCCAGTGCAGGTCCGATTCCGCCTTGCCGGCATGCACCGTCCGGTAGGGCGCCCCCGAGAGCTCGATCTGGGAGCCGGGCTCCAAGGTTACCGAAGCGTCCCCTCGGCGAAGTGCAATGATCGGCCCGGTCTCGGTTTCGCGCACCGCGTCCCAGCCATGATCTGCGATCAGCTGTTCGAAGATGGCCACGACGCTGACGGAGCCTTCGTAGGGCAGGTGCGCGCCATCGGCTTTTTGCACTGCGATTCGCTCGGCTTCCGTACCGATCCGCCAACGCGCCCGCGGCTTCTCCGCGTCGTGAAACAGCACGAGCAAGTCATCCATCCCGCCGAGCGGGGCATCGGGTTTCGGCAACGTGTCCTCTGAGCTCAACCTGGGGGCGCGGGACCCTACCACGAAGGTTCGCCGCACGCTGCTAGGCCAAGACCGAAGCGCAGTTCGCGGTTGCACGAGCGGCCAGGACGTGGTGGAACGTTTGCGTGGATCGACTGCTCGACCTTCTGCGCGAACGCGGTTTTCGCCGCGGCCATTTCGTATTGAGCTCCGGTAAAGAGAGCGACTTCTTCATCGACTGCAAGCCCGCGGTGCTTCTCGCCGAAGGACATGCGCTGGTTGGCAGGGCTTTGCTCGAACGAATTCTAGATTTACTCGGTTCCGTTTCGGCGGTCGCCGGCGTGGAGCTCGGAGGCTGCCCGTTGGCGTCTGCTGTTGCCTGCGCGTCGTGGGCGGAGGGCGACCCCATCGACGCGGTTTACATCCGGAAGTCCAGCAAAGCGCACGGCACCCGAAAGCTGCTCGAGGGCGCAGACCGTTTGGGTCCAAACGCCAAGCTCGTGATCGTCGAAGACACGGTGACGACGGGCGGCTCGACGCTGCGCGCGGTCCAGGCGGTTCGCGACGCGGGCTTCGACGTTGCAGGCGTCATCGCCGTGGTCGATCGTCTCGAAGGAGGCGCAGCCGCGATCCGGGACGCCGGCGTCGCCTTCAGCACGCTCTACGACCGCACCGACTTCATGGGGAACGCATGAGGCGCGCATCGCTCGCCATTCTGCTCGTCGCGGCGTTCGCGTCGTCGAGCTGTAAGCCGCAGCCGATCACGATGAAGCCCGGTGCCCGCACCTTCACGCCGGATTCCTACGCCAGCGTCTGGGAAGCCTGGACACGCGACAAAGAGTCCTTCGCCTGGAAGGAGCTGGCCCACGAGATTTTCGTCTCCGCCACGTTCGAGTCCTGGGAGTTCCGATGGGCCTATGTGGTGCGGTATGCCTACGACTACAGCCTCGAGCCCGAGGCACGCGACGAAATGCTCCAGGCGAGCCTCGCGAGCTCCCGCCAAGAGCACCGCTTCTTCGTCACCCTCTCGGGGATGGACTTCAAAGAGTCCAATCTCGCGGGTAAGTCATCCGCCTGGCGGGTCCTGCTCCTCGATCCGGAGGGTAACCAGACCGTGCCGCTCCTCATCGAGCGGGTGAGGCGGCCCACAGCGGTCGATCGGGTCTACTTCCCTCAGGTTAACCCCTACCGAATGACGTTTCGCTTGACGTTTCCCGCGGTCGACGCGGACGGGCGAAAAACCATCCCCGACGGCGCTGAGTCGTTGATCCTGCGATTCACCGGCGCTCGGGGCAGGGCTGACCTTCGATGGCGGCTCCGGCCTTCCCCGACGGGTTGAAGAAGGTTTGACAGCGTCGATTCGGGCTCGCTATCATTCGTTGGTCTCGTAAACCTTTGTAACAAATGGGGAAACGGGCCGCGTGGGGAGGTTCAGAATGATTGTGCGCCACAGGGGGTGGGCTGCTGCAGTTCTAATTGCAGTGCTTGGTTTGGGTTGTCATGCAGCCGAGGACGATCCGGGGGGACAAGCCGGAGAGCTTTCGGATCCCGTTCGGCGAGAAAACGCCATCTTCAACCTCAAATCGATCTATACGGAAACGCTCGCCGCGAACGCTGGAGATCGAAACAGTGCGGACGTCAAGGCCGTCGCCGACGCGACGGTCGGACCGCTGACACAAGCCTATCTCGACTACCCCGAGGATCGAATCAACGGGCTCGGGATTCTGGATCTTCTGTACGAGATGCGGGACCCACGCAGCATTCCCGCGCTGATCGAAGCCTTGAACTGGCGGACCGAGGTCTCGGAGGACCACGCGATTCGCGCCGCGCAGACGATACAGGGGATGGACGTTCCGCCCGCGGAGCGGCCCAAGGTTATCGAGGCCCTGGCTCGCTCGTTGGAGCGGATCACCGACGCCCGCTCCGAGGACAACAAGATGCGCATTGCGATGATTCGCGCGCTTGGCTCGCTCAAGGACAAAGGCGCAACGGACATCCTCACGACGATCGCAACCAAGCAAGACGAGAAGCAAAATTTCTTGATCAATCGCTTGGCAGCCCAGCAGCTTGGCGAGCTCCGGGACCCCGCCGCGATTCCTTCGTTGATCAAGTGCCTGTTCCTCTTTGCGCCCAACCGTCCGGACCTTCGGATGAACGACGTTGCGGCCGAGGCCCTGATTCTCATTGGACGCCCTTCGCTGAAACCACTGCTCGCCGTGCTCGATGGCGCCGATGCGACAGCGAACGCGATTGCAAAGCGATACATCGACGCGATCAAAGCCCGCCGGCCCGACCTGGCCAACAAGATGACACTCAGACAGGTGACCGGAGGGGAAGCTAGCTTTGCGCTCGGTGCGCTTGGCTTCTCCGAAGCCTTGGAGCCCCTTCTCCGAGAGGCGGGTTCTTCAGACACGCCTCGGAAGCTGAACGCGGCCATCGCCCTCGTTCGGATCGATGTGCCGGCCGCGGACGAAGATCGCGTACGGTCCACATTGAAGAAAGTCTATCGCGATCTGCCGAAGGGCTACGCCGGGATCGCCATGCGCGGGCAACTGCTCGCGGCGATTGCGCATACCTACGACGCGAACCTGATGCCGTTCATCTTCGAACAGGTGGTCGACAAGAAGGCCAATCCGGAGCTGCGCCTGATCGCGGTTCAGAACTACGCGCTTCTAGCTAACAAGGCCGAGGCCGCTCAACTGTCGCAGGCCATTGCGTCCGAGCCTCCCTCGGAGTCAGGTGGCTATCGCGAGAAGTTTGAAGAGCGCAGACCACTGCTCGACCTTGCGAGCGAGTGCGACACGAGCGTCGACTGCTGGGTCTCGAAAGCTGCGAGCGCGGACAACGACAAGGCTCGCAAGGGTGCCTACATGCTCGGGCGATACGGGAGCGGCAAAGGCGAGGCGATCGACGCCCTGGTCGGCCAGCTTGGCAGCGATGATCTCGGGGTTCGACTCTCTGCGCTCATGGCGCTCGATCGCATCGCAGACAAGGGCAGCTCGGCAGCAGTCTCGAAAATCGATGAGCTTCGGACCCGCGAAGAAGGCCAGTCGGTCTGGACTCGTTTCCGCGGCGAGGCGTTGCCCATCCAAGCGCGCCTGCGAAGCCGCGGTGGCACCACCGGGTAGATCGATCAAAGGTGAGCCTGGTGCGCATCATCATCAGCATCGGCATGATCGGTGCCGTCGCGCTCTCCGGATGCGAAAGGGATGCCGACCTTGAGCTTGCCAGCAAGGCTGCGTCCGGCGGTGTTGCGCGTCCCGTCGCCCATGTGGGTAGTCGTTCGATTGGAGTCGCCGAGGTCGAGGCCCTCGCGGGTGCCCAGGCGATAGACGCTGATGCCGCGCTTCAACGGCTAATCGACGAAGCGCTGCTCGCGCAGGAAGCCGAGCGGCTTGGATTCACCGTCGAGCGTGAGGGAGAGCGGAAGATCGAACGGCTCATGGTCCGGTCGATGCTTCACGACATGGAAAGAGAGAACACGCCGGAGTCGATCTCGGCCGAAGAGCTTCGCGAGCACTACGCGCTTCACGAGGACAGGTTCCGGATCCCGGAGCGCCGCCGAACCTGGCATATCCTAGTAAAGGACAATGGAGACGAGGCGGAGGGTCTCGCGGCCTCGATCCTTCGCGAGCTCCAGCGTGCAAAGGACCCGCGGACCGTCTTCGAGCGCTACGCGGACGGCGCCACGGAGGGCGTCGGTCTCGAGGTCTTGGCCGAGGAGCTGCCGCCGGTCACCAAGCAAGCCGGCCTCGAGAAGCCTTATAAAGACGCGATCTTCAGCGCTGAAACTGAGGGGCCTTTGAAAAAGCTCGTCGAGACCTCGTACGGCTGGCACGCGATCGCCGTCGCCGAAATACTGCCGGCCGAGCGGCTCACCATGGCCGAGGTGGAAGAGGCAAGTCGGTCCAGGATTAGTCAGGGGAAGCGAGCTGCCATGCTCGTCAGGACGGTCCAGGCACTGACGGCCGAGGGCTTGGCTCAGTACGACGAGGAAGGCGTCGAGCGCCTTCTGTCGAGGACGGGGCTTCCTCAGAGCGCGGACTGAAGGCGCTGCGGGGGAGTTGCTGTCGCGGCGACCCCGTGACTAGCATGGAACGCGATGGGGGAGCGCGTAGGCCAGCGATTCGGCGGATACACGGTGGGTGCGCACATCGCCGACGGGTCGATGGGTGCAGTCTACGAGGCGCGCCATGACGAGACGCGAGAGCGCGTCGCGATCAAGGTCCTTCATCCTCGCGTTGCACGAGACCCGATCGCGGCGGAGCGCTTTCGGCGGGAGTACGAAACCGCCGCCTCGCTTCGACACCCGTACATCATCAACGTCCGTGATTTCGGCGAAACCGACGACGGTGCGGATTTCATGACGATGGAGTTTCTCGAGGGAGAGGAGCTGAGCTTGATTCTGGCGCGGGAAGGTGCGATGCGGCCGGCGCGCGCGGTGCGCATCGTCTGTCAGCTCGCCATGGCGCTTCAGCACGCGCACTCCGATGGCGTAGTCCATCGCGACCTGAAGCCAGACAACATCTTCATCTGCGACGGGCCGAGCGGGGACGAGATTCGAATTCTCGATTTTGGTTCGGTTAAGCTTCAGCTAGAGACGGGTCCCAAGCTGACCATGCTCGGCACCATCTTGGGTTCGCCATACTACATGTCGCCGGAGCAAGCGATGGGGAAGCTCGATGTGGATCCTCGCAGCGACGTGTTTGCGCAAACCTCGATCATGTACGAACTCGCCACCGGAGAGATCGCTTTCGCCGCGGACACGATACCCGACATCCTCACGAAGATCATCGAAGACGAACCGTCGCCGGTCCGCATTGCGAATCCCGCCTATCCCATGCCCTTCGAAGAGGTCGTGAGCAAAGGGCTTCGAAAGGACAAGCTCGAGCGCTTTGGGAGCAGCCAGGAGCTCGCCGAAGCCATGCTGGGGGCCTTCGGTCTTGGTCGCGATGTTCGACGCTGGGCAGGCACGCCCGTCGACCTGATCGAAAGCGCAATCGAAGAGGCGCCCGAACCGCTGGCGCTGGGCCCGCCGCCCCCGACTCCGTTCAGGAGCAGCGTTCCTCCGGAGCTCCCGACGCGCCAGCATCGCGGCGCGACGCTGGCCATTGCCTTCATTCTCGCCGGCGCCCTGATCCTCGGCGCCTGGCTCTTTTTCCGCTCCTGACCGTCAGTCGACCGATTCGAGCAGGCCGCCGCGCACCCGGTAGATTTGGGGCGGCTTTGCCGGCGTGCGCTCCGAGGAAAACGAATCCATGGAGGTCAACGCTGTCAACGACGAACCGTTCCTCAGCGCATCGCCAAGCGCCTCTCGGGTTTGGTTCCCTTGGCGAAGCGTATTGGAGATCAAGCGATAGGCATCGTAGCCATACGCCGCAAACATCTGGGGGGACGTGCCGTAGCGGGTTTCGTAGGCTGTCCGGAAGCGCTGGTTCCGGCTGGCCTCGGACGCCTCGTAGAAAGGCAGCGCGACCAGTGCGCCCTGAAGATAGCGCTGCGCACGGCCGAGGAGCTTGGTGGACCAACTCGGGCTTGGCAGGAGAAAGTGGACTTCTCGTTCGGCGTGCTCCGGCAGCGCGCGGCCGCCGATGCTCCACGCTCCTTCGGCTGCGAACGTGGGCGCGATCAACGCCACCTGGTCGGCAACGTCGGCAAAGAGGATCGCGTCACAACTCGTTTCGAGCACCGTGCGCACGTAGTCGACGAAGGACTTGGTCCCGGGCGGGTACGCCACGCCGTCGCAGTAGACACCACCCGCCGCGGCGACCTCTTGATCGAAAAGGCGCTCCATCGTCCGGCCATACCCATGGTCAGGGTAGAGAACCACAAATCTCGAGAGCCCACGGGCGCGCGCCGCGCCAACCAGGGCGGCCAGCTCGTCCCGCGGACTGTAAAGGAATCGAAAGACCTGCTCGCCCGCGTTGGTCACGTCTTCGGACGCCGAGAAGCTAAGCAGAGGGACGGCTGCGCGCCCCGCGGATCGCGCAGCGGCCGCGGTCATACGGCTTCCGACCGGTCCAAGCACCGCGACCACGCGCTGTTTCGTGATGAGCGACTCGACCGCTGCGCTGGTCTGCCCCGCGTTGCCTGCAGTGTCCTCGACCACGAGCTCGGGACCGCTTTCATCGAGCGCCGCGAGCTGCATGCCCTGCAGGAGCTGACGGCCCACTTCGCGTCCTCGACCGCTCAGCGGCAGGAGCGCGCCGATCGCGTACGGGTTGCCGTGCAGAAACTCGTCGGCTCGCGCGAGCAGGATCGCCAGATCGGGATCGGCGGCCGTGTCGGTCCCACGCAAGGACTGAGAGGACTGGGCGACCAAGTCTGGGTCCTGGGTATCGAGGGCGTGGCGAAGGATTCGCATCGATAGGAAGACTTGGGGGAGGGCGCCGGGTCGAAGCTCGTCGACCAGCGCGGTGGCCTCCTCGATGGTGAGCTTCTCCACCAGAACCGCGACGGCGGCATCGCTGCGTGGAGGGTCGGGGGAGGGGCCGCCCCGCTCGATGAGGGTATCGAGGACACTCAAACCAAGCGCCGCGCTCGTGGTCTGCTCCGCGGCAATCACCGCGGTGTCCCAAAGAAGCGCCTGCTCCTCAGCTGTGAAGCGCTCTCCTGCCAGTGGTCCGACCGTCTCGAGCGCCCGTTCCGGATCTCCGAGCTGCAGTTGACACGAGGCCAAATGAAGCGATGCGCGAAGCGCGATCGCTTGGTCCGCGCTCTGCTGGGCCTGCTCGAAGTGAGGGATCGCGCTCTGGCACCGGCCGATGTCGGAGCTCAACACGCCCAGCTCGAGCCGCGACAAATCGGCAGCGGTCGTACCCTGATTATCGATGATGAACGCCTCGTACACGCGTTGCGCACCTGCGATGTCGCCGCTCGACGCCAGCGAGCGCGCCCGCGAGATTTCGGACGGCGGGGCCTTTTCGAGGGGGCTCTCCACCTTCTTAGGCGCGCAGCTGACCAACAGGATCACTGCCACGCACGACAACGCGCTTCTCACCATGCCGGCGCACGATACATGCCCCACCGCCACCGGTCACACCCCCGCATCCCAGCGCTCGGCCAGCTTCGCGAACTCCTCGACCGATAGCGTTTCGCCGCGTCGGCCTGGATCGATGCCGGCCTCGCGCAGCGCATTCGAGGCTCGGCCCGAATCGCCAAGGGCGCGCAGGGCGTTGTTAAGTGTTTTCCGCCGCATCTGGAAGGCAGCACGAATTACCGCCCGAAACGACTCGGTCTCTTCGGCCAGGGGCGCCTCGCGCGGAAGGAACCGCACGACCGCGCTTTCAACCTTCGGCGCCGGGTAAAAGGAGCCCGGGCGCAGCCGACACACCGTTTCGACCTCGAATGCAGCGCGGGTGAAGACGGTGAGGGCGCCGTATGCTTTCGTTCCCGGAGTCGCGATCAGTCGATCCCGAACCTCTCGTTGGACCATCAAAATCGCACCATCGAGGACCGCGCGATGGGCGACCACCTGACGAATGATCGCCCCGGTCGCTTGATATGGAAGATTTCCGGTAACGACGAGCTTTGATCCACATGCGGCCGAATACGCTTCGAGATCGAGCTCCGCCGCGTCGCCCAATCGGACCTCCAGGCGGTCCCGCTCCGCGAACTCCTCCTCGAGAACGCGAACCATGTCTCGATCCAGCTCCACGGCGAGAACCGTGGCGCCGCGCTCGAGAAGGGCGTGGGTCAAGGCGCCTAGGCCCGGCCCGAGCTCGACGATCCGTTCGCCCATCGCCACAGCGGCGTCCGCGATTTGGGCGATCGAGCCAGGCTGGATGAGAAAATTCTGAGAAAAGGACCGTTTCGGCTGTAGCTCGTATTTCCTAAGCAGATCCCTGGTGTCGGGCGGCGCGGCCCTTTCGCGCTTCATCGCCTCAAGTCTCGAAGATCATGGGTATTTTGGTGGTACATCGACACTGGAAACCCAGTTGTGGCACAGCCGTTGTCAGGGGTGAAGGCGTTATTATATTGGTCTCAGACCTAGATTGACCTAGGTTAAAGACAGGGGAAAAAATGCTTCCAGGCTTCATCATCGACCAGATCCGTCAGCGTGAGGAAGAAGAGCAGGCAAAGCGCCAGTATCCTCAGATCCAGCTGCCTGTTCCGATGCCGGAGGGTTCGAAGGCGCCGAAGCGCAAAGACGATTCGAACCGCGGCGTGGTGATCATCGACCTGGGCGCTGAGTGACAATCCGCTAGACTGCGGGTGTGTCAGACCGTGCCTTACTGAGCCTGGATGAGCTGCCCGACTCGGTGTGGCAGCAGGCCGACAGAGGCGCGCTGGGCGAGGCGTTTCGGCTGATTTGGGATGCGGAAAAGGTGCCCGCGTACACGGCGGACAGGCAGCGCGCGAAGGCGGAGCTCCAGGCCTACTGCGGCAATGAAGACGCGGCCCTGGCCCTGCTGGCAGACCTCGGGGACCAAGACAGTTCCTCCTCGATGGTTCGCGCGCGCGTTGCTGCGTCCCGAGGCGACTGGGAACCGGCGCGTGAGCACGCGCTCGAGGCGACCCGCGCTCCGCGCGCTGCCGGTCGCGCTCTTGTGCTGGCAGCACGCGCGAGCATCGAGTTGGGCAACCCGGAAGAGGCTCGTGAGCTCATCGACCGGATAAACCCCGACGGCCCGATCGAAGCCCTGGCGGTGGCCGCGCTGCGTGCCCGACTCCCCGGCGCCGACCCCGCGACGGCGCTGATTGGGGTCATCGAGCGCGCCCAGAATCAGGGCGCGGCCCGCATCTGCGCCGAAGCGTGGGCCGACCTGAGCGAGCACTATCGAGCTCGAGGGGAGAGCGAGGAAATGCGAAAGTCGGCGCTGCGCGCGGTGGAGCTTTGGGACGACATGGCGACTTCGCTGCCGCCGCCTCTTCGTGCCGGCTTCTGGTGCGATGCGAAGCGGCAATCCATGCGCGCGAGGTGCAAACGCAAAAAGGCGGAAGCGCGCCCCCCTTCGAAGAACATGCTCACGCCCTTGCTCGCCAATCTTCGGCGGCTCGCTAGCGAACGAGATCTTTCGAAGCTGCTTTCGGTCACGACCGATGGCGCCGTCTCGCTGAGCGGCGCCGAACGCGGCTTCGTCCTGCTAGTAGACGAGCAGGGCGCCCTCGAAGCGAAAACGATCCGCGGCGCAAAAAACCAGCTCGGCGAGGAGACCGCGGCGTTCAGCCGCTCGATCGCCGAGACGGTTCTCATCGACGGCGACCCGGTGGTGACCGTCGACGCGACGCACGACGCCCGCGTTCAGGACTACATGTCGGTCCATCAGCTAATGCTCAAATCGGTGGCCTGTCTTCCCATCGAGTCGCGGGGACGGACTTGGGGAGTCCTGTATTTGGAGCACAGGAGTGCCAGTGGACGGTTTTCGGGGACGGACCTGACGCTGCTCCGCGCCTATGCCGATCAGGCCGCCATTGCGATCGAGACCTCACACCTCTTTGAACGCGTCGAGGCTCAGAGACACGATCTCGAGCGCGCCAACCTCGCGCTACGGGAAGCCAACGCGCATCTCGAGCAGAGGCTTCATGGCCAGACCGCGGCGCTGCACCGAACCCAGAAAGAAATTGCATCGCTCCAGATTTCGACTTCGGGAGGGGAGCGATGGGGCCTCGTGGGTGCCAGCGACGGCATGCGACGGCTCTACGAGCTTCTCGATCGACTCGCGGGCAACGAAGTTCCCGTGGTCGTGACGGGGGAGAGCGGGACCGGTAAAGAGCTCGTGGCTCGCGCCATTCACCGCGGAAGCACGCGCGCCGATGGCCCTTACGTGTCGCTCAGCTGCGGCGCGATCCCCGAGGGCATCCTCGAAAGCGAGCTTTTCGGTCACGTGGCCGGAGCGTTCACCGGAGCAACCCATGCACGCGACGGGCTCTTTGCGCAGGCTCACGGCGGAACGCTTTTCATGGACGAGATCGCGGACATGCCTGCGCGCATGCAGCTCGATTTGCTCCGGGTCCTTCAAGAACGGCGCGTGCGCCCCGTTGGCGGGGCAAAAGAGAGGCCCATCGATGTCCGCCTCGTCACGGCGTCCAAACGTCCGCTCCGCGAGCTGATCGACGAAGGCAAGCTCCGCGAGGACCTGTACTACCGATTGGCGGTGGTCGAGCTGACCTTGCCACCGCTTCGTGAGAGGCGCGACGACATACCCCAGCTTTGCGATCACTTCCTTCGGCGCATTGCTGCGGAGCGCGGGGAACCCGCCAAGCGCCTGAACCGAGACGCCTTGCAGCGCCTCTGCGCCCACGACTACCCGGGCAACGTGCGGGAGCTCGAGCACCTTCTCGTCAACGCCACGGTGTTCGCCGCGTCGGACTGCATCGAGGCCGCAGAGCTCGCGATCGAGACCAGCCGAGTTTCGCGGCCGTCCAGCACAGACCTCGGGAACTACGAGTCCTTCAAGGACGCCGAGCGCGATCGAATTCTGGCTACCCTCAACACGCACGGTTGGAACCGTGCGAAGGCCGCGCGCGCCCTCGGCATGGCGAGGCGGACCTTCTACCGCCGGCTCAAGGAGCACCGAATCGTGCTTCCCCAATCGAAGGGGGCGAAGGACGAGGACCTGCAGCCTTAGAGGCTGGCGGGCGAAACCGCGCTCGAAACCCCGGCGTCGTACTTCTCCGGCGACTCCCCCGGAGGCAGGTACAAGGGCGGCTCGCCGGGCCGCGACCAATCGACCCAGTAGACCGGCTTCGAGCGGATATCGATATGCACGAAGCTGCTGCGCGGGTAGTAGCCGACCCCAACCTTCGTGAGCGTCAAACAGTAGTCCCGCAGGACTTCGTTCGGCACGCCCTCCACGCGGATGTCGATAGCTTCGCCCGTCGAATGCCGGCTCGAACCGCCCTCGTCACCGTTCATCGAGCGGTAGGCGCTCACCACGACGATCGTCCGGCCGTTGAAATGTTCTGCGAGATAGGCGAGCGCGCGCATCAGTCGCGGATGCGGGCGCTTCACTTCGTCGGTTTCGCGGTCGCGAAGAAATCGCCCGAGTCGTTGCCGGGCCTTGGGGTCGGGTTTCCCGTTCTTATCAAAAAGGCGTACCCGCAGCGTCTCTTGGCTGGCCGGTCGCTCGAGGGTGACCAGGCCGGACAGAACCGATTTCCGCGCCTTGGTCGCCTTGGCGCTCGCGCTATAGCCGGGGAGCTCGAGCCGCTGACCAACGCGAAGGGTGGAATCGGGCTTGAGACCATTGGCCTGCGTAAGCGCCTTGACGCTTATCTTGTTGAGCTGGGCGATGCCGGTAAGTGTCTGCCCGGGGTAGACGTAGACCACCCCCTTCGGTGGAATGCGGAGAACCTGGCCGACGCGCAGACTAGACGTCTTTTTCAATCGATTCGCTGCCGCCAGATTCGTCACCGAGACGCGATATCGTTTCGCAATCACGCCCAGCGTCTGAGCTTGCTGCACGGTGTGCTTCCGCTGCGCATGTGCAGGCGCATGTAGGAGGAAGACCAAAAACACCACGACCAGCGCGCGCCACGCCCCATTCCAGCTCATCACGACCCCGCGAGTATTGACGAGTCTTCGTTCAGGGCAACTAAGCGACGAGGATCTCGGTTTTTTTGCCTTCGGCTGCGAGCGTTGCGACCATGATTTCAGACACCTTCGCTCGTTGACATTCGGTGGGTTCGCGTGTCGAGCACAAGCAGTGCCCGACGATCGCGGATGTCAGTGTTCCGCTCACTAGGTTCATCTAATTTAGGCCTAATTAGCACATAATTTAGTGCTGAATTTTCCTAAGTTGCTTGACCCTAGGGTGGTTCGGTCATAGCCTGGTTGAGGAACGGCGCGATGCGCGTGCCTCCCCCGTCGAGCCAAATCATGACCTACGACCCAGAGGCAAACGAAGCGATGCAGAAGCCGAACGCGTTGGCTGCATCCGCCTCTGATGCGAGCGACCGAGACCGGGCTTCCAAGCCCAAGGCGAACAAGAAGAGCGGCAACAAGCCGAACAATGTTCGCAAGATTCGGATCGAACGCATGATGTCCAAAGCTGAGTTGGCTCGACGCGCGAACCTATCGGTGTTGACGATTGATCGTGTCGAGAAGGGTTTTGGATGTCGAATGGACACAAAACGAAAGATTCTCGAAGCTTTAGGTCTGAGGCTCGCCGATCGGGTGCGTGTGTTCGGTGAGGAGGAGTAGCGTGGCTACATGGCGTCTGAGGGGAAGAACTTAATCGGCGTCGACATCGGTTCGAGCGCGATTAAAGTCTGTGAAATCAAAGAGGGGCGACGGGGAGCTCGAACCATCACCAGGTTCGGTTATCACGCTCTTCCTGCCGAAACCATCGTCGATGGTCACATCATCAACTCGAGCGCCGTTGTGGAGGGGCTCGAGAAGCTGTTCGCTGGCACCAAGCGGCGAAATGTCGCGCTTCGTGCCAGCGGCCACAGCGTGATCATCAAGAAGATCTCGATGCCTCTGATGACTGCGGCTGAGCTCCACGAACAGATCAACTGGGAAGCCGAGCAGCACATCCCGTTTGACCTCGAGGAGGTGCACGTCGACTACGAAGTGCTCCACGAGCGCACCGATCACGGGCAAATGGACGTCTTGCTCGTCGCGGCAAAGAAGGAAGAAATCACCGATCTCACGAACCTGGCCATGGAAGCTCGACTTCGTCCCATGGTCGTAGACCTGGACGCGTTCACCATCCAAAACGTCTTCGAAGCAGGCTATGGCGGCGCATCCGAGGACGAAACGACGGTGCTGGTGCACTGCGGAGCGTCGACGACGACGGTGAACATCCTCGCGGACGCCACGACCGCTTTCACGCGAGACATTGCCAACGGCGGGAACTCTATCACCGAAGAGATTCAGCGGCAGCTTGGCATCGGTCGAGACGAGGCCGAGTCGTACAAGTGCGGCGGGGAAGGGCGGGGAATCGTTCCACGCGAGGTCCCGGAGATCGTCAACCAGGCGGTCGAGCAGCTCGCAGGCGAGATTCAGCGTTCGCTCGACTTCTATCTGGCGACCAGCGGTGACCGCGAGCTGAGTCGAATCTGTTTGTCGGGTGGTACGGCCAACATTCAATCCCTTCTCGATGTTCTTCAAGAGCGCGCCCAGGTGCCCGTCGAAGCGCTGGACCCGACGCGGGTAGCCGATGTGGACGAGAAGGCCGTTGCAGAGCTGCAGGGCAGGGCGTCACAAGCGGTGGTCAGCATTGGCCTGGCGCTGCGCAAAGAGCGGGAGCGCAACTAATGATTCGCATCAACCTGCTACCGACCGACAAGAAGAAGCGCGCGCGCCGCGCGGCGCCGTCACCGCTTCCGTCGGGCGACCTCAACCTCAGAACCTGGGGAATCGTATACGGGGGCGCGGTCGCCGTGTGGCTGGTCGTGCTCGGCGTCCTGTACTTCGCGCAGAGCGGAGAAATGGATACGATCGCTCAAGAGAACAAGACCCTCGAGGCGCGCCGGGACGAGCTCACGCGCAAAACCAAGGGCTTGGCGGAAGTGGAAGGTCGCCTCGAAAAAAGCAGACGACTCGAAAAAGTCGTTCAAGACCTCGAGCGGGCGCGACGCGGCCCGACGCGTGCGGTGATGGAGCTTTCCAAAGTGCTGAGCAGCCCGGGCGGCCCATCGATCAACGCGGCCGAGCTCGAACGAATGCGGCAGGAAAACCCGCTTGCCGGATTCAACGAGTCCTGGGACGTGCGGAGGCTCTGGATCTCTGGATTCGAGGAAGTCGAACGCGATTGCAAAATCAAGGGGATGGGGCGGTCGAACGAAGATGTTGCCGAGTTCTTGCGTCGGCTGACCCTTAGCGAGATCTATGACGGCGTGACGCTTCAAAGGACGCGCGCTGCTACCGACTCGGACTCCGGCCTCCCGATGGTGGGCTTCGATATTACCTGCAAGGTGAAGTACTGATGTCTAGTCTCGAAGATCGATTCATAGCGATCCCGGGTTGGGGCAAGGGGCTGGCGCTCGTCGGCCTGCTCGCCCTGCTCACTGTCGCGTATTACGCGCTGGTCTACAGCAGCATTTCGGGCGATGTTCAGCGGGGCCGGCAGACGCAGAAGCAGCTTCAGGATCAGATTCGTGACGCCGAGCGCCGCGAGAAGCAGTATCTCGATCTCACGCAGGAGCTCGCCAACCGAGATGTCGCGGACCGGCAGAACCGGCGAATCCTGCCCGAGAACGCGGAGATTGCCGCGTTCCTTCAAGATTTGAACCGCGTCGCCGAGCTCAGCGGCTTGACGATTCGACTGGTCGAGCCCCGTCCTGAGCTGCGCGAAGAGCTCTACGCGAAAATCCCCGTGGTCCTCGCACTCACAGGTCGATTCCATCAGATGGGGAAGTTCTTCTACAACGTGAGCAAGCTAGACCGGGCGATCAGCCTGGAGAATATCCGGATGACGCAGCCAAGGCTGATGCCGTCCGGAGAGGTGCTCATCGACGTGGATGTCCGCGCGACCACCTACCGGCGTCCGCCAGCCGAAGGGAAGAAGTAGCCAGCCATGAGCTCCAAGATTCGAGTTTTCGCATGTGTCCTTCTCGTCGCCGGCATTGCCGCGGCGGGCTGCGGCGACAATGAAGACGAGTTCGGCTCCGGATTCGGACTTGGCAAAAGCGGCGAAGGCGATGCCGAGGAATCCGAGCCGTCCAAAGGCGATGCAGAGGCAGACTCGGCCGAGTTGGATTCCGGCCCGATCGTGTACACCGATGACGATTTCTCCGAGCTCGACATCCAGAATCGCGATCCGTTCCGGTCTTACGCCAAGGCGTTTCAGGCTCAATCGGCCTCGCCCGCACAGCGTCGCGTCCTCTTGCCGAGCACCAGCTTGGACGAGATGAACCTGATCGCGATCGTGACCGGCATTGCGACGCCACGCGCGATGCTCACCGATACCGCAAAGGTAGGACATGTGATCCGCAGAGGTGACTACATCGGTCGTCCCGAAGTGGTACAGACCGGAGGTTCAGAGGGTATGCCAGTCACACTGAACTGGCGTGTGGATCGCATCCGTCCAGGATCGGTCGTTCTGACCCGCGAAGACCCCACTGCGCCCGACAAGCCGCCGTTGACCCGCGTGATGCCGCTTCATGAAGGCGGCGAAGTGACGCAGTTCACGACGCCCTAGTCGCCGAAAACTTTTCGCGCAGAAAACCCGTCGTTTTCTTGCCCCGGCCATCGCTGACGTTCGATGATTAACGTCAGCTGGCAGAGGAGTCAGGAATGCGTATTCATTGGGGTCTTGCAATCGCCTTGGGAGCAACTTTCGCATGGGTCAATATGGCCCAGGCGGCAGGGCCCAAAATTGATAGTGTCCGTATCGACGGCGCGCGTGACGAAGCACAAGTTTCGATCGACGGTTCGTTCGACAATCCTAAGTATGCGGTTCGCACGCGAGAGGACGGTCGGCTCATCATCATCGACATCGAAGATGCTGCGCTACCGCCGGGTGGAATCAACTCGACGGGAAGCACCTCGCTGGTAGCTCGCACCGTCGCGAGTAACACCGCACAGGGTGCTCGCATCGAGCTGACACTCACAGGCAAAGCGACCTACCGAGCGCACGCCACGGCGAGCGGCATCACCGTGAAGCTTCGTCGCGGCGAGGGTTCTACTGCGGCAAAGGCGAAGAGGTCGTCGGCTTCCAAAGGGCCGAAGGTCGAAGGCATTCGTCTCGAGCAGAAGGACGGTCGCGACCGGGTGGTGATCGAGCTTGCTGGTGTCCCAGAGTTCAGAGTTTCTACTCGCTCAGGTGCGCCGCCTCGACTCGAGGTGCTTGGTGCCCGCATCGACTCCAGCGCGAACCGACGGATCAAAGCGCCCCGAGGTTCTCTGATCGGATCCGTCGAGCTCGAGCAGAAGGGCGACCGCGCGGTAATCGAGGTCCATGGCTCGGAAGGCGCCGCCGGCACGGCGATTCGCTCGGGCAATCAGATTGTTTGGATGTTCTCGCCGACCGAGAGCGACACGAGGCCGCACACGCGGACCATCGCCCGGGAAAAGGACTACGCGGCTGAGGTGGACGGCCCCGAGGTTGCAGGCTTCCTCAGCAAGATGCCGATGCAGGCGGGCGGCAAGACCAGCCGACGCTACTCAGGTCGCCGAATCGACCTCGACTTCAAAGACGCCGACATCCACAACATCCTACGGCTGCTCTCCGAAGTGGGTGGGGTGAACGTGGTCACCGCTGACAACGTCGGTGGCACGGTGACGATTCGAATGCGCGATGTTCCGTGGGATCAGGCGCTCGACGTCGTTCTGCAGGCAAAGTCCCTCGGCATGATTCGTCAGGGTAATCTGCTCCGCGTCGCTCCCCTCGCTCAGCTAGAGCAGGAGCGGGAGGCGGCCATCGCCCGTCAGAAGCAGCAGCAGCAGCTGGCTCCGCTCGAGACTCGTCTCGTGCCGGTAAGCTATGCGACTGCCTCCGAGCTCCAGCCGCGCGTTCGCGAGCTGCTGACGGAGCGAGGCACGGTCTCCGTCGATACTCGTACGAACATGCTCATCGTGCGCGACATCGTCGGCCAACTCGACGACGTGGAAGATCTGGTGCGGAATCTGGATACCCAGACACCGCAGGTCCTGATCGAGTCGCGAATCGTCGAAGCAAGCAGCACCTACTCGCGAGATATTGGTATCCAGTGGGGTGGCAACGCGGTCATGAGCAGCGCGACCGGCAACCCGACCGGGCTTCGTTTCCCGTCTGACATCGGCATCGCCGGGGGCGCGCCGACCGGCGTGGCGTCGACAGCCGGACTCTCGCCGTTCAACCCTGGCGTGGACAATCCCAACTTCGCAGTGAACCTGCCGGCGGTCACCGGTGATGGCGTCGGTGGTGCGCTTGGCTTGGCCTTGGGTAGCCTGAGCGGCGCCGTAAACCTCAACGTTCGCCTGAGCGCTGCCGAAGCCGCGGGCTCCGTGCGCATCATCAGCTCTCCGCGAATCCTGACATTGGACAATAACGAGGCGTCGATCTCGCAGGGTACCTTGATTCCGTTCTCGCAGGTCAGCGCCCAGGGCGTCAACACGGCTTTCCAGGAAGCCAAGCTCGAGCTCAACGTGACGCCCCACGTAACCAGCGATGGCTCGGTGGCGATGGACGTCAAGATCACCCGCAACGAGCCCGACTTCGGTCGAACCGGCGCAAACGGTGACCCGACGATTCTCGAACGAGAGGCCCAGACTCAGCTCCTCGTCGACGATGGGGATACGGCCGTCATCGGTGGCATCTACACGCGAAACACGGGCCGCAACGTCGACCAGGTGCCGTTCTTTGGCGACATCCCGGTCCTCGGCGTCTTCTTCAAGCGCCGCCGCTTCCGCGAGGACCGGAACGAGCTTCTCATTTTCCTCACGCCCAGGATCGTAAACAGGGCGCTCGCGCTGCCGGAGTAGTTTCCCCGTAAAGAGGCCGCTGCGCGTCCTCCACGGGGCTCCGCCCCAGGTTCGTGACTGGGGGCCGGGAGGGCCGTATGCTGCTTTGCGTGCGTGTTTATCTGTCAGGGCCCATGGGGGCCGGAAAGTCGACCGTGGCTGGTCTGGTGGCCGGGCAGCTCGGTACCCGTTCGCTCGATTTGGATGCACGGGTCGAAGAGCTGGCCGGACGTTCGATTCCGGAGATCTTTGCCGAGCGCGGAGAGGGGGCGTTTCGGGCTCTCGAGAAAGAGGCGCTCGAGACGCTTCCTGGCGACGTCGGCGTGGTTTCCCTGGGTGGCGGCACGGTGGTCGACGACCAAACGCGTCAGATGCTGCTGCGCGGAGGCATCCTCGTCACGTTGACCGCCGGGCCTTCGGTGCTCGCGGCACGGGTGGGCGCGGGTCGGGGGCGCCCATTGCTTGGCGAGGATCCCAGGGCTGACCTGGAGCGCGTCCTCAGGGACCGAGCGGCCGCCTACGCGGAAGCCCATGCGGTCATCGACACGAGCACCAGAAAACCCGAAGCGATCGCTGCGGCGATTGTGGCCGTCCGCAACCTCTCGCCGATCGTCGTGCCTCTGGGCCTACGCACCTATCTTGTCGAGGTGGGCCGCGGCGCGCGCCATCGCGTCGGCGTTCGCGCAAACGAACACGCTGCCGGCGAAGCGATTCTGGTGTTCGACGGAGACGATGACCGTCCCTGGCCGCAGGACGCCGTTCGCGATCTCACCTTGGCTGCAAAGCCTCCCATCGAGGTGAGGCTTCCGGGCGACGAAGCGCACAAAAACGTCGCGAGCGTGGAGCGGATTTGGGACAGCGCGCTCGAAGCCGAAGTCGACCGACGCGCGATCGTCATTGGCGTGGGCGGCGGCGTGATCGGTGATTTGAGCGGATTCGCGGCCTCGACCTTGTTGCGTGGCGTGACCCTCGGGCAGATTCCCACGACGTTGCTCGCGATGGTCGACAGCTCCGTCGGCGGCAAGACCGGATTCAATCGACCGCGTGGCAAGAACCTCGTCGGAACCTTCTATCAGCCGAAGTTCGTTCTCTGCGACGTCGAGACGCTATCGACCTTGCCCAACGAAGAACGGATCGCAGGCCTGGCCGAGGCGGTCAAGAGCGCATGGCTCGACTCCGAGGAATCGGTCGCCATGCTCGAACGCGACGCCGAGGCGCTCACGGCGGGCGA
>RCNF010000500.1_pt1 | contig 19996 bp, 6 predicted proteins | sample 2041311 | NCBI WGS metagenome assembly RCNF01 (sample SAMN09708228, study PRJNA481090) | Marine sediment metagenome, whole genome shotgun sequencing project. | biome: marine sediment; feature: ocean; material: sediment; isolation source: Sewage treatment plant 2 marine sediment (STP2) ... | reverse complement strand
CCGGGAGCACCGTGATCGACACCGTCGCGGGCGGCGAGGTCAGGGTCGCGTCGCTCGCCGTGAAGGTGAAGCTGTCGGGACCAAAGAAGTTCGGGCCAGGTGTATACGTCAGGTTTGGCAAAGTGCCGCTCAGCGCGCCGCTGGTCGGCCCGATGGCAACAGCAAAGGTAATCGGATCACCATTCGCGTCCGAGCCCGTCAGAGTGATCCCGAGACTGGTGTCCTCCGCGGTGGAGACCGACTGTGGATCGGCCACCGGCGCGGAGTTCTCGGTGGTGATGGTCACCGTGTCCGGGTCGCTCAACGCGAACCCGTCAAAGACAACGAGCTGGACCACATAGAGGCCAGGAAGATCGACAACAAAGGTCGGCCGATCGGCGCTGACATTCGAAAGCGTTGCGGCGCTGCCCGTCGGCACCGAAGAGAACGACCACGTGTAGCCGAAGAAGTCGCCATCGGGATCAGATGAGCCGGTGCCATCAAGGGTGACGGTAGCGGTGACGAACGTCGCTTGATCCGGGCCGGCATCGGCCACCGGAGCTGAGTTCAGCGTGCTGATCTTGACGATGTCAGCCAGGCTGAAGGTCGTACCATCGTGGACGACGAGGCGCACGAAGTAGTCGCCGCGACGATCGATGTCAAAGCTCGGCATCACCGAGGTCGGATCGTCGAACGAGACGGCGCTGCCGCCGGGCACGGATGTAAAGGTCCACGCATAGGTCAACGGGTCACCGTCGATGTCGGATGAGGCGCTCCCATCGAGGGTCACCGTGTCGGTCACAAAAGCCGTTTGATCAGGGCCAGCGTTGGCGACCGGGGGCGAGTTGTCGGTGCTGATGGACACCGTATCGGCAACGCTGAAGAGTGTGCCGTCAGACACAACGAGCTCCGCGATGTACGTTCCCGCCAGATCGACGACAAAAGTCGGCATCACCGCCGTCAGGCTGGACATCGTCGCGGAGCTCCCCACCGGGATCGATGAGAACGACCACGCATAGGTCAAGGGATCGCCATCGACATCGATTGAGCTGCTGCCGTCGAGGGTCACCGTGTCGGTGACGAAGATCGTCTGGTCTGGACCCGCGTTCGCGACGGGAGCATCGTTGATCGCCGTGACCGTCATCGAAACCGTGGCCGTGCTGGTTTGGGAATCGGCATCGGTGATGGTGTAGGTGAAGCTGTCTCCGCCGGTTGTATTCGGATTTGGGGTGTAGGTCACAGTGGTCGCCCCGGGATCAATGACCACCAAACCCTTCGCGCCCTGGGTGACCGCGGTGATGGTCGTCGGCTCGTCACCGAGATCATCGTTGCCGAGCACCGCGATGCTGATCGCGGTGTCTTCATCGATGGTCGAGCTGTCGGCGACCGCCAACGGTGCAAAGTTGACGGCGGTCACGGTGATGGAAACCGTGGCTGCGGGCGAAGATGCGGCGCCGTCGTATGCCGTATAGGTAAAACTGTCGGGACCGGTGTAGCCCGGGTTCGCCGAATAGCTGAGATTCGGCGATATACCGGTGAGGACGCCGCTGGCCGGTCCGGTGCCGACTGCGAAGGTCAGAATACCGCCTTCAATGTCGCTGCCCGTCAATGTGATGGGCAGGGCGGCATTCGTGGGAGTCGTCACGACCTGGTCGTGTGCGATCGGTGGGTCGTTGACCGGCAGCACGTCGATGGTCACCGTCGCCGGCGCACTGATCAGAGCATCGTCCTCGACCTCGAAAGTGAAACTGTCAAGACCGCTCGTATCGGCAAACGGCGTATAGATCACGTTCGGAGGAATGCCGCTGAGGGCGCCGTTTGACGGCCCCGTCGCGATAAAGAACGCGATCGAATCCCCATCCAGGTCGGAGCCGGTCAAGGTGATCGCCAGCGCGGTGTCCTCCGGAGTCGAAACCGACTGGGGATCGGCGACCGGAGGGTGATTGACGGTCACCGTGACATCGAAGTTGCGGACAAAATCGTCGCCGCCTGTTCCGTCACCGTTGCCGTCGAGAACATTGCCCGCCCAATCGACGATGGATGTCGTGCCGCATACCAGCAACCGGTAGGAGGCGGCAGGCAGCGAGAAACCTCCATTGACCTCCAACCGGGTTCGGGCTGGATTGCCGCTGATATAGCTCAGGACCGCGACGGTGACGGGATTGTCACCGGCGGCCACACCACCGGCGCAATTGACGGTGTCGAAACCGTCACCACCGTCATCGAAGAGAAGGTAGTTTGCGGGGTTGCTGACGTCGTCCGGATCGGTGTCGCCGGGAAGATCCTGAACAGTCTCGTCAAAGTCGACCATCAACTCGGTGATGGCTACCGACGCCGCCTCGCCCTCCGAAAGGACCCCGTCGCCGGTATCCTCCACGGTGCCGATCGCAAGAACCTGTGGAGCTGTTGTATCGGCCCCGGCCGTGAGAAATGAGAAATCGTCACCAAAGATAAAGTACGGCTGGTTGACTGTTCCGTCGGTTTCCATGATCTCGAACGAGGAAAATCCGGCGGTGTCAATGAAACCGAAGAACTGATGGGTGCCGGTCAGACTCGGATCCGGGAACGCCACATTCGTAGTCGCCCCGCCGTCATGGGAAACGATGAAACCCAACCGAGAGCCGATCTGACTGGCCATGATCCAGCCGCCGACGCCGAGCAGTGAATCCGGGCTCGATGCGGTCCCGGTGAAACCGTCACGGACCGGATCGGTCAGCGCGCCCGATTGATCTCCGTGAGGAAACGAGTAGAAACCCCAGACGCCGCCTCGGGCCGGGCCTTCGCCGGTGGAGACGTTGTTGAACGCGAAATTGGACGCCCAGGTAACGGTTTGACTGGTGACGCTGGGCACGGTTGTCGGTGTACGGGCCACGCCCCATTCCGCGTCTGCTTCGAAGCTCTCTGCGAAGCTGCTCAGGCCGAGTTCGGTGGCCTTGGCAAGGTATGCCTGCTCGACCCAGCACACCCACTGAGTCGGCGCGAGGCCCGGTTCGCAGCCGTCCACGGAGATCGTCACGGTAGCGGTGTTGCTCGTCGCCGGGCCATCCACGAAGTAATACGTAAATGTGTCGGTTCCAACAAAGCCATCACCGGGTGTGTAGTCGAAGGAGCCGTCGCCGTTGAGAACGAGCGTGCCAGAACTGACACCGGGGCCGGGGGACAGGCGTGCCACCGCCGTAGGAGACGGAGGCGGTTCCCCGTTGCCGTCGTGGTCGTTGTCCAGCACTCCCGGCGCCTCGACCTGCAGCAGTTGACCGGAAGCAACGGTAAAGACGTCATCCACGGCCACCGGTGTCTGTGCCGCTGCCGGCAAAGCGACACCTGCAAGGGCTACCCACAGCAGCCCAGTCCGCACTGAAGGCATGAGATTAAGCCCTCGTCTCAAAATTGAATTAAGCACGTTCGTGGTGATCCTTGTTTTCAAATTCAGTTCCAGGCCGAGGTGTCGCCGCTCTCGAAACCGTCGTCGAATATGGCTCCCGGTAGGGCCTCGAAGGCTCCGATATCGGCCGCCGCTGCACCGCTGAGATCGCCGTCCTGGGGCCGGCTCACACCACGCTGGTCGGCGAGTGGCATCCCGGCCGCCTCTCCTGCATCCAGGGCCGAGCTCCCAACCCTGATTGCGTGGGTCGGCGAGGAACCGCCGTTGTGGGCAAGCGTCCCCAGAACCGGGTTGGTGGCAATCAGATCGCCGGCCGCGGGCTGGAGCCCGCAGGAGTCTTCACTCTCGAGATTGTGACCAAGGCTGACCACGGCACCGTCGCAGTTGGCGCCTCCGTGGTCGGCGACAATGGTGCCGCGCATTGAAGTCGAGCCCGGGTCACCAACGCTGATCCCGAGGTTGAGGGTGTTCGCGACCGTCGAGTACACGAGATCAAGAGTTCCACCCGGAAGATTCTCCACGGCCCGCCCACCACCGCCGAAGTTGCGGGAAACGGTCGAGTTGCGGATTTCCATTTGGCCCAGGTTGGAGACACCGCCAGCGGTGTTGCCTCGATTGTCGGCGATGGCGACTCGGTCGAGCAGCGCCGTCCCATGATTGACGAAACCGCCGAAAGTTGTGGCGAGAATCGCCCCACCGTTGTGGTGAACCCAACAGTCCTCGACAGTCACGTCACCTTCGTTGCTGATCCCGCCGAATTCACCACCGGTGATTTCGAAACCCCGTATCGCCACGGTGGCGGTCGGTCCGATGCTCACCACCGCCCCGCCGTTGGTTCCGTCGATCACCGTGCCCATGGGCAGCTCACCCATCAGGCTGAGGTCGATCCCAAGGATGAGGTTTTCGCTGTAGGTGCCTCGAGCGACGTTGATCTGATCACCGGCGGCGGTTCTGGACATCGCCTCTGTGATGGTGAGACATGCGGTGGTCGTGGTCAGGCAGTCGTTGATGTCGTTGCCGTCGGTGGCTACGAACCAGGTCCAAGCATCGTCGTCGATGATGGTGCCGGAGCCGCTGGAATCACCGATCGTGGCGTTGACCGGCGTCGTCAATTCGACTGTGTAGGATTCGTCCATCTCGGGCTCGAGATCACCGACCACAAGGACATTGACCGTCCGGCTGAGAGTTTGCGGCGAAAAAACGACGGTACCGCTCGCCGGCAGGTAGTCGACACCGGAGGTGGCAGTCCCGGCGGAAGTCGCGTATGTCACCGTCACCTGAGAGTCGCTGGTCGTCGAGAGGGTGATGGTGAAGGTGGCGTCGGTCGTACCGACATCGCCCTCGACCACGGCGATATCATCGATGGAGATGACCGGGACCGGGCCCTGGGCGACCTCGAAGTTTCGAGCGAAGTCGTCACCGCCGACGCCGTTGCCATCGCCGTCCAGGATGTTGCCGGCCCAGTCGATGATGGAGGTGGTGCCACAGACCAGCAACCGGTAGGAACCTCCGGCAAGGGCAAAGCCGCCATTGACCGTGAGGACCGTCTCGGAGGGATCACCGCTCGTATAGCTCAAGACCTCGACGGTGATGGCGTTGTCACCCGGCGCCACGCCGCCGGCGCAATCAACGGTGTCGAAGCCGTCCCCGCCGTCGTCGAAGAGCACGTAGTTCGCGGGGTTGGTGGCGTCGTCAGGGTCGGTGTCGCCCGGTGGATCCCAGACCGGTTCACTGAACCGGACCATGAGTTCGGTGATCGCGACATTGATGATCTCGCCCTCGGTGACGACGCCGTCAGGGGTGGCCTCCAAGGACCCGATTTCGACAACCCGCGGGGGGGTCGTGTCGGTTCCCGAGACCAAGAGGGAAAAGTCGTCGCTGAAGATCAAATGGGGCTGGTTGACGGTGCCGTCGGTCTCCACCACCTCGAAGGAGGTGAATCCTGCGGTGTCGATGAAACCGAAGAACTTGTGATCGAAACCCAGGCTGTGATCGGGGAATGCGGCCGTGGTCGTTGTTCCCCCGTCATGGCTGACGATCACATCGATCCGGGCGCCGATCTGGCCGGAGACGATCCACCCACCGACACCGAGCAGCGAGTTCGGATTCGACACGGTCCCGGTGAAACCGTCGTAGATTCGGTCATTGAGTGCTCCCGACTGGTCGCCATGGGGCTTGGAGTAGAAGCCCCAGAGACCGGTGCGCGCCGGTCCGGACCCGGTCGAGATGTCGTTGAGAGCAAAGTTGGATTCCCAGTTGATGCCCTGGCTTGTAATCTGCGGCACGGTTGCCGGTGCGCGCGCCGCCGCCCAGGTAGCGCCGTTTTCGAAGCTTTCGACAATGGCGCTCAATCCGAGTTCCGTCGCTTTGGCGAGATAGGCCTGTTCGACCCAACACGCCCATTGCGTCGGAACGGCCCCCGGATCGCACCCGTTCACGGTGATGGTCACCGTCGCCGTGTTACTCGTGGCCATACCGTCGATGAAGTAGTAGGTGAAAGTGTCGTCCCCGACAAAGCCGGTATCCGAGGTGTATTGGAAAGAACCATTGCCGTTGAAGAGAAGCACGCCGTTGCCCACATTGGCCACCCGAGTCGCCACAGCCGTTGGTGGCGGCGGCGGTTCGCCGTTGCCATCGTGGTCGTTGTCCATCACCCCCGGCGCCTCGATCTCCAGCAACTCACCCGACGGGACCGTAAAGACGTCGTCTTCGGCAAAGGGAGTTTGGGCGGAGGCCAGGCCAGCGATCGCAAGGGTTGCCGCCAGAACGACTCCCCACCGCGAACCTGAAATCCTGGATGTTCCTCCCATGGAGTCCCTCCCCTCAAGCCTCAGCGCAGTGCCGGACCTTGGGCGCGGATCAGCCGACCATCATTGGTTCCGTCAAGGATGTTGCCGTTCACTTCGGAAACCATGGCGTCCACGCCGCCGGTCTCTCCGGGGCCGGCCTGATCGAGAATGGTGACAACCAGGGCCCCTGCCTCGAGTTGCGATATTCCGTAGTCGTTGAGGAATCGGTTGAGTTGCCGGTACTCGCCCGGTTCGAGCGCGTATTCCTGCGTGTGGAGAGATTGGCCTGCGGAATTCAACACCTCGACGCGCGCCGTCGTGGGCAGGTATTCGCCGTCAACCGATCGGGTGTTCTGGAGAATCAGATTGCTTCGGCTGTCGGCATCGTGGCTGAAGCCATAGATCCGACCCTCGATGGCTGCGGTGATCATCGAGTCCTGACTACGGGGACCGATCGCCTGGCCATAAGTCTGAGAATCGCCGCCGGTCACCGGTTCGACCGTGTAGGTGCGCATCCACGCGAGGCCGCCGGATGCGAGGGGCGACACCGTCAGCAAGCTGCCGGAAGCGGGCGGCTGATAACCAAAGAGACTCCCGAGGATATCTTCCTCGACGGCGCTCTCGTCCGCCCCAAGAGCGACGCTCTGGGTGTCGATGGATCCGGATGGGTTGGCGCCCGGGCCGAAAAAGCCGAAGTTCGTTGAGTCGGCCGCACCGCCCACGTGCATCAGGATGACATCGCTGCGCCACACGCTGTTGTTGGCGCCACTGATCTTCGCGACGCCGGGCAGCCACGAGAACTGCAGCGAGTCTGCGGGCAACTGGCCGAGCATATAACTGCCATCGCTTGTCTGGTTGTCGATGATGCTCGTGTAGGTCACCACGCGTCCGTTCTCTCCGACCACCTCGAAACGGTGGACGCTGTCGGCCAAGGGCACCAGATCGGGATCGGTGATCAGGCCGGGGAAGACGTTGCGGAAGATCCCGTTGAGTTGGACCCAGGAAAGGGGCTGTACATCGAGGATCCGTTGGGCGACCTGGAGACCCGATTTGTCATAGCCCCGAATCGCGACGCGGGTACATGTCTCATCCGTCGCGAAGCCCAGGTTGGTCCTGTAACGGCCGGCCAGAGCCGGCACCCAGATGGACGTCCCGGACAGTGGGGCCTCGGACCAACGGACACCCGGGACCTGCTGCCCGTATCGACGGGTCGGGTCCACCCTGTTGTAGGTGTTGGCCGACGCCAGCAACCCGGTGGGATCTCCGGAGACCACGGTCCACTGGATCGCACCACTGCCGGTCACGCCGAACACGGTTTGGACGACGTCATCGAGCGGCAGAGTCTGATCCGGCTCGACGATTAGATTTTCCGGCACACCGGGGACGCCGTTCGCCGGAGCGAAGCTGAGTTCCAGCGAAATCGGGCCCGATGCGGCGTTGTGGAGGAACAGATCGGTGTGCCAGTCACTGCCCTGGGCGCCGGGGAAATTCGCAACCCCCGCGACCACGCCGGTTGTCGGCATGGCCGGAGGGCTGGTCACTGTCACCGATCGGCTGTCCGGGGTCGGATCCGAAAGACCCAGCGCGTCGGTGGCGGTGAAATTCACCACATAGCTGCCGGCCGCCGCGTAGGACCGGTCGCCCGGTGTGAGGGCGGTCGAGGTGGTGCCGTCACCGAAGTTCCAGAGCACCGTGACCGCATCCCCGTCGGGATCGGCGGCGGTGCCGTCGAAGAAAACGGGCTCTCCGACAGCGACGGAGAGATCGGAGACAGGCTGAAGAATGACTCCTACGGGTGGATGGTTGATGCTACCGCCCTCGACACCGATGGTGATGTCATCGACAAAGATCAGCTTGGGATCTTCGACCGTTCCCTCGGTCTCGCGGAACTCGAACGAGCTGAAGGTCCCGTCAACGACGACGCCATAGAACACGTGTGCCAGGTTCCCCACCGATCCGAGCGAAATCGGATTGCCTTCGTCGCCATCGAGGATGACCGAGATCTGCCCACCCGAGGTGCTGATGAACCATCCGCCGATCGCGTTCAGATTTGTCGAACCCGCACCCACGAAACCGTCCGTGATGAAATCGTTGAGTCCGGTGAGCGTCTGATCACCGTGGGGATTCGAGTAGAAACCCCAGTCGCCGGAGCGGGCCGGACCGCCGTTGGTTGTGATGTTGTTTTCCGGGTGGTTGGATGTCCAGGTCACCCCCTGGCTGGTCACGCTCACCGCGACCGCCGGAGACCGGACATCGCCCCAGACCGCATTGTTTTCGAATCCTTCGGAGACCGTATCCTGGCCACCGATAGCCGAGAGGAAGGCGTTCTCGTTCTCGTAGACCGTCGCGTTTCCGATTGCGGTGCCGACCATTTCAGCCAGCGCCTCTTCGGCCTTGACGATGTCGAGACGTCCCCAGCCCGAATGGTTGTCGGGGCCGTCCGGACCAAGATCTTCTGCGCCCATCAGCAACGCGGTTTCGAGTTGCTCGATGGTCGCCTGCGAATGCGCGCTCAACAGCAGGGCCATGGCGCCGGCGACATGCGGTGCCGCAAAAGAAGTGCCGAGAACCTCGGTGGTCGCGTCGGGAAAGGTCCCGCCGAGGGTCAGGTCGGCGGTGCGAACTCCGTCACCAGGCGCCACCAGGGCGGGGAAGACCCCTCCATCGCACGCGCTCGGTCCCCTCCCCGAGGTGTTCATCACGTCATCCTCGTCGTCGGAGCCTCCAACCGCAAAGGCGCCTGGGTTGTTGGCCGGGCTCATGCTGGTCGCGGTCTGCGGCCCGGCATTGCCCGCCGAGAAAACCACCGCGATTCCAGCCGCGCGGAGAACCTGAATATCATCACCGAACTCGTCGACGCACTCGCCCGGACGATCACGGAATCCCCAGGAGTTGTTGACCACGTGGGGGGCGTCATCGGTCGCGGGATCACCGTCAGGATCGAGCAGCCACTGAAAGATCTCGTGAGTCGCTCCGAGAGAAGCAAAACCACTGTCATCAAACGTCTTGCCGCCGATCCACTGGGCCCCGGGCGCCACACCGATGGCGGTTCCGGCGGCGTCACCACCAACGATGATGCCGGCCACCTGAGTGCCGTGGCTGTCAGCATCGTATGGCGACGAGTGCTCTCCATGGGGATCGAACCACCCGTTCGTGCCTCCCCGCCAACGTGGTCCGAGATCCTCATGGGCCACATCGACCCCGGAGTCGACCACGGCGACGACGATTCCCTGTCCCCGAATGCCCTTTTCCCAGAGATCCGGAGCTCCGACCATTTCGAGATTCCAATCGCCCCCGCCCGTAGCTTTGGGCGACGGCTCGGGAGCAGCGAAGACACGGTCGAGCCGGACGCTGGAAACACTCGGGAGCGCAGCGAGATCACGGACGGCATCGGCCCTGAGGGTGGCGGTGAGGCCACCGACGGCCCACAGCGACACCACCTGTGTGGATCCCCGTTGTTCAAGATAACGACGAACGGGAGCCTCGGCAGTGGCCGCCCTCGTCCGAAGTGCTGCGGCGACTCCATGCCGACGCGCGGATCGAGTCGGGAACGAAAGCGAATCGACATCGAGGCGATCGGCCAACTCGATGAGAATCGAGAGCTCGGTCTGGGGAGCGGAGGCATCGATGACCCCCTCGAGTTCGGGGGTGACGATTCCTCCAACCGCGGTGGTTGCACTAAGAGCGACCACCGCAACCAGAAGAAGAGGTACCAGATGAGTGTTGTGCTGTGTTCGCATGATTACTCCGCCACGACGCTGGCTTCGAAGTCGCCGATCTCGATCGTGACCTCATCACCGGAATGGACAACGCCCGGGTTGGAGAACAGCATGAAGTATGTCCGTCCGACCTGGGGTGGATTGGTGGGTCGCAACGGGCCGGTTTTGGCCGGTCGCGGCACCTCTAGCCTGGCTCCGGTCGAGTTGTGGATCAGCACCGGCTTGTTGGCGCGCTCGAAGAGCTCGGCCGCCTTCTCCGGGTCGAGTACCTTGTATCGGAAGTCGAGCATGTAGTCGGCCCCCGTAAGCCGGAGCGCGACGACCTCGACTCCCCAACGTTCTTCGAGGGTCGGTTCCTCCGGTGCGGCCGCCTGCGGGACCTCACCACCCGTGGTTGCGCAGCCTGCAACTGCGGCACAGACTGCAAGAAATACGACCCGTAGGGCGACTGACCTCGGACGTACCCTCACCCGGTCCCCAGCTCTATACGTTGTCATGATGTGCTTCCCCTTTAGCGGAGGTCATGAATCCACCATCTCTGAAGGCGTTTCAAACTCACGCTTCAGTTTCTACAACAATTCAGCGAAGGTTCGTATTTCGCAGAACCGGGCGCTCTTCCCAAGGAAGAGCGCCCGACCGCACTGATTCAGAAATCCGTCGGTGGGCGATCTCACGATCGCCCACCGACGACGGGTCTATTAGTTGTTTCTCGGGGTTCTGAGAACGTTCACCGTGACCTCTGCTTCGGAGCATTCGCCGCCGAAATCACAGATCGAATAGGTGAAGAAGTCGGTCCCCTTGAAGTTGACCTTCGGAGTGTACTCGATGACCATCTGGCCCCCGATGAGGATCGGTGTCGCGATGGATCCGTTAATCGGTGCGGTCTCGATGGTGAGGGTGGCCTCGTCGAGCCCGCCCGAGTCAGAATCGCTGTCGTTGATGAGCACATACAGGTTGTTCGGAGTGTAGGGCTCGTTCCGCCTGTACTGTGGAACCTCGTAGAAGTCGTCCAGCGCAATCGGCGGATCATTGACCGCAACGTTCGTGTGAATGTACATGGTCTTCGTGTCGGTGAGCTCACCGTCGCTGACGGTCAACTCGGCCGTGTAGGTACCGATGAAGCCGGTAACGAAATTCACCTGAGGCAGCGAGCTATTGAAGCCGAAGCCCGGCGGGGCGGTGATTCTCCAGGAGTAGGTCAGCGTGTCGGACGGATCAGGATCGTAGGATGCGGCGCCATCGACCGTCACAGATACATTCTGATCGACCGTCATATCGTCTCCCGTCACCGCCACCGGAGGCAGATTGGTGAAGATGTTGACCGTATCCACAGGGCTTTCGATGCCCGAGTCACTCACAACCAGCTGGGCGGTGTAGGTCCCCGGCACGTCGAGGGTGAAGGTCGGGTTGGCGATGGTCGAATCCGACAACGCTGCGGAGCTGCCGGCGGGGAAGCCCACCAACGCCCACTCGAAGAGCGAGCCAACCGGGAAGGCGCCACCGGTCAGTTGGATCTCGGTTGCCACACCCGCGGTGAGCATGGGCACGTGGAGCTGATCCGAACCGGCATCAGCCTCGGGCAGGGTCGTATTCGCCGAATCGAGGAAGGCCCGCAAACCACCGAAAGGATAGCCGTTGCTGGTCATGTGCAGCCGACGGTCATAGAGCGCATGGCGGTCCCATGTCGCGGGAATCCAGATGGCGTCCATGGTCTTGCCCGCCGACAGCATCGCCGAATATGACCGGCGAACGTGCGGATAGGGGTTGCCATATTCCGCCACCCACTCGAGGTCCTCACCGAGCAGAGTCGGCACGTATTCTTTGATCCCTGCGTTGACGAAACGGATCAGAACACGTGAGTTGAGGACCGCCGGTGTCGCGTCGGTGAGGACGCTGAGGCCGGAGGGATCACCGTTGACGAGAAAGAACTTGGGATGGAAGTTGAGGGCCTGGGCGGCTCCCTCGGCGGCACGGAGGGCGGGATCGACCTCCGAGTAGATGACGACGATGTCCCGGTCGTAGCAGACACCGGGGTATGCGGCGAGACCGCTCGTGCAGCCCGTCGCATCGGCATCGACCACTACCGCGCCGTAGAGACCCATGTGGACCTGCTTGGCCGGGTGGCTGCCGCTGTTATAGAGGAAGGTTCCGGCCTTAAGCTCGGCAGCCGACCAGGAGTACACGGCGGTTCCGTTGGTGTCACCAGCCTCGTCGGTGAATGCGGTCACGCGACCATCGAGGTTGCGCGTCGGCATACCGGTGAGCCTCTGGCCGTGCACCACGATCGATGTGCCTTCGCCCAGGTTGTTTTCCAGGTTGATGGTCAGTCCCTGACCCGCCGGGACATAGATCGTGGGGCCGGGGACCATGGGGAGATTGTTACCGAGAACCGTGCCGCCACCGTCCTCGAGATCGAAGGAAACCAGGGCGTAGCCCCACGCCGGCACGGGGCCGGTTCCGTTTCCGTGGTCGACGGTGTAGGCGTCGGCCCTCAGGTTGTACGTCGCCGCCGAGGCCGAACCGGTGACCAGGGCGAGCATCGCCGCCACCAGCACCGTTCGCTTCAGCAGAGTTTTTATGCTCAGGTGTTTCATGGTGTCACTCCCCTGCCTATTCGATCACTGTGCCCGGGGGTTCGACGATGAGCATCGTCAGCATTCCACCGGGGAAGATGTCGTTGTTGGTGAGTTCCTTCTCGGTGTGGGAGTGCCACATGAAGGTGTAGCCCGAATTCGGGTTGAGTCCACCTTCGCCGGGAGGCAGCGCTCCGGCCGCCCCCATGAAGGGGCTTCCCGACCAGAATCCGCCAAAGGCGAGGTCGAGGTTCTCGGGCAGGACCACCGGCAGTGGATTGCCGTGATCGGCGCACCACTCGTGCTCCCAGGTCGAACCCGCGAACACATCGCCGAATCCGTCACCGTCACCGTCGATGCAGTCATGAGCAGGCATCCCGTCGGCGGGTGTGCCGTAGATGTCCCAACCCATGTTCTCACCGGTCCAGGTGAAGAGGGCGTCAAAGGTCTCGCCCGGCACCGCCTGCATGGTGAAGACCTCATAACCGAGGTCAGGGCCCATCCCCGGCGAGCTCTCGGGCATCCGGCCGTTGTGGCCGACGATGAGGGCGTGGTTGCCGTGATGGTGGAACGGGTGCGGATCGCGGCCGGCCGAGACGACGCGGATGAGAACGGTCTCACCCGGCATCATCCGAGGCAGGGAGCTGTAGGGCTGGGTCGGAAGCCACGGCACGTTGGACGCGAAGAGCGTATCGGGCGCGGTCCGACCGTTGATGAACCAGTAGTTGGAGAAGTAGTCACCGATGAAATCGGTGCCTGCGAGCGATTCGCTGTATTCGACGGCCTCATGGATCCGCGAGTCCATCTCCGAGAGAATGAAGAGGTACTCACGGTCAAACCCGGTGTCGGGGTGGCCATAGGCGGTCGGGTTGAGTTCGTCATAGCCGTACGGCCGGACGACGATGGCGCCGAGAAGGCCCATCTCGACCTGCAGCGCCGGATCGGTGCCGCTGTGGTAGAGGTAGGTGCCGGCCTGCTCCGCGGGGAAGCTGTAGATGGCCGTGCCACCGGGAGCAGCCTCACAGGTGATTCTGCCCGTGAGATCGCCGGGCTCCGGCGCGGGCGTTCCCGAACTGTCCGAGCAGCCACCCGCCCCGGCCACATCGTGGCCCGGGAAGATGAGGGAGATATTCACAGCGAGGTTGTTGTGAAGCGTGATGGTGATGTAGTCACCCTGGTTGAAGATCATGGTCGGCGCCGGGTACTGAGCCCGGCCGCCCGGGTCATCGGTCAGTCCCCAGATCGGAAGGCTGGCGCCATCCGCACTGGTGACGTAGTCCGCCCTGGCGTAGAGGTCGATGCTTCCACTGACATGGATACCGTCGATCCCGGCCGCGGCCGGTGCCGCGGTCAAGGCCAGGAGCACGGCGACCCCGAGGAGGACGGGAACCGCAGTTTGTTTCATAAAGTGTTTCATCGTCATCCCCTTCAGTTGATTACGATCTCGGTCATCATGCCGCCGAAATCCTCGGTGCCGTTGCTGAGGTAGTTCAGGTTGCTGGTGTAAAGGAAGTAGGTTCCAGGGGCGATGTCGGTGGTGTCGAGAATCACGTCGTTGGTCTCACCGCCGCCCAGGGTCACTGAATTGGTGTCGTAGTAGAGGTTCTCGCCGGTGGGACCGCGGAGCTGTCGTGCATCACGACCGACGACCGTCATCGGGATACCGAGGGATTGGAGGGTGAAGTACTTGGTGATGGAGATGTTCGAGATCCGCAGCAGGATCTTCTGACCCGCATTGGCCGTGATGAGAGCGTCCTCGTACTGTGAGACGATTCCACCGTTCTCGGAGTCCGCCGGATTTCCCGTACGGGAGGGCGGCGCCATCGGACCGGCAGCCACCGTATCCGGGTAGCCGCGACCGTTGAGCATCGGGTAGTCGTCGCGCATCAGAGCGAAGGGCAACGGCTGCACCGTCTCCGACGCATCGTGGAACGCCCCGTCGAAGGAGCTCATCTGGATCGGGAACTCGACGTCATAGCCGGTTGATCCGTCCCCATCGTTGTACACGAACTGGGTGTAGTTCCGACCCGAGCCCAGGGGGTACTCGTACGACGTTCCGTTCTGTTTGGGTCGCACGAAGAGGTTGGCGAGCATGCCCATCTGCATGTGCTCGGTGGCCTCGACGTGGCAGTGGTACATGTAGGTGCCGGGATCCTTGACATTGTAGTAGTAGGTCAAGGTCGCGCCCATGTTGATGGAGAGGCCGGACTCGGGCAGACCGTCGAAGACCGACGATGCCTGCGGGAAGCCGTGCCAGTGAACGGTGTGCGGATCGAAGAGGTCGGGCCGCACGAGCATGCCCACGTTGGACAGGCTGAGGTAGAAGACATCATCCTCTTCGAGGGCGATGATCGGTCCGGGGTAGGCGCCGGCGAGGATTCCGTCCACCATCACGTTGGAGGGATCCCAACCGGTGGCGTCGGCAAAGCCGAACATGTACAGCACGCGGCCGTCGGCCATGGTGATGTAGCCGTCACCCGATGTCAGGTGCATGCATTTTTGGTTAGCCGGCCACGACTCGCCGCCATCTTGGAGGGCGTTGCCGTTCGTGTCGCCGGGACATTGGACGTTGATGTGGCTTGCGCTTGCGGGGGCCGTTCCCAGCACCAGCGCGACCGCTACCGCCATCAGCGTTGTGTAGAGCCATTTGCGTTCCATGGTTCACTCCTTGGTCGGTCAGCATCCCCGCCGGGTCTCCCCGGCGGAGACGGGTTGCTGGTTACGGTTAGTCGTCGGTTGGTTCTTGATAATCCGTTTCAACGAACTCCACGGGGAGGTCGTAACGCATCTGGTCCGGGAGGTCGGCGAATTGCTCGCACCCATCAGTACCTTCAGAGCAGAACTCGTCAGCGCCGATATCCGAGTTGCTGCTCGGACGTGAGTCGTTGTCGAAGTCGTAGTTCGGCTCGGACTTGGTGCCGGCGTCAACGGCCGGCGAAACGGCGGAGAGGTGATAGTCACCGAAGGCATCACCTGTGGCCGGATCCCACCGGGTCAGCGGTCCGAAGCGGAGGCGGATGTAGTTGCCGCCTTCGTCGAATGCCGCCGGGGTGTGGATCGTCTGCTGCTCCGGCTGGTTGAGACGCGGGGCACGATCGCCATTGGTGTACTCGGCCGCGAAGAGCGGATCGGAACCACCCAGGTCGGAGACGATGCAGTTGTCACAGACCAGCGATCCGGCCACACCGAGCACGGCCATATCACTGTAGTAGGGATCGATGCCGGACCAGGCGCCGAGATCGGCACAGTTGACGGCGTCACCGCCGGTTGCGGGGCAGAGGCCGTACCACAACGCACCACCGAGATTCGGATCGGGGGTCGTGCCGGCTCCGTTGAAGAGGAACGTCCGGTTGTGCCAGACGATGTTGTTGTCCATGTTCGCGTCGGAGAAGTCCTCGTTGGCAAAACGCTGAACAGCAAGCAGATTGTCGCTATGACGACGGGCCGTGATACCGGCACCGAGCTGACCCTGCGACTGATCGGGCGTCCCGGGGTCGAAGGCATTGCCGGCGGTGGCGGTGCTGTCGTTGTTGGCGATGGTGTTGTGGCGCATATCCACTCGCTTGGCGTCGGCCATGGAGATACCGCCACCGGCGAGGGCCGCCACGTTGTTGCTGATCATGTTGTTGACGATCTTGACGCGGTGCCAGCGGTTTCTGTTTCCAGGCCGGCGATCGACGTCTTGACCGTTGATCTCCTGGAGGCGAATGCCACCACCGTCACCGGCTTCGGCCGCGTTGCCCAGGATGAGGTTGCTGTCGACGATCACGTGGCCGGTACCTGCGCTCAGGGTCTCACCCGGGAGCGCCGGCTTACCGGCGATGAGCAGACCACCACCCGCGGGGGCCGAACCCGGTGTCTGTTTGAAGCTGTCGTTGAAGATGATCGTGTTACGCGCGATCACATTCCATCTGTTGCGGTTGTCGCTGAGACCATAGTGAGCCACTCCGCCACCCTGGTCCATGTTGAAGTTGCCGCAGATGTAGTTATCGGTCAACTTGTAGCCCTCGGAACCGGTGCAGATCGAAACTCCGCCGCCGGCACCGCTGATGCCACCGTTCTGACTGATGTAGTTGTGCTTGATGGTCACGTTGCTGTTCTGGGCGTCGGGATAGCAGATATCGCTATCGGTGCATGCGTCGCCTTCAGCAAGCAGGTCTGGATGGCCGAGGCGGATGCCTCCACTGTACTGACCGCTGTTGTTGATGATCCGCATATTCGAGATCTGCATGTATCGAGCGTAGCCGTTGAGGATGACCGCGCCACCGGTGTCGGCACCGGAGATCGTGATTCCATCGATTCGGGCCTTACGGTTGCGGGCCAGGGTGAACCGCCGGTTGTTGGAGGCGTGCGGCAGAACCAACACGCCGGCTCCCTCTTCGGTCCAAAGGGCTGCGGGCTCGACACCACCGAAGGCGGCCTCCTGACCGGGCACCAGGGTGACGTCACCGTTGGTGACGAGGTCACGGACCTTATCGCGCCAGACCTGCAGAGCCTCGGGGGGCGCTTTGACCGCGGAGATCCTGGTCCCTTCGCCCCAACCCTGGAGCTGGACCGGTTTCCACATGATCACCATTTCCTGGTAGACCCCGGGGGCCACCATGATGAGGTCGTTGGGTTCGGCCCCGTCGATGGCGGCCTGGATTGTGGCGTAATCGCCGGGCACGGTGACCACGCTCGATCGGTTGCGTAGACCGCCCTGGATCGTCACAGTGTTGACGGACGAGATTCCGTTGTCCGCGCGGGTGACGACCAACTGGCCGCCACCACCACGGACGCGTCCGGTGAGAACCTCGCGGCCCTCTCCATCCACGCTGCAGGCCCACTCACTCGGTGTCTGACGTCGAGTGCCGATATAGATATCGGGAACGCCTGCGGAACAGCCGAAGCCGTAGTCGCGGATGATGGACTTCGGCACGCCGCTACCAACACCTTCGTACTCGGGGTTGGGAACGCTGACCATGCCCATGGAGGTAATGGTGAAGTTCCGGCGAGTCGTGCCGTTGTTGAACCAGGGGCCCTGGTTGTTGACGTTGGTCGCCGAGTAGGTCCGCGGAGTCCCGTCGGCATACTCGCAGTCGAGGGGGAACTGATCGGCGCCGGTGAAGGCCGACACCGGCACCACCGGGGTGTCGAGGTAGACCGTCGCACCCGGCATGTACTGGAAGGTGTAGCAGAACTGTGAGTACTGCGGGTTGTGCATGGGATCGGGTGTGCCGTCGACCTTGAGCTTGGCGTTCATGCAGGTCGTCAGCATGTTGGGTGACATACCGCTGGGCTGCGGCAGGCTGTTGGTCCACGTTGACGGCGCCACGAAGTTGTAGCGGCCGTACTCGTCGGAGTAGGTGCGGCCGATTTCGCGGCCCGTCCAGTCACGGATCGACACCGGCAGGAAGGGCGGCGCGTACTTCTCGCCGAACTGCGGTGAGTTGGGGTCGAACTCGTTGGCGGTATCATCGAGGATGAAACCGGTTGCATGCGCCGAGACCGGCACCTGGGTGAAGAGGAAGAAGTCGGCTGCGGCGTTGTTGCCGCCCGACACCGCGACCTTCTTTTTGTCGCAGAGGCTGTGGGTCTGGCCCCAGAAGGCATTCTCCACCTTTTCGCCGGCGGGAACGGAGCTCAGATCGTTGAGTGACATGTACTGGGGAACCACGTAGTCAGCGCCGACGCACACGGGCGGCAGCAGGAGCGGGCTCGTGTTGTATTCGTCGCCGAAATCGACGTTCTTGTCCTGCGACTTGACGATTTCGTAATTGCCGGCCTCGACCCCGACCACATAGCGGGCGCTGGGGATCGGGCTGACGACGATGCCCGAAGTGCAGGCGCCGTTCACATCGAGTCCGCCTTCGCAGATTTCGTCGAAGGCATAACCGCCGTCGAAGATACCGGGACGGACCTGGTTCCAGTTGCGGAGGCCGTCGTAGCAGTCGATCTCCGTCAGAACGCCATTGGCGTCTTCATAGATGAATGGGTCGGCACTGCCGTACTGGCAGTTTTCCGGAGGAGTCGCGTCCCAGCTGTCGGTTGTTGTCGTCGCGAGCAGGGTGGTGCCCGTGACGTCGTAGAGGTTGACCGTGACGCCGGGAATGCCCGGCTCCCACGGCTCGGCACCGCCGTAGCGCGGATCGTCCTCGGCGCGAGTCACCGAGTAGAAAACCACACCGCTGATCCCGCCGTTGCCGCCGGGCGCATGGGGCGCCTTGCCCCACTCGATGACCATGGTCTGACCCAGGAAGGCCTGGAAGGCCTCGGTGAGGACCACACCCTGCTCGGTGCGGGCGTCGCCCGGGTTTCCACCATAGCCGTCATGGATGACCATGCCCGGATCCGGGGGTGTCCCCTGTGTCTGGGGGTTGAGGTGGCCGCCCCAGGAGTTGGGGTTGTCAAAGGGAACCGCCCCGCCGTCATCGACGTAGACGGTGGCGCCGGTAGCGTTGAGGCGAGCGAAATCGACCTCGGCAACCAGCCAGCTGAAGAAGGGGAAGACCTCGTCAAAGGGCACAAAACCCTCGAGGTCGGTGGGGAAGCTCTGATACATGGTGCCGTCGCGCCAGCGGAGGTTGACGGCCTGCTCGGGAATGCCGACCTCGTCGCCCATGGAGGCGTTGTTGCAGGATTCGGTCACGCAGTCGCGGATGCCGTTCTCGTTGAGGTCGTTGAAGACCCAGTTCTCGACTCGGGCGAACCACTGGCGCACGGGAACCGGGCCGAGGTTGCAGGTGTTGCCGGAGTTGCAGCTTCCGTCCGGATTGACGGTAAGCGCCTTGGAGGCGAAGACGACATCCATGTTGTCGTCCCACACGACGAGCTGATAGTCGCCCACCGGCACGTTTGGAATCGTGAATTCACCATCCTCACCGCAGCGCTCGGCATAGACGCCGGCGCCGGGGACTCCGCCGGCAAACTCATTGAGCCCAACCCAGCACGTGGTGTGCGGGAGCGGGCCACCGGCGTACATCGCGAACTCGGGCGGCCGCGACATATGGAGATTGACGACCTGGCCGCTGACATCCGGGCCGGTCGGGGCACCGAGATCGTTGAACGGCTGCACGAAACCGATAAAGGCATGCGGTCCGGGGGGGCCGAACTCGGCGAAGTAGGGCGGCTCGTTGGCCTTGACCCAGGCGTCGATGATCTTCTTGCCCTCAATGGTCGAGGTCTGCTGCCAGCCCTCGCCGGCGGGTGGAATCATGATGACGCCGTACTTGCCAGGAGCGAGGTTCTTGACATAGGCCATGCCGTTGGCGTCGGTCACGATGCCGCCGCCCATCTGATCGACGGTGCCCACGCTGTCGAGGTAGGTCGTACCGAGCGGGTTGCCCCAGATGTCGTAGGCCTGGACGCCTGCTGACATGCCGTAGCGGCCGCCGGCGTCCTCGAGCATGAGCTTGAAGCCCTCGAGAGGGGCCTCGAGGGGGTCACAGACATTGTTGATCGGGTTCGTGTCCTCGCAGACCTGAATCACGATCTGAGCGGTCGGGATCGGGGCCGGATTGACATACACCGTGACCTCGGTCTGGCCGGGAGCAATCTGGGCGCCACCGATCGTGT
>RCNF010000499.1_pt1 | contig 20022 bp, 16 predicted proteins | sample 2041311 | NCBI WGS metagenome assembly RCNF01 (sample SAMN09708228, study PRJNA481090) | Marine sediment metagenome, whole genome shotgun sequencing project. | biome: marine sediment; feature: ocean; material: sediment; isolation source: Sewage treatment plant 2 marine sediment (STP2) ... | reverse complement strand
CGCTACTTGCTTCAGGCTACCAGGGAATCTGGGCGACTGAGAATACCCGCAAAGCACTTTTCGACGCGATGGAACGAAAAGAAACGTATGCCACCACGGGTACACGCATGCTGGTGCGCTTTTTTGGTGGATGGGAATTTAATGATGATGACCTGCGTAACCGCCAGCCGGCATTCATTGGGTACGAGAAGGGTGTACCGATGGGTGGTGAGCTAAGTACAGCACCCGATGGGAAAGCACCGACATTTATGGTCATCGCGTTGCGCGATCCTATTGGTGCGAATCTTGATCGCATCCAGGTCGTCAAAGGCTGGATGGACGAGCGCGGTAACCTGCATGAGAAAGTCTATGATGTGGCCTGGTCCGGCGACCGCAAACCCGGAGCCGACGGCAAATTGCCGCCAGTGGGCAATACTGTCGATATTGAGGCCGCGAATTGGACGAACACGATTGGCGCATCTGAATTTGCTACCGTATGGGCGGACCCTGACTTCGATGCCGAGGAAAGCGCGTTCTATTACGTTCGTGTATTAGAGATCCCGACACCGCGCTGGGTGCTGTATGACAAAGTTCGTCTTGGCGCCCATATTCCGGATCACGTGGAGCTGATCCATCAGGAACGCGCTTACACGTCACCGATCTGGTACACACCATAAAACAGATCAGGCCCTCACCTGTGTGAGGGCCTTTCTAAAGCGTTTTTCGAACCGCTACTTTCGCAACCATTAACGGTCGCTGGACGATAGTAACTTGATATAGCTGCCGAGCGATTCGTCAGCCATCTCTAGTTTAGGAGCCGCGAATAATTCAGGAGACTCGCGTCGCAGGGCGTTAATGCTGCCAAGGATTTCCTCGAGGTGCTCTACCCTGCCTGCACCAAATCGACCGGGACTTAACTCTTCTTGCTGCTTGATGCGCTTTAGGTCCAGGTAAAGAAACTGTTGGACGGATGTGAGAGTTCGATCTGATAAGGTATTTCCAGCTTCGGCGACGACATGACTGTTAACCGATAGTCGTGCCACTCACTCGCTGATGGGAGCATGATTTCGCTGCCGTTCAATTGTCTGAAAGAATCGATAATTGGCAAATATGCTGGCAATTAAAGCGGCACCCAACAGTCCGAAAGCTAATCGTGTACGCATGACTCCCCCTTTTACGACGCACTGGTATGGTTGTTCGCGACTGGCCGCATCGGGGCAGCATCAGTCGTTCAACAGCGTAACACTCGATCTTCTGCTTTCGGGTTGCAGAAGTTGATCGCGCGCTGGGGCGCGCTCCTACAGGTGGATTCTTTAGTCCAACGGGAGCTTTAGGATCATGGGTGGGGACAAGTCATCTGGCAGGTTGCCTTCACGATCGAAGCGGTTCCAGTGGCTGTTGGCGACGAAGTAGAAATCGTCTCCCATCACTACTCCCAGGGTTGGCTCGCCGAACTCTGGCAGGTTCATCGCGAGTATGCGTTGCTCGGTGATCGCAAGACCATCGTCAGATAGTGTCAGGCCAGCGACTCGGTGCGGGGTTATGCCGTTGTGCGTGACAATCAGTTCATTGCCGTGGCGATAAAGACCGTCAATGCCGAACAGTGTTACAGATGCGTCCGCCGTGACTCTGGTGACGTCTCCGCTCGCCAGTTCGATACGAAATAGCCCGCCCACATAATCGGCGACATAGAGAAAGCGCCCGGTCTTATCGAAAACCAGGCCCTGCATCGACCGCAGCGAACCGGCGGGCACAACTTCGGTAAATTCTTTGTCGGCAATATCATAGCGATACAACACGCCGGTCAGACTTTCTGTCGCATAGATCGTATTCGCGTCGGCGAAGATCAAATCGCCCAGCACCTTCGGAGTTTCGCTGGCCGGCAGCAACGCACGATCTGTGATTTGGAGCGTCTTCAGATCGATTCGGAACAGCCCGGTGCTGCCGTTGGTCTCCTCTGCATTATCCTGGTACTCGGGTATCGCGGCGCTCGCAAACCATAGGCCACCTTTTTCGTCGAGCCGCATGCCGAACACACTCCAGTGCTCATTGTCGGCCGCGCGGCTAATGACTTCGGCGTCCGTGCCAATGCGAACCAAATCACCGCTGTGGATACTGCCAAGAAACAACTCGCCATCCTCATTGATAGCGATGCCTTCCGGCACGAATTTGCTCACGTCGTAGGTATAGGCAATCTCTGCGCTGCCGACGGGTACGTGTAGTTTGGCGACCGCAGTTTGATACGCCTCCCAACCTTGCTGCTCCTGTAACGCAGCAAACTCTTCCATGTCCGCGACGCCGTAGTCTATGCCTTCGGCGACAAGTCCATTAAGTGTGTTCAATGCAGCCGCAGGGTCACTGTCCAACAACTCGGCCAGCGACAAGTTAAAGCGGGCACCGGGGTATCCCGGACGTGCTTCAAGCGCCTTATGGGCGGCCGCGCGCATCTTGCTGAAGTCCGCAGCCTGATAGGCCGCGACTAATTCGCCGCGCGCATCGCCGTAGGCATCGGCATTGGCAATTGCAGGGCTTAGTCCAAATATGAAAACCGCGGTCAGGAATACCGCGCGCAGGAGATCAGTATCAGGCGACGCTTGCTGCATTTGGATCGTACCCCAGGTTTGGCGAAAGCCACTTCTCCGCTTCGACAACGCTGATGCCGTTTCGTTCTGCGTAGGACACGACCTGATCCTTATCGATCTTGCCGACTGAGAAGTATCGCGAATCGGGGTGAGAAAAGTAGAAGCCACTCACGGCTGCTGTCGGGAACATAGCAAACGACTCAGTAAGCCGCAGGCCAATATTCGCTTCAACGTCGAGCAGACTCCATAGCTTGCCCTTCTCGGTGTGATCCGGGCACGCCGGATAACCGGGTGCTGGCCGAATGCCGCGATAGCTTTCCCTGATCAAATCCTGATTAGAGAGCTGCTCATCACCGGCATACGCCCAGAACTCACGACGAACTCGTTCGTGCATGTGCTCGGCCAATGCCTCGGCGAGCCTGTCCGCCAGAGCCTTGAGAATAATTGAGCTGTAGTCGTCATGGTCTTTTTCGAATCGCTCAACATGCTCATCAATACCGATTCCTGCTGTGACAGCAAAACCACCAATATAGTCTTCAAGACCTGTGTCCACTGGCGCTACAAAATCGGCGAGGCAATCCTGCGCTTTTCCTGCAGGCTTCATGCGCTGCTGGCGCAAATGCAGCAGCCGCGCCGAAGCGTCCTGACGACTTTCGTCTGCATAAACAATCAGATCATCGTGACTGTCACTATTGGCATGATAGAAGCCCAGCACCGCGCGGGCTTGCAGCCATCGCTCATCGATTATTCTGTGCAGCATGGCGGTCGCGTCGGCATACAATGAGCTCGCCGCTTCTCCGACAACGGCATCAGTCAGTATGTTCGGGAACTTGCCGTGAAACTCCCAGGCATTAAAGAACGGCATCCAGTCGATGTACTTGCGCAGCACATTGAGGTCAATGTCGTCGAAAACTCGCGTGCCGGTAAATGTGGGAGCTGGCGGAACGTAGTTGTCCCAGTCACAACGGTGTCGGCGTTCGCGTGCCTGCGCGAGTGACAACTGCGGCGCAAGACGCTTCTTATTGGCATGCGTGTCACGTCGTCGCGCGTTGTCGATGCGAGTCTTCGCCACAAGTTCGTCTCGCGTCGCCGATTGCACCAGAGCCTGCGCGACACCAACAGATCGCGACGCGTCCTTCACGTAAATGACCGGGCCGTCGTAATTCGGTTCTATTTTCACCGCCGTATGCGCAGGCGACGTGGTTGCACCACCAATCAATAGTGGCAGATCGAAATTCAGACGTTGCATTTCGCCCGCAACATTTACCATTTCATCCAGCGAGGGCGTGATGAGTCCGGACAAACCGATGATTTGTGCGCCTTCACGGCGCGCGGCTTCGAGAATCTTGTCGCAGCTCACCATGACGCCGAGATCAATGACTTCGAAATTATTGCACTGCAGTACAACGCCGACGATGTTCTTGCCGATGTCGTGTACGTCACCTTTTACAGTCGCCATGACGATCTTGCCGTTTGTAACAATCTCCCCGCCCTTCTCTTCCTCGATGAAAGGCACAAGATGACCGACAGCCTTTTTCATGACGCGTGCCGACTTGACGACCTGCGGAAGAAACATTTTTCCTTCCCCGAACAGGTCACCAACAACGTTCATGCCATCCATCAACGGCCCTTCGATAACCGACAATGGCCTAACGGCAGCCAGGCGCGCCTCTTCAGTATCTTCGATGACGAATTCATCGACGCCGTTGACTAACGCATGCGACAGTCGCTCATTGACCGGCAACTCACGCCAGGACAAATCCCTGACTCGCGCTTTCCCGCCCGCCTGTCCACGATAGGACTGCGCGACTTCCAGCAGGCGCTCAGTACCGTCTTCACGTCGGTTGAGAACTACATCTTCAACGGCGTCGCGCAGATCCGCCGGCAAGTCGGCATAGATCGCGAGTTGGCCTGCGTTGACGATACCCATGTCCATACCGGCTTTGATCGCGTGGTACAGGAACACCGAGTGAATCGCTTCGCGAACGAGATTGTTGCCTCGAAAGGAAAAGGACACGTTGCTAACGCCGCCGCTGATCAACGCATGCGGCAATAACGATTTGATTTTACGCGTGGCTTCGATGAAGTCGATGCCGTACGTCGCGTGTTCCTCGATCCCTGTCGCTATCGCGAAAATATTGGGATCGAAAATAATATCGGCAGGATCGAAATCGAGCTGTTCGGTGAGAATGGTGTAGCACCGCTTGCAAATCTCCACTTTGCGCTCGGCCGAATCCGCCTGACCCGTTTCATCGAATGCCATGATGATAACAGCGGCGCCATAGTCACGAACCAACTGCGCCTGCTCAATAAAGGCCTCTTCGCCCTCCTTCAAGCTTATGGAGTTAACGACGGCTTTTCCCTGCACACATTGCAGGCCCGCCTCGATAATCGACCACTTCGACGAGTCGATCATGATTGGCAGACGTGCGACATCGGGTTCGGTAGCGATCAAATCCAGCAATGTAACCATCGCCTTTTCAGAATCGAGCATGCCCTCGTCCATATTGATGTCGATTATCTGCGCGCCGTCTTCGACTTGTTGCCTGGCGATTTGCACGGCCGCCGCATAATCGTCGGCTTCTATCAGACGCCGAAAATGCGCCGACCCGGTAACGTTGCAGCGCTCGCCGACATTGACGAACAAATCATCCGGGCCGATGTTGAGCGGTTCCAGACCAGAGAGACGGCAGCGCACAGGTACCTCGGGGATCTTTCTCGGGGCACGTCCGTCAACAGCAGCTTTGATCGCCTGGATGTGTTCCGGTCGCGTACCACAGCATCCGCCGACGAGATTGACCAGCCCGCTGCCGACGAACTCGGCAAGGATCGCCGCTGTTTCCTCGGGCGTTTCGTCATACTCGCCAAATTCATTCGGTAAACCAGCGTTTGGGTGTGCGCTGACGGCGGTATCTGCTATTCGCGACAATTCTGCGATGTAGGGTCGCATGTCCTTCGCACCCAGCGCACAGTTGAGACCGATCATGAAGGGTTCAGCATGACGCACGGAGTTCCAGAACGCCTCTGTCGTTTGCCCTGACAGGGTTCGCCCGGACGCGTCCGTTATCGTTCCAGAGATCATCACCGGCAACTTGAATCCGAGCTCCACAAAGCAACGACGCACTGCGAAGATTGCCGCTTTGGCATTTAGGGTATCGAAAATAGTTTCGATCATCAGGAAGTCGACACCGCCTTCGATCAATGCGAACGTCGCATCCTTGTAGGTGGCGACCAACTCATTGAATCGAATATTTCGAAAACCCGGATCGTTCACATCCGGTGAAATCGACGCGGTACGATTCGTTGGGCCAAGCACTCCCGCGACGAAGCGCGGACTTCCAACCTGCGCTGCGTAAGCGTCAGCCGCCTCACGCGCCAGTTTTGCGGCCTGCAGATTCAACTCAACGACCAGCGACTCCATGCCGTAGTCGCCCATCGATGGGGCATTCGAGTTGAAAGTATTGGTTTCGACGATGTCGGACCCGGCATTCAAATACGCACTGTGGATCTCTCGAATCACTCGCGGTTGGGTGATCGACAACAAGTCATTGTTGCCTTTGAGATCCATTTGCCAGTCGGCGAAACGATCGCCGCGAAAATCATCTTCGCTCAGGCCATAACCCTGGATCATGGTACCCATTGCTCCATCCAGCACCAGGATGCGACTTTCGATAGCCTGTTTGAGCGCGACGAGCCGTTGCGTTCGATCCATAACGATATCCCTAAGCCGCGGCTTGATTTGGACGCACGCCGAGCGCGTGGCAAATGGCGAACGTGAGTTCGGAGCGATTCAGTGTGTAGAAATGGAATTCGTCGATGCCTTCCTTCTGCAATTTCCGCACTTGTTCAATCGCAACACTGGCAGCGATCATCTGCCGCGTCTCGGCATCCTCTTCCAGACCTGCGAAGCGCTCGTGCAGCCAGCTCGGAACGCTGGCGCCACATGCCTCGGCAAAGCGCTGCAGCTGGGGAAAGCGAGTGATTGGCAAAATCCCTGGCACGATCGACGATTCAACTCCCGCTGTCGCACACAGATCACGAAACCGCAGGAACGTATCAACGTCGAAAAAGAATTGCGTGATTGCACGCGATGCACCGGCATCGAGCTTGCGCTTCAGATTCTCAAGATCGAAGAGCGGGTTCGGTGCTTCAGGGTGAATCTCCGGGTAGGCAGCGACGGATATATCAAAGTCGGCGATTTTGCGCAGACCTTCTACCAGATCCGACGCGTATGCGTAGCCGTCCGGATGCGGCACGTAGTCCTGGTCGCTTTTGGGTGCATCGCCGCGCAGCGCAACCAGATTCCGGACGCCCATGTCCCAGTACTCGCGTGCGATGTCGTCAATCTCTCCGCGACTTGCATCAATGCAAGTCAAGTGCGGAGCGGGTGTTAATTGCGTTTCTTTTGCGATGCGCGCTACAGCTGCGTGCGTTCGTTCTCGAGTTGAGCCATCCGCACCGTAAGTAACTGAGACAAACCTCGGCTGCAGGATAGCCAGGCGCTGGATGGACTCCCACAGGGTCGCCTCCATCTTCTCGGTGTTCGGCGGAAAAAATTCGAACGAGACTTTAACGTCGGACTCGGTACTTTGATTCATGAAGGTTCCGTTCAGGCCGCGGCGGATGCCGGGTCAGCAATGGTTATGACTGCAAGTAGCCAGAGCGGCTCCTTGTCGGGTATTTGACGTGGCGTCGAGAGACGCAGTTCAACGTCCCTGCACCAGGACGCGAATTGTTGGCGGAGGATGGTCGGGTCAGCATCGGCACAAGTAGCAAGTAGCAGCAGACGGCCGCCTGGACGTAGCAATCGGCGCGCCTCGCGCAGCACAGCAGCAGGGTCTTCACTGTTACCGAGCACTTCGTCGAGAATGATCGTATCGAAGTCGCCGTCCGCAAATGGAAGTTCGTACATGTCGCCCTTGCGTAGCGTGCTGTTTTCGATACCAGCAAGCAGCATTTCGGCCCGCGCATAGCGACGCGCATCAGAATCAATGTCGACACCGACAACTCGCCGAGCTCTCGATGCGAGTAATTTCAGGATGCGGCCATGGCCGCAGCCAATATCCAGCAGATCGCCCAACGGCGCAGTCACCGTTAATTCGACCAGCGCTTTGTGCAATGCCCGATCGGCAGCGCTGACCGGACCAATATCTGTGACTGGATCGGATATACCGCGCAGCTTCCGCAATCGCTCAACATCGCGCGCAAAGTCTGTTTCGTTGTCGGGCAGCAAACCCAGCAGATGTCGGTTCCTTGATGCGTCGTGAGCGCGTTTTGGCAGCCGATAGTAGACAAACTGCCCATCACGAAAGCGCTCCAGGATGGCAGCGTCACAAAGTTGTTTCAGGTGCTGGGAAATCCGTGGCTGACTCTGCGCCATCACCTGCGTGAGCTCGGAAACACTGCACTCGGACGTCGAACACAACGCCATCAGACGCAACCGAACCGGGTCGGCCAGCGCTTTTAGCTGTGCAATCAGATGTTCGGTCGAATTTTGCATAATATAAATATATAAGGATATCTTTATGTTTATTGACGAATAGAGTAACACGCAGTGCCTGAAAAAACATCGACAGGTTCACGTTTGGGGGATTCGCTGCCGGTGGGAATCGCGGGCATGGCCCGCTCCTACAAGGATTCTTTCCTACGCTGAAGGATTCTTTCCTACGCTGCAGGAGCGGGCCATGCCCGCGATCACCACGCCATTTAATAGGAGAGAGCCATGCCCAAGATCACCACGCTGTTTGTAGGAGAGAGCCATGCCCACGATCACCGCGCCGTTGTAGGAGCGGGCCATGCCCGCGATCACCACGATCTTAGGAAGACAGCTTCTTTTTCAGGATCTGATTGACCTGGCCGGGGTTGGCCTTGCCGCCGGTTGCTTGCATGACCTTGCCGACAAAGAAGCCGATCAACTTATCTTTGCCAGCCTTGTATTCGGCAACTTGGCCGGAATTTGCAGCGATCACGTCGTCAACTACCAGCTCTATCGCCGAACTATCCGTAATTTGCTTCAGGCCTTTGGCCTCGATAATGCTGTCTGCGTCGCCGCCGTCGGTCCACATGGCGTCAAACACTTCCTTCGCAATCTTGCCTGAAATTATGTTGTCGTGAATTCGATTCAACAGACCTGCCAGCGCCGCAGCGGTTACACGACTGCCGTCTATATCAAGCCCTTCCCTGTTCAAGGCGCCGGACAACTCTCCCGTCACCCAATTTGCCACCAGTTGCGGTTTCGCGTCACTGGAATTGACCGCGGCTTCGAAGTAGTCAGCAACCGCTCGACTGGCAACCAGGATGCCCGCGTCATAGGCTTTCAAGCCATGCTCGTCGATGAAGCGTTGCCGCTTCGCGTCCGGCAACTCTGGCAACGTCGCACGCACCGATTCAATAAACTCGTCGCTGATTTCAACCGGCAGCAGGTCCGGGTCCGGGAAATAACGGTAGTCATTGGCCTCTTCTTTCGAACGCATTGGTCGCGTTTCGTCGCGGTCCGAATCGTACAAACGCGTTTCCTGCTTGACCTTGCCGCCGTCTTTAATAATTTCGATCTGTCGTTCAACTTCAATATTGATCGCTTTCTCGATGAAGCGGAATGAGTTCAGGTTTTTGATCTCAGCTCGAGTTCCCAACTCTTCCTGCCCCATCGGTCGCACGGATACATTGGCATCGCAACGGAACGAACCTTCCTGCATGTTGCCATCCGACACGCCCAGGTAACGCACGATGGTGTGCATCTTGCGCATGTAGGCAACCGCCTCTTTGGCCGAACGAAGATCCGGCTCGGAGACGATTTCGAGCAAAGGCGTTCCTGCTCGGTTCAGATCGATACCGGAATATTGATCCAGCCCCTCATGTACTGACTTACCGGCGTCTTCCTCAAGATGTGCTCTTGTGACGCGAATGCGTTTTTCATTGCCGTTGTCATCTTCGATGAACAGCTCACCGCCAACGACAATGGGCAATTCCATCTGGCTGATCTGATAGCCCTTCGGCAAATCGGGATAGAAGTAGTTCTTGCGGGCAAACACACACCGTCGCGCGACCTCGGCATTAATTGCCAGACCGAGCTTGGTCGCCATACTTACAACCGCTTTATTCAGGACCGGCAATGTGCCCGGGTAACCAAGATCAACAAGACAGGCCTGTGTATTCGGCTCTGCACCATAAGCTGTTGATGCACCAGAGAAAATCTTGCTCTTCGTCGCCAGTTGGGCGTGAATCTCAAGGCCGATGACGACTTCCCATTGCTTGCTCACAGGAACGCCTCCGGTGCCGCGTTGTGCCAGTCAGTATGCAGTTGATACTGATGAGCCGCACGCAACAGCGTCTCCTCGCCAAAGTGCGGTCCGACCAGGTGCAACCCGACCGGCAAGTCATTGGCCATCCCGCACGGTACAGAAATCGCCGGCAATCCAGCCAGGTTCGCACCAATCGTGTAAATGTCGTTCAGGTACATCGTAATCGGATCGTCTGTCTTGTCACCGAGTCGAAAAGCTGACGTCGGCGCTGTCGGGCCGGCAATCACATCGACATTTGCAAATGCTTTCTTGAAGTCCTCGCTAATTAACGCGCGGACTCGTTGAGCTTTCAGGTAATACGCATCGTAATAACCTGCCGACAAAACATAGGTACCCGTCATGATGCGGCGCTTGACCTCCGCGCCAAATCCTTCACCACGACTTCTGCGATAAAGGTCATCAAGATCTACCGGGTCTTTTGCCCGATGACCGAAGCGTACGCCATCAAATCGCGAAAGATTCGACGAACACTCCGCAGGAGCAACGACGTAATACGTCGGCACCGACAAGTCGAGGTTCGGCAGATCAACTTCCGTGAGCGTCGCGCCTTGCGCTTCGAGCACAGCAATCGCTTCTTTAACGGCAGCGCCACATTGTTCTTCGAGGCCTGCATCAAAGTGCTGCCTGACGATACCGACTCGCAGCCCCTTCAGGGATCCTGATAAACCTGCAAGGTAATCTGGCACCGGGCGATTGATCGACGTGGAATCGCGCTCGTCAAAACCGGCCATCGTACCCAGCAACAGCGCTGCATCTTCAGCACTACGAGTAATAACGCCGGCCTGGTCCAGGCTGGAGGCAAAAGCAATCATGCCGTAGCGAGAAACCCGGCCATAGGTAGGTTTCAGGCCGACGGTGCCCGTTAGCGCAGCTGGCTGACGGATCGATCCGCCGGTATCCGTGCCAGTGGCGGCCGGCGCTATCCTGGCAGCAACCGCAGCCGCTGATCCGCCGGAAGAACCGCCGGGGGAACATTCGAGATCCCAGGGATTTTTGACCGGCCCGAAGTAGCTCGTCTCGTTCGACGATCCCATCGCGAACTCGTCCATGTTTGACTTGCCGAGCACTACCGCGCCAGCGTCGGCCATCCGCTCAACGACCGTCGCGTCGTAGGGAGATACGAAATTTTCGAGCATCCTGGAACCACAAGTAGTCAAGACGTCTCGCGTGCAAAATATATCCTTGTGCACAATCGGTAAGCCGTTCAATGCGCCCGCCTTCCCGGCGGCGCGAGCATCGTCAGCCGCCTGCGCTGCTGCCAGTGCTTTTTCGCCGGTGACCGTAATGAACGCATTCAAGGTCGCGTCGTGATCTGCAACACGCTGCAAAAGCGCCTGCGTCAATTCGACCGATGAAAACTCGCCCTCAGCAAGGCCCGCGGCAAGCTGCGTCAAAGTACGTTGGTGCAATTCCTGTTTCAATTCACTCATCACTCAAGATTCTGGGCTGTTCGATGCTGGTTTTGGCCGGCCGGGTCTAGTCAATGACTTTGGGCACCAGGTACATGCCGCCGTCCGCCGATTCGGTATTTTGCTGAATATGGTCGCGATCATCCGACTCGGTGACAGCGTCGGGACGCAGGCGTTGCGACTCGCTAAAGGGGTGCGCCATGGGCAATACATCATCCGTCGCGGCTTGCGACAGCTGATCGACGAAATCGACGATGCGAGACAGCTTTTCGACCGTCTCGGCGAACTCATTTTCGTCCAGTTTAAGCTTTGCCAGCATCGCAATGTGCTGGACCTGATCTTTATCGAGCGACACGGGTAATTTCCGACTAGGTCTGTGAGCGTGATGCGTGGCAAGGCCAACGCGCACGCAATAATACACGGCGCCTTGTGCAATGTCGTGCGCATTGTTAGATTACCCCGTTATTCACTTTCCGGGACCCTTCCCCACCATGTTCAAGAGCATTCTGGGTTATTTTTCCAATGACCTTTCTATCGACCTCGGTACGGCCAATACCCTTATTTACTCTCGGGGCCACGGCATCGTTCTCGACGAACCTTCAGTAGTCGCAATTCGCGAAGATAGCGGCCGTGGGGGCCGGGTAGTTGAGGCGGTCGGTCAAGAAGCCAAAAACATGCTTGGGCGGACGCCCGGCAATATCACGGCAATTCGGCCTCTGAAAGACGGCGTTATCGCCGATTTCACGGTCACCGAGAAGATGCTGCAGCACTTCATTCGCAAAGCGCACGGCCAGCGATACTTTCGCCCGAGTCCCAGGGTTTTGATTTGTGTGCCCTACGGGTCGACGCAGGTCGAGCGACGGGCAATTCGTGAATCGGCAGAAGGTGCCGGTGCTCGCAAAGTGCATCTCATCGACGAACCAATGGCGGCGGCAATCGGTGCCGGCATGCCAGTGCATGAGGCACGCGGCTCAATGGTCCTCGATATCGGTGGTGGTACATCTGAGGTCGCAGTGATTTCATTGAATGGCATCGTCTATGCAGCTTCAGTAAGGATCGGTGGTGATCGCTTCGACGAAGCGATTACCAGCTACGTACGACGCAACTATGGAATCCTGATTGGTGAGGCCACTGCCGAACGCATCAAGCATGAAATCGGCTCGGCGTTTCCCGGTCAGGAAGTTCTGGAAATTTCCGTCAAGGGTCGCAACCTTTCTGAAGGTGTGCCGCGCAGCTTCACGCTGAACAGCAACGAGATTCTCGAGGCGCTGCAAGAGCCCCTGCAAGGCATTGTTGGCGCAGTTAAAGAGGCATTGGAACAAACCCCACCTGAACTTGGTGCTGACGTTGCCGAACGCGGCATCGTCCTGACAGGCGGCGGCGCAATGCTCAGAGACATCGATAAATTACTCATGGAAGAAACGGGTTTGCCGGTCGTCATTGCTGATGACCCGCTAACTTGTGTGGCCCGCGGTGGCGGTCGAGTGATTGAGCTAATCGACGAACACGGCCCGGCGGTATTCGGACTGGAGTAGTCAGTAGCTTTTCTGAATTAACGAGTTGCGGAGGCTAGTGGTCCACTATGGTCGCTTCTCGATCCTATAGCAGCAATCCCGCAAGAATTCCGGCGCTAGGCGTCCGCTTGCTGGCGCTTCTGTTTCTCGGCATTATTCTGATGGTCGTTGATCATCGTGAAAACCATCTTAACAATCTGCGCAAGGCGATTGGTACCGCTGTATACCCCCTGCGGGTGATGGTGGACGCGCCATTTCGGCTCTGGGAATGGGTTGGCGATGCGAGCTTGAGTCGCAACGAACTGCAACTCGAAAACAACCGACTGAGAGCTGAACACCTGATCACCAACGCTCGCCTGCAACGGCTGATCGCGCTCGAAGCGGAAAATGACCGCTTCCGGGAAATGCTGGATGCTCGCGAACTCGTCCGTGACGATGTGCGCGTCGTTGAGATTCTGGCTGTCGATGCGAACCCTTATCGACACAACATCGTCATCAGCATCGGTGAACAGGACGGTGTTTACGATGGTCAGGCAATCGTCGATGCCGACGGCTTTGTTGGTCAGGTTATTCGAACCGGACGCAACACGGCACAAGCGGTCTTAATCAGTGACCCTGATCATGCGCTTCCGGTTGAAGTAAACCGCAATGGTCTGCGCACGATTGCCGTTGGGACCGGTGAATTCGATCAGCTCGACTTGCCGTTCTTACCCAACAACGCGGACATACAAGTTGGGGATCTGCTGGTCACTTCAGGTCTGGGCGGTGCATTTCCGCCGGGCTACCCGGTTGCTGTCGTCGCATCGATCGATCGCATTCCGCAGGAGCCGTTCGCCGCAGTCACCGCAACGCCCGCTGCCGCACTTGATCAGGTCCGCGAGATCATGCTGGTCTTCACAGCGCGCCCGGCGACTGAGTTAGCGGATGACGCCGATGAGTAGGGATAGAGCGTCGCGTCGATTGCCCGTCATCGTAACCATCGTCATCTCGTTGATGCTCTTGATGGTGCCACTGCCTGATTGGGCTGAATCATTTCGCCCCGACTGGGTAACGTTGGTATTGATCTATTGGGCAATGTCACTGCCACGCACCTGGAGCGTTGGCACAGCATGGCTGATCGGCCTGATCCTGGATGTTGCCCAAGGCACCCTGCTGGGGCAACACGCGGTAGCGTTATGCGTCACTGTATTCGTCACCGTTCGATTGCACTTGCTCATGCGCGTATTTCCGATCCTGCAACTGACAGCCACAGTGTTTTCATTGCTGGCTCTGTATCAGTTCATTCTGTTCTGGATCAATGGTGTGGTCGGAGTCACGGCACCACCGAGCGATTACTGGGGGCCGGTAATTAGTGGCACACTCATTTGGCCCCTTGCCTACCTGCTATTGTCGGGAGTCCGTTACCGGACGCGCACGGGAGCATAGCAATGCAACTGCTCTCCGCTATTAAGGACCACCATTCAGAACGTCGACTTTTTATCGGGCGAGTAATCCTGACTTCGGTTAGCGGCATATTGATGCTCAGCGTCGTCGTTGCTCGGCTGGTGCAGTTACAGGTATTCGACTACGAACATTTCGCCGAGCGATCGCAAGGCAACCGCGTCAGGATAGAGGCCGTACCACCCATTCGTGGTCTGATTTACGACCGCAAGGGTCGCGTACTCGCTGAAAACCTGCCCGCCTATCAACTCGAACTGGTTCCCGAGCAAGTTGCCGATATCGACGACACTTTGCGGCGCCTCGCGGCTTTTGACCTGATCGATGCGGACGACATCGATCGCTTTAAAGAATTGAGTCGCAGTGGCCCACGCTTCAAACCCGTCCCACTCAAACTACGACTGTCCGATGAAGAAATTGCGGTTTTCGCCGTACAAAGACCGCGCTTTCCGGGTGTCGACTTTCGACCGCGTCTGCTGCGCCACTATCCTGACGGCAACGCCGTCGCGCATGCTGTCGGCTACGTTGGCGCACTTTCGACCGCTGATCTGAAGCGCCTGGATTCCAGTCGCTACGCAGGCACAGGACATGCGGGCAAGACGGGCGTTGAAAACAGTTTCGAAATGGACCTGCACGGCGACGCCGGATATCAGCACATCATCACTAACGCGCGCGGCAGGCAGGTTCCGGCAGACTCACGAAACCTGGCTGACACCCTGCCCGCCAATGAAACGCCGGACCCGGGCGCGAATATCTACCTCAGCATAGATCTTGACTTGCAATTGATCGCATCCAAAGCGCTGGAAGGACGTCGCGGCGCGATCGTCGCCATTGATCCATGGAGTGGTGAAATTCTCGCCCTCGTGAGTGCACCGTCGTTTGACCCCAACATGTTCGCCGTTGGCATGACGACCAAGGAATTTTCCGACTTGCAAAGGGATGCGACGCAGCCACTGTTCAATCGAGCTGTACGTGGCACGTATCCACCCGGATCGACAATCAAGCCAATGCTTGCCATCGCCGCGCTCGAAACCGGCGCGACCAACATTACACGCAAGAGCATCTGTCGCGGCTACTTCACGCTGCCCAACTCAACGCATCGCTATCGCGACTGGAAACCGCAAGGCCATGGAGAAATGACCCTCCACGATGCGCTGGAGCAATCTTGCGATGTGTATTTCTACGAGATCAGCGGCGATGTCGGCATCGACAACATGCACAAGTACCTCGACATGTTCGGGCTGGGCCACAGCACCGGCATCGACATGACCGGTGAAGCCGACGGTTTGGTGCCATCGCGGGATTGGAAGAAACAGGCGTTTAGCGATAGAGACAATCAGCGCTGGTATCACGGCGAAACGGTAATCGCCTCTATAGGCCAGGGCTACATGCTGGCTACGCCGCTGCAACTTGCCAACGCTGCTGCTGCAATTGCGACGCGCGGTATTCGCTTTAGACCGCACCTGGTTGCAGCCATCGAGGATCCACTGACCGGGCAGCGAACTATGATTCCACCGGAGCGGCTCGACGATGTCGCCATCGACAACGAGCTGCATTGGCAAACGATCATCGATGGCATGCACGCAGTCATGCAGGGGGTCCGTGGCACCGCACGTGCCGTGGGAACGAATGCGCCCTATGAAATGGCCGGCAAGAGTGGAACCGCACAGGTATTCACAGTTGCTCAGGATGAAGAATACAACGAAGACGAGATTGATGAGCGCCTGAGAGATCACGCACTATTTATTTCCTTCGCACCGCTGGATAACCCACAGATTGCAGTCGCCGTGGTTATTGAGAACGGCGCTAGCGGCAGCCGTGTAGCGGCGCCGATTGCACGCGCAATAATGGACAAGTATCTCGGGTACGGTGACGATGCGTCTGACTGACACTCGCCGCTTTGTCACCAGCAAAGTCGCACCTCTGACCGACTTCGCGGGATTGATGCGACGCCTGCATATTGATGGCCCGCTGTTGAGCGGCTTACTCTTGATTTGCGGTCTCGGGCTCGTCGTTCTCTACAGTGCGGTTGGCGAGAACATGCGTCTTTGGCTAAATCAGGTCGTACGACTCGGTGTCGCACTCGTCGCTATGCTCATCGTCGCGCAAATGCCGCCGGACTTTTTGCGCAGATGGACGCCATGGGGCTATTTCGCTGGCCTGGTTTTGCTCGTCCTCGTCCTGACGACCGGCGAGGTCGGCCAGGGCGCGAGGCGCTGGCTCAACCTCGGGATTCGTTTCCAACCGTCGGAGATCATGAAACTCGCTGTACCGATGATGACAGCCTGGTACCTGCACGACCGGCAGATACCCCCCAGACTTGGCCAACTACTCGTTCTGGCAGTGATGATCGCTGTGCCAACAGTCCTGATCGCGCGACAGCCCGATCTCGGCACCTCGCTGCTGATCGCGGCGTCTGGCGTGCTCGTTATTATTCTCGCTGGCCTGCCAATCCGATTAATGGTGGGCATGGCTGTTCTTGCAGTCCCGGGCGCATTGGTTCTGTGGAATTACATGCAGGACTATCAGAAACAACGTGTCCTTACGCTGTTTAACCCTGACAGCGACCCGCTTGGCGCCGGCTACAACATCATCCAGTCGAAAATCGCGATTGGCTCAGGCGGTCTGTTCGGCAAGGGATGGACGAATGGCTCACAGGCACAACTGGAATTCCTGCCCGAGCGTGATACCGATTTCATTTTCGCCGTCATGGGGGAAGAACTCGGCTTGCTCGGCGTGCTGGCACTGCTCAGTTTGTACATGTTCGTCATTGGGCGCGGCCTTTATATCGCGATCCAGGCTCATGACACCTACGCAAGATTGCTCGCCGGGTCGATCAGTCTGACCTTCTTTGTGTATGTCTTCGTCAATACCGCCATGGTCACAGGCCTTGTCCCGGTTGTTGGCGTTCCTTTACCGCTGGTCAGTTTTGGCGGCACGTCGATGGTGACGCTGATGGCAGGATTCGGTATTCTGATGTCGATTCACTCCCACCGGAAATTACTGCCTCACTAATGACATACCGACAACTCGCTGGCGCGCTGCTTTTTCTTTGCTCTACATCAACTTCTCTGGCAATCGATCTTGATCGACCCGACGTCGAAGCGTTCGTCGACAAGATGGTGGAAGAGCACGACTACGATCGCAACGACGTTCTGGACATTCTTGGCCAGGCCGAGTCAAAAGACTCAATCATCAAGAAAATCAGCACCCCCGCCGAAAAACGGCTGACCTGGGCCGAGTATCGGCCGATCTTTATCACCAAAGAGCGCATCAACGCCGGCGTCAAGTTCTGGAGTGAGAACAGCGAAACGCTGAATGCGATCAGCAAGGAGACCGGGGTACCGGTTGAAATTGTCCTCGGCATTATTGGCGTTGAAACCTATTACGGACGAATCACCGGCGGCCATCGGGTACTCGACGCATTGACGACCCTCGCCTTTGACTATCCGCCGCGCGAAACTTTCTTTCGCCGTGAGCTTGAAGAGTACTTATTGATCGTTCGCGAAGAAGGCCTGGATGCCGCCGAGCCAGTTGGCTCCTATGCAGGTGCAATGGGCCGACCACAGTTCATGCCATCGAGCTTCCGCGCCTATGCGGTCGATTCAACGGGCGATGGCAAGCGTGATATCTGGACTAACTGGGCAGATGTGGCAGGCAGTATTTCCAACTACTTTTTGGAACACAAGTGGAAGACAGGCCAGGAGGTCGTTTCACAGGCTACCCTTGGCGACGCGTGGCAAGGCCCGGCACCAGAGCCCAAAAACACACTCAAGCCATCCGAAACGATTGCTTCACTCAGTAAGAAAGGTGTCTTGTTTACAACCAGTCTCGACGATGACAGCAAATCCCAATTGCTGGCTTATGCCGGAGCAGATGGCGCTGAGTACTGGGTTGCCTTTCACAATTTCTTTGTTATCACACGCTACAATCGCAGCGTCATGTACGCACTGGCCGTCCACCAGCTCGGCCAGGAAATCGCATTGGAGTTAAAGCTTGACGACTAGAACTGCGCGACTCAAACATGCGGCAACATTCTTGCTGTGTGCCTTGCTCGCCGGTTGCGGTGGCAGCGAAGTCAAAGACAGTGCTCCGAGCGGCAGCGTCGGTACGCTACCGGATGACGCAGTACCACGACCCGAACCCAAAGGTCGCTATGGCAACGGGCCGGTATACGAAGTATTCGGGGTTCGCTACACCGTCATGGACAGTGCGACCGACTACAAAGAACGTGGCGTAGCATCCTGGTACGGCAAGAAGTTTCATGGCGAGCTGACATCAAGTCGCGAAGTCTATGACATGTATGAAATGACTGCGGCACACAAGACGCTTCCATTGCCGACCTATGTGCGCGTTCGAAACCTGAGTAACAACAAGAGTGTTGTTGTGCGAGTTAACGATCGCGGGCCGTTCGTCGACAATCGCATTATCGATCTGTCGTACTCCGCCGCGCTCAAACTCGACATAGTCACAAACGGAACCGGCCTTGTTGAAGTCACCGCCATTAATTTCGATGAGCCGCAGGGCGATCGCCCAACCAGTCAAACGACGGCGAAACGAACTGCAGCACCGGCAGCCAGCTCAACGACAAAGACAGCCAACAGGGTATTCATGCAAGTCGGTGCGTTCGGCAGTATCGAAAACGCGAGCCGCCGCCTCAACGCATTAAAATCCGGTGGCATTTCTGGCGCCGCCATTCATGAAGACAAGAGCGCTAGTCCGCCGCTGTACCGCGTGCGCATCGGCCCAATAGACGGTGTTGCGCAGTACGATCATATCGCCGGGCAGTTAGCCGAGCTTGGTATACAAGACCCGATTCTGGTGACTCTTTAAGAGCGTTCGGCAACTACGCTTTATTAGCTTTGCTCGGCCAACTCCAGCAACTTTCTAACGGTGCGCCAGTTACGTGCTGTCGCATCGACGCCGAGTAGTTTTTCTGCTTTGGCGGCGAGCCTGGAACGTCCGATTCCATCAGGCGCATGTAGATAGAACAAGTTCTCGTCCAACCGATAACTCTCGCTCTCAAGCTTGATGTCATTCAGTGCTTCTTGATTCACGAACTTCGGTTTCTCAGCGAGAAAATAGACGTGCAGAGTTTTCGGATTCTCTTCTGCTTCAGAAAATGGATTTCGCCGCACCGCGTTGCCCAATGCTTCGACCGATAGCAACTGCACGACCGGCTCGAAGCCGTGGCTGTGCAGGACGGATTTTCCGATGGACTTTGCGAGTTGCGGCGCCGTTGAAGCAGAACTGCTGAATACAACGTTGCCGCTCTGGATGTACGTTCTTACCTCGGTGCAGCCGATGGCTTCAAGCAGCGCAACCAGATCTTTCATAGGCAGCAAATTATTGCCGCCAACATTGATGCCACGAAACAGTGCAACCCACTTATTCATATCGGCGAACTACCGCTTTCTCATCTGGAATCCAGACACCAATGATAGCCCGGAAGTGTCCCGTGCACTCGGAGAAGTACACTGGATCAATAGCGGTCGCTCAGACGATATCACTCGAGCGGCTGCTTCCGAGTGCATACCAGCCGCTCAGTCACAGGGTATTGAGGGGCTGCTTTCGGCTAGAATGAGATGGTCGCGAGGGGCAAGGAGAAGTCAGGACTCTCCATCAACTATCGATTCGATAGTGATATTGAGCCACTGTCCTCTATGCGGATTTTTCGCTTGTACGCACCTGGATCGAGTTTGGCCTTGAAGGAATAGTCGAAGCTGTCGCTGTCCTTGTCTATCAGCGAACGGAAAAGCTGAATTCCTGCAATAAGGCTGATGCCTGCGGTTACAGTAAA
>RCNF010000498.1_pt1 | contig 20032 bp, 13 predicted proteins | sample 2041311 | NCBI WGS metagenome assembly RCNF01 (sample SAMN09708228, study PRJNA481090) | Marine sediment metagenome, whole genome shotgun sequencing project. | biome: marine sediment; feature: ocean; material: sediment; isolation source: Sewage treatment plant 2 marine sediment (STP2) ... | reverse complement strand
TGCTGAAAACCGTATGGGTGATACGTTTTCGCTCAAAATAACCGATAAAGTATCGTATATTCAACACCTTGATCGCTCTCGCTACGACCGCCACGGATGGTGGAAGTGCCGGTTTTGCATATATCCATGGATGGACGGTAGTAGGGCAATGCAGGAGCTATTGCCGAGGAGCAGTACACCGGTCGATTCAACTGATTTATTTAGGTTCAACGGTTTGGTTGCACCATGTATCAAAATACTACCAACACCCCCATAATGATAATTACTGAATAACTATATTGAATAGTTTTTTTCTCGGTCAGACATTCTTCCTGGAGGTCGGCTTTGCGGTGGCAAATGCCATTTGAATCAGCTTAGCCAAATAAAATATCTAAAATAAGCAAGGAATCTGACCCCAATGCCAGTAAGTTAAGAGTGTTTTCAGTGTAGGGTGCGCCGTGCGCACCGTGAACATTCTTACTGGCTGCTATTTTGGTGCACGGCGCACCCTACTATGATACTTATTTCCCTTAACTTACTGACATTGAATCTGACCCCTTGATTCAGTCGTCAGCCTTAAGCATTAAAGAATGTGCAACTGTGCCTGGCAGGAAACTTGTCGGGCGGCCCTGCACCCAATCGTCATGCCCCTTTCGGTAGTAATCGGAAAGCGGATGCCCGCTTTGGCCCGCTGGCATGTGCAGGTAGCCGTTCTCCTCATCACCCGGTGACACCGCGAATCGCTCCGACGCACCGAAGGATGGCAACTGTGCGAGTGGCATGTTCGAGTCACCATGAAGATGATCTGCTGGCATATCGATCCAGCGCGAGAGAAACGGCACTGCCGGACTTAGTGGATGACGAATTGCTGCCGTATTTCGCTCACCCCAGGTCCGGTTCTCAAGACCGTTCAAATAATTCGCTGAGTAGCACTTGATGTTCTCGTCAACCGCCTGCAATAACAGATCGTCCCAGTCTGCATAATCATCCGTCAATATATGCGCGGGCTTCTGGCTGACCAGGGACCAGATCGGACCTTCAAATTGATTACTGACCTCCAGGTATTCCTCACCATAGTATTCGAGTACGGGCTGAAATATCATGACAATCGCTCGGCGGTGCACTTCCATGCGAAACTCCCTGACCAGCCGATAGCCGACTGACTCCTGCGTTGCTCGGGGAATCCAGTCCTCGACCAGTTGGCGAAACAACGACCGCTCCTTATTACCAGCGACCGCTGACAAATCGAGTGTCGCGAGCAGCAGATCACGCCAGCGATCAAGAAATAGCGCCCGGTCATCCAGCTGTATGGCAAGCATGTCTTGCGGCGAGAATTGGTCGATCGCATATAAACCATCGCGAATTTGTTTGGCTCTCGCGCCGAGGTCGTATCCGCCGTCACCAAGTATGGCCAACGCATCGCCGTCAGCCACTCTCGCGTTCGCTGACCAGATGCGCCCCGATTCAGGGTTTAGAACGCGGGGATATTCCTCCGCGGGAACCCAGCCGGCCCATCCGGCGCTGTCACTCCAGTCAACGGGTATCTGGGAACCGATCCGACGAGGAATCTTGCCCGCAATTGTCCAGCCAATGTTGCCGTCGGCATCGCCGACAATGAAATTCTGTGGCGGCATACCAATGCCATTCGCTATATCCATCGCCGATTCCGCATCGGGTGTGGTCTCCAGATCAAGATGGCCCAGGTTCACTCCATCCGTATCATGCGCGATCCAGCGGACAGCAATGAGCTGATCAGCATCCGGGTTCTCTTCTCTCAATGGTCCCCAGATCGTCTCGCGAACTTCCATGACGACCGGATCCTGATCTTTCACCAGGATTGTTTCCTGATGAGTAATGATCGGCTTCGGACCGTCGGGGGTGAGATAGAAATCAGGCTCTTCTGCCTGCCGCACAATTACAGCATCCGTCCAGTCGCCATAACTGTTGGTGTTGCTCCAGGCGACATGACCGTTGCTTCCGGCGACCAGGATCGGTGCACCAGGAAGCGTCACTCCGTTCAGGTCAATGGGCGCTTCACCACGCACTTGTAGTCGAGCCCGATAAAACACATTTGGCGTGGTAAGCCCAAGGTGCATATCGTTAGCCACAATTGCTGCACCGTTACCTGTGAGATGCCCAGCAACTGCCCAGTTATTACTTCCCGGATAAAGTCGCTCCGGCCATTCATGCAAGGTAATGCTCGCAGTCGACATACCACGCAACGAGTATTCACCCGGACCCGGCAGTTCGAGAGCACCACGTGGCTGGCCCATCAAAGGTGCATCCCAATTTGTGCCCACGGGGAATAACCAGTCGAACACCGGTTTTGGCAATGCGTTACGCGCAAGTCCTCGGCCTATGTCCCGATCCGCAGCTTCATCGTTCAACTCTATAAACATGGAGTATACGACCAGCAATGAATCGGCTTGCTCCCACGGACGCGGATCCGACCCAAGCAGGAAATACTCGAACGGTTTCGCGCCAAGCCCAGATAGACCGTCATTCACGCCATTTGTGTACGCCTTCAGGATCAGAGCTTCCGTCGAGCTGAGCTTGGCCAAAACCTGCTTTGCGCGCGCGCGAAAACGATGAAGGCGACTTTTCTTATCAAGGAAAACCACGGCTGAGCCCACAATTTCGGCCAATTCACCTGCGGCTTTTCGTCTTGTGAGGTCCATCTGAAAAAAACGATCCTGACCGTGAACGAAGCCGGTTGCGTACGCGAGATCGACTCGGTTGGTCGCGGTAATTGTCGGAATGCCACTGGCGTCGCGCCTGATCGCCACATCAGCTGACACGCGATCCGTTACTATCTCGCCGTCGAGCTGCGGCAGGCTGCTGCTCAATATGGCATAGGCAATTGCAGCGGCTGCAGCGGACAATGCCATTGCAACCAGTATTAGTCTAACCAAGGGTCGTATCATATTTTGCATGACTAAAGTGTATTTAAACAGAGGTGTAGACTTCTACGATCTGCATTGATTTTGTGCTGCCCGAAACGCCACTCAGATCGACTTTAGTGAAGATAAACAGGCCGCCCTGTATCTTCAGGGGCGGTTTTAAAACCAAGCAACTTTAAGTCTATTTCGTCAATGAATACATCAACAACACCAACATGGCTGTTATCTGCGATGTAATCATCGAGTCTCTCTGGAAGTAATGTGGCTTGTTTCCTGTTTTCACCTTCAATAAAGTCGGTCATAGCAGCGCCTTTCTTAATGAAAGTTTCATTATATAGAATTTGGCGTTTTCACACAGCCTGGGCCAAGAGCGGACTTACAAACGAAAATGTTTTTGCCGCGAAGGACGCAAAGAGCGCAAAGAAAAGCTCGTGATTTTTGTAGGCTGGGCATTGCCCACCATCACGGTATGTCTATTGGCTACATTCTGTCGGGCAATGCGCAACTTACGCTGTTACAAACTTATAATTGTTTTTTTACGTTCTTTGCGTCCTTCGCGGCCAAATCCTTTTAAATTTTTAACGTCAGAATTGGGTCGCATTTTCGCTGTCAGCCAAATTAAATGCAGGTCTTCTGCATACTCAACAACAGACCCTCAAGTTTACTCAACGTAGTTGCATCTACGGCCATTAAGCGACGCTCACTTGAATGACTTAGAATGCCTGCAATCAATCAGAAGCAGACCTTTAAATATTTGCCTCGATCTTTTTAGATTTCATATGCTGGAACAAATATGCCGACCCCATTAATATACTACCTATACACATTAAAGCAATAATCTTATGCATGGTTTCATAATCACTCATATCATTAAATAACATCTTGACAGCGGTAAGAGCATACAATCCAATCGACAACTTAAGTAAGGACTTGTATTTTTCATTTAATGTTAAAAATAATACAAATACCGCGTGTATAAGTGTTGCTATTGTGACACTTACCCCGCCACTAATAAGCATGTTTATCACACTGACATAAGCCATTAAGGTAATAATGTGAAAACCCCATAAATAGACATCTGGTGTCATAATTCTCCGTCTAAGAAGGTAGAAGACGCCAATCATTTTATGTGTTATTAAATACAAGAAAGACAGCGATGCTAATACACTCACTAAATCTACTAATGCATTAGACGCCAGGCTCATTTTTATGAATAGCGTTACAGGTGATATGCTCAACAATATAATGGCAGTAATAAACATTATATTAATTGTCGGTTTTACGATATTAATAACTTTAGGTGTAGTCAGTAATACATAGGCCAACAATCCACCAGCCAAAACAGCTAACCTAACCTCATTAGTGAAAGCATAAGTAAGTGATACTGCAGCAAAGACAAAGTAATAAGGACTGAAAATAAAGACCTTATAGTATGGTGAAAGTGCCTTAACATTAGTGCCTTGTTGAGTGCTTACAATACTATTAAACGCCTGCTCAGTTAGAAGTACAATAATTACCGCTGTACTTCCAGCAGCCAATGCTAATATTCCTTCTAATTGATAGTGTCCAGCAATTGCAGAAATAACTATATAACCGGTAGACGCGGCGGCTATCACAAATAATGCCGTCAGCTCTATTCGTAGTGCTTCAATCCCTAGTTTCTTATACATCAACCAGCTCACTAAAAAAGAACCCCATAGTGCAACGGGCAGATATTCAGTGTAAAGACGCTTGACATGAGGAATGAATAACACGGGTATTAATAGGTAAACACCAATTCTAATCAAGCTGGCAACATTAAACAGCCCTTCTTTAGATTCTGCTCTCTCATAAAACAGTTTCAATAACCAGGCGCTGACCAGTGCCTGGATCCAGGCCACCTTCGCTGGCAATGTCTGTTCTGAGAAGATCCAGGTACCGACAGTCTCATGACTAATAAAGGCTGTTATTCCAAAGAGAATAAAGTGAATATAAGCAAGTTTTTCTGTAACAGGTAGTTTTTCTTTAATTGAACGATGCAACAGATAGAGCATTGAAAGCATCGCCATATTCCCTGCCCAGGGAAGCGATACTATTGCTGTAGTATAGATAAAGAATATGGCTCCATAGAAAGAAAAAGCCTCTTTCATGAAATAGCGCCTTCTTTTAGCCGTATTAATCTTGTCATCATATAAGCTGACTGATGCAACCTTATACCAAAGTACAAAAACACCACCGATAATGAAATAGTCAAACCAGGCTTCAGAAAATGTCAGTGGGAAACCATAGAAACCATAGAACCTTGATATATTCACAATGGAGGCTAGCAGTAGTACTGCCGGCACATAAAAGACGCCTTTATTTAAAACTCTTGCCAGCGTTGCCCCTGCACCACAAATATCATATCGTTTGTAGAAATAGTGAATAAGCCATGAGAATACAATGAATTCGGCAAGTGAAAATAATGTCGAAAGTGACTGTAATGACAGGACGGTATGGCCTTTTGCTTGAAGATCAAGCCCTGTTGAAAACTGGTAAACAAAAAACAGACTTAAGATGTAAGTTAACACTTGCGTGTATTTCAGGTTATGTTTAGCCACCCTGTATAAACACCAAACTAGCGGGATAACAGCGAGCAATGCCATTATGCTATTACTGGTCAATACATTAAATAGATACATTGCGAGCAAAACGCCCCACAAGCTATATATCTCGTTTAGTATTTCGCCAGCTAAAATTTCAACCTTTTCTAATCCCTCTTTATAGTGAGTTGTTATTTTATAAGCTGCGAAAATAAAGGCACCAACCAGTAATATTGATACCCAGCTAACTATAGAACCATAAGGAGGAGCGTCAAATATCGATTTTATTGCAAATGGAATCGCGCCGATCATCGATAGCACATAAAGCAATGTACCTTCCGCCCTGATGTACTTGTTTTTATAATATGCACCAACATAATAAATCGACAGTGCCTCAAGGGACAGAACAAGGCCGATAAGTTCACCAGGTAATAGAACAAATACGGCCCCGGTAAATAATGCACCGCCGATCAGTACATAAATAGGTGCTAACGTATTACTTATTATTTTGAGTTTAAAGATAGCAACGCTAAGCAGGATTGAGAATACAAGTAAGACGGTGCTTACAAGTCCGTCTGATCCTTCAATGTTCATCATCGAATAAATAAAGTAAAAAGCGTTAGCCAATATTAGACTGACTTCCCTCCCACTCACTGTATCTTTAAGTTTCTTACCATTAAAGCTCCAATAGTATCCGTACAGTAGGAATAAGGCGCTTACAACAAACATTGCCACTATGGGTGGCCTGGTTGCGCTAATCCCAATGTATTCAATAACACCGAGACTCAGAGCAAAGGTGAGAATAGATAAAGTTGGCCAGTTTATTTTCTTTGAGAGATATAAATTTCCAGCTGATAAGACAAGAATATATAATAAAAACTCACCCTTAAATGGGCTTAGATCGCCCATAATAAAAGGCATCAACATGCCGCCAATCACAGTGATCACTGCAACTATTTTTGTTTGATACGCAATAGACAGGTAAAAAGAGACTGCAACAACAGCGAATAAAAGTAAAAGAGAAGTGATTTGACTCACCATCCCATAGTAAGGGCCGACAAAATAAGCGGTTAAGAAATTAAAAATAACGCCTAATGCAATGACACTTGCTGCATATTCATCGAACTCAGGTTTTTTCTTCGCAATTAACACGCCTATAGCAATAATAATAAAACCAAGGAAAAAGCCGCTTATTGCTTTTAATTCATCACTGAAATAATGATTAAATGAATATTGAAGAAGATAACCAAAGCCTGCCGTTAAAGTTATTATTCCGGCTATAGTCATTAAAAATACAGCTGTTTGCCCTTTGCTCTGATAGTGCTTAAAGAGATTAATCCCCATATGCCACAGATTTTTCAAAGGGGCGGCGGCACTCGATACAAACGCAAATAACATCGTGCCTATAAAAGCAAAGATCTTTGCCAAAAGTAGAGCAATAAAACCAGGTTCTTGCTGTACTTCAGGTTGGGATAATTCGACTTGTGATGTTACAGGGGCCGCTTTCTTTTCAGGATCAGGCTTCCTTTCTACTACCTCTTTTATCTGAGATATAGCGACGGATTGAATATCATTAGTTGAAGCAGCTGGTTTACTGGCATCTAGATTTGCTGACAACCATGAGTCATCAACTTTGTGCTTTTGCTCAACAATTTTGTCGGGCGCATTATTAGTGCCCTGAGATGAAATCAGTTTTGCTAGCTCTTCTTCAACGCTATTTAATCGTTGTTCAAGGCTCGCGTATTCATTGGTATATTGATTATTTAGTCGATCAAGTGATTCTCTGATGTCAGCAACGGTTGCTTTTAGACGATGTTCATTATCCATATGGAACCTATGTTTGAGAAATACTATTTAGTCTTTAAAACACCTCTAAGATGCTTGGTAACTTTTACACTCAATGGTTTAAATGCTTCTTGTAGTATAGGTATTGTTTTCTCAGGCTGGGTAAATCCACACATAAAAACATCAAAAGCGGCATAACCTCGCTCAGGCCATGTATGCACACTTATATGAGATTCCGCCAGAACCGCAACACCAGAAATGCCGTTGTTCTCAGTAAAATGGTGTAAATGAATGTGTAACAATGTCGCGCCAGCCTGATGGACAGCCTCACGCATTACATCTTCCATTAGCTGGAGATCATCGAGTCTTTGAGCACCAAAAAAGTCAAAAATTATGTGTTTTCCTGCGTATTCTCCCCATTCGCAACGGGTAAAGTAATCCTTTGACTCAATAACCTGATTATCATTTTCATCGCTGTAATCAATGTTGTCCGATGACACTATTTGGCTTTCACCTAACATTGCGCTATATCATCCCAGTTAATGTCATTAAGCCTTGCTGTGGCTATATAAAATAAAGAGGTACCCGCCTTCACTGGCTCGGAGAGATCGGGGTTACTTACTATCACCTCATTTTTAATAGCGATGGTCGTTGCATTGTGTTCTTTCTTTAGATGCATAAATACGCTTTCAAATGTCCATGTATTGCCTGTTGTTGAAGGCACATCCTCTCTAAATAGTGTTGCTCCTTTTAGATTGGAAATAAGGTGCTGGAATACATCACTAGATTCAGGATCCTGTAACTCTTGGGCCATTAAATAAACGTTTACTGGTAGGATAACCTGATTGAGCGCACCTTCTGATTTTCTTAACGTGTAAATCTTATCGGCATGCTCGGCATTATTTAAATAGCAAACCAGATGAGCATAGCTATTAACTTCACGAATAGCGTAAGCGGTAAAAAATGTCTGGTTGTCATCGTCCCCATGCACAATAACTCTACTTGCATTAGCGCAAGCACTCCTTTTTAATACATCAGCAGATGCCAGTTCACCTTTAACAAATGAAATACGTTTATCACGAATTGGGGTACTTTCCTGAGAACAGGAACAAAGGATAATCTCCTCCTTAGCATCAGTGCACAGTAATTCTTCAATGATTTTTTCAGTGCATTGTTCCCTGTAACCCATTATGACGATATGATTCTCTTCGTTCATCGTTGCCAACCCTTTTGTTTTTTTGCTTATTATTTCTAATATCGTTTCTGTAATCTTTGCTATAACGAGTGCCAAAATACCTATACCAACCAACATTATGCCAATGGCGCCAAACCGTCCATATGGGGTCGTAGGTGAATAATCGCCGTAACCCACTGTCGTCACTGTGACAAAAAACCACCAGGTGTAATTGTCTATAATCTTGGTTTCTCCAGCCGCTAGCATGTGTGCATACCCGCCAAAGTAAAGTGTAATTAAGAGTGTAAATATGACTACCCATGCATGGTAATAAACCGTATACAGTGACAACCCGACCAGTTTTCTTAAGTGGTAAAACATTAGTTTACCTGCCAGCTATAGTCTATGTACTGTGTTAGTAGACACGGGTACATAATGGTATTTATGCATTCATTTTTTGAATCAAGCTCCCCTTTACCAAAAACAAGTGAGGCCGTCATTACTTCAGGTGTTAGAAAGTCAGTCTTTACAATATATTGATCGATCTTTTTTAAAGCGCCTTTGATCTCAATTTCAGTACGCGTATCTTTCCATGCAAGGTAAAACCCCCAATCACCAAAGGATGGGATGTTCTGTCTGTAAGGCAACACTTTAAAACCAGACGCCGCCATGGTTTTGCCGATAGTCAGGAAAGCTTCTTTAGCGTGATAAGGTGATGTCGACTGAATAGCAACTAGACTATCCGTAGTGATGCTACGTTTTAGTTTGCTGTAAAACTGCTTGCTATAGAGTTTGCTTAATTCAATTGAAGAAGGATCTGGCAGGTCAATTAAAACCACATCCCATTTAATTTTATGACGAATATTAATAAATTGATCAGCATCGATATTATAAACAGCAACTGAGCCGAGCAACTGATCTCGATCATTGATGCTATCCTCATTATTCAAATATATGCCGGTTGTACCATCATAAGAAATACCCGATGGACTTTCAGCATGTACTCTTGCATCCTTAAATGCATTTTTATTTAACCGGGTGAGGTACTCATTGGTTGAGGCCAGCTTTACCATCTGTGGGTCTAAATCGACCAGTGTTATACTTTTTATATCTTTGTATTTTAATACCTCACGTAAAGCCAAACCGTCTCCACCACCCAGAATTAAAACATGCTGAGCATCAGGCTTTAGACTCATAAGCGGGTGTACGAGCAATTCGTGATATCTTGTTTCATCGAGTGATGAAAACTGTGTATTGCCGTTTATATAAAGCCTTATGTCATTGATTTTTTTATTCTCAGTAATGACTAGATGCTGATATTTTGTTGTCTCTTTATAAACGATAAGGTCATCATAAAACTTTTGTTCAAGCAGGTCGCTTAATGGTCTATTCTGTGCAAACCCTATAATAAGAAAACAAGCCGTCGTACTAACCAGTACCAATGAAACAGCTCTTTGCCTAATCGCACCCGTGCTAATGAAATATAGAACGGTTACCAAAGCAACGGTAAAGTTAAAGCCTGCCACAATAAAGCTTATTTCAGTCAGCGGATAGTTTTTCAGTAATACCTTCACCCATATCATAGCGCCGACAAAGGCACCGATATAATCCATAGCATAAACAATAGCAAGATTGGCTTTGAGCTTTACCTGGTTAATTTCAATAATTCGCATAACCACAGGAATTTCAAAACCAATTAGAAAGCCAACTGACAATACAAAGAAGTAATGAATAAATAGAAAGTTATCATTTGTATACGCATAGGCCGCATAGATAATTAAAGGTGAGAAAGCACCAATCATGGCCATTGCTATCTCAATGAGCATGAATTTCTGCAGCAGGCCTCTATCAGACATCTTGGTTTGAACGAGACCAGCGATCCCCATCATTAACATCATTAAAGCGATAATGATTGAGAACTGCTCTATTGAATTACCGAGAATATATGTGGTCATGGTTGCCAATATATATTCATTGACTAAACCACTGGCACCTGTAGAAAACATACAGAACGCCAACAACACGGACACTATTCTTGGTGAATTATTCACGATTAGTAATCTGGTTATTAACTTTCCTTACAGGATTGCCATACCAAGGATAAGCGCCATACCGATTTGAGCAAAAGACAGTTGTAGCGCTGCGACTAATTGATCCTCAGCGATAATTGTGGACACTTTAGTCGAGGTAATGATGACTTTATCGATAATCAACTCAAACAAATAAAGTAGAATCATACCGGCAAGGGCGGCGACAGCAAATTCCATGGCTGCAGTCGCGTTGGTTGAGTCACTACTATTACCAACAATGGCGCTTTGGATAATTAGGCCATAGGCAATAATTTTTCCTGACAGGTAAAAGCCAGCAGATAGATTTCCTTCAAGGGCGCACGCTACAGGATTGAGATTTTTAGCAAAGACTTTTTCGTATAAAAGAACCAGTAACACAGTCGTTAGCTGTCCTGCGGCAAAATAAACCACCGATGACATAACACCCCCTGTCTCGCCTTTAATACTGGCATAAGCAAGGATACCAGTCATTAGCAGTGTGCCAAATTCAATTAAACCAATGGCTACATTACCTTTTTTAAGTTCTTCAGTATTATTGACAGATGGCAGCATAACTTTGTCGGTAAAGTACAGTGAGGTCAGCATGAAGCCCACTGCCAAAAGGCCGTATAAAGTAGAATCAATAAGGTCTTTAACAAGATCTGCTGAGCTATCACCTTGTAGAACACCAATCATAGCGACTGCCAGACCAAGCTGTGCGCCCGAGCGTCTTAGTCCTACTGCGATATTACCTGACGAAATTTCCTCATCAGCAGAGTAGTGTTCAGCTGAACGTAAGTTAAGAATAAAGCGCATTAGAACTGCGAGCATAAGGTAAACCAGTGTATATAAAATATAGTACAGGTAGTTTTCGATATTCATTTGTCTCTCCGATATATAAATTCTTATTATTTTCCGCTACCGCCAGGTCCACGAGATCTAGAAGCGCTTCCTGCACCCCTCACTGAAGCTGATGACTTACTGTTCCTGATTCCAGACTTTGCACTACTAACAGATCCTGGGTTTGAACGTGCGTATGTGCTGCTGGCGTACTTCTTGTTTTTGTAGGTGTTAGAGCCCCATGTTCCATACTGACTACTTGCACCATAATAATTCGTGTTCCTTGGGCGCTTGTTATAGTGGCCCCAATCTGAATAGGAGTATCGTGAACCGCCAAGCAAACTACTATAAAAGGCATATTGACCATAATAGTGCCAGAATGAGTTTCCGTTAGAATGTCGCCATTCACCGTACTGGTTTGAGCCATAAGCCACGCCATCTTTAACTTCTGGTGTAGCAATCATCGCAAGCCCTATAGGTGTCGCCTTGTTCAGTGCGTCTTCTTCATAATATCCGTAAGGTTTAGTGATAACTGATAAGCCTAAATTATCATGTTGATCCCAGTATTCATCTTCCGAAACTGAGACCCACCCCTTTTCACCCTGTTCCTCATTTTCAATAATGATGTAGCGGTGGTATGGTTTGGTAAACGTCTTCTCTACCCAAAACTCAGCGTGGTCATCACCTCTTGGCCAGTTTTCGTTTTTGTTAATATTCAATGCATTCCACGCTGCATCCATTATCTTCAAATCAAACTGACTACTTCCCCAGCTACTTTTTATCGTGGCAACAGAGTGTCCTAAGTTTTCAAAATACTCATACATGGTTTCATCTACCTTTGATGGTGGATAGCTCCATGTTGATCCAGCGGAACAATATTCGCCTTCACACCAGGTAGATCGGCCAATCGTCACAAAATATTCTATTTTCTGGTCTGACAGTATTTTGGTATAGCTGCTGTAAAGTTGGTCTACCTTTAGCGTTGTTTTATCTCGGTATTTGAGTGCCGCCTCATTTACACCAAGTAACCTCATAGACATGTCACCAAAAGCGGCGTAGTCCATCGCCTCTTTTTTGTTGAACTCATTCTGCATATCAGAAAACATTTTCTCTGCACTTATTGCATGATCCTGCATTACAACAAGCTTTTTCGTTAGATCTTCATTTTTATGACTGTAATCTTTTTGTGCCTTTTTAATTATCGCTGTAAAGGCTAAAAGTGCTTCTGTGACTTCCTCATTTTTTATTTTGGCTTCCTGCAAAATAGCAGGAGCATTAGCTTTTACAGTTAATACAAAATCAACGCGTTTTTCGGTGAATTGCATCAGGTCATATACCTGTGAAATTTTTTGATTGAACATCGTTATTTCGTGAATTAATATTTCATTTTCTTCTTTCTCATTTCGATCAATGATCGGCAATATTATTTTTGAGTATGCCTTTTCAGCTTCGGCTAGTTTTGATTCTGCTTTAGAAAAATAATCAAGAAGGCTCTCTTTATCAATAGTCGCTTTAATAAAAGACCATTCTTTATGATTTTTATAATCATTAATTATCGCTTGTTTTTTACCGATATCTTCTTTAGCAGCTACCATTATCTTTGGTATTGCTTTAACTTTTATTTGTAGCGATTCGTGTATACCTGAACATGCCGTTAAGGCAAGTGCAATCACTAGAAAACAAAAATATTTACATAAACTGTTAATACTCAATTGTTTCACCCTTTTTATTATTAGATGTTTCCTTTTTTCTGGAGTACGTGAAAAGAACTATTGGCTACCTCATGGCTTAAAAATGCCTCACGGTCAGGCCTGTCGCCATCTTCCTGCCATGCTTCAATTGTCAGATACTTATCACCTGATGATTCAAATTCATAGGCACGCATGGGCAAACCATCCGTATTCTCTTTGTCTTTTGTAAAAAGGTAAGCGCAGGTATCATCTTCCACATAATGAAAATCGGTACCATCTACACTGACGGTTCCTTCTTCGTTATCGGCGATCATTTCTAGTGATGAATATTTAATCGATGAACCATCAAAGGCAATATCTCTCAATTTGACCTCGCGGTCAGTCTGGTAAATTTTTAACTCATCATCGATCTCATATTCTACATAGATTTCTTTACCAGTATTAAGTGAGAATAATTTAAGCTCGGTTCCCCATTCATTGGTTTTTCTAAGTTTGAAGTTCTTCCACTTAACGTCAAGGTAATAATAGATATCAACAACTAGCCATGTCTCATTATTAAAATCGATATAACCGCCTTTTTCTACATCTGAGAGTGTTAGCGTACTTTGTTTTTCCGGTTTATCCGGAGTCAAGTTGCGAATCGCTGATATTTGTTTTTTTATATCCATTAAATCTTATCTCCCAACATCAGAGTCTGATGCATCGTCAACCATATCAACGATCATGTCTTTGTCACCTGCTTCAGCAGCCGTCTTTTTGCTTTCTTGTCTAGCATCATGTAAACCCTGTGCAACAGGTTCTAATTCTGCTGTCATTTCAGCCAGACGAGCGCTACTCTCTCGTGCAGCAATCGTGCTTTCTTCCATTGTCTTATTTGCTGTAGCAACAGCCTGCATCAAACTATCAAAGCCTTCTTCCATTTTTTCCAGCGCCACCACAGGATTATTGTAAAGATCACCAATTTCTTCGGCAGCTTTATTAACGGCTGCCGCATTCTGCGCCATCATGTCGCCCAGGCCTTCCTGGAACTGACTTACTGCATTTTTTACCGTATTTTGTGTAGCAAGAGCCGCCTGAATGCGAAGCGCGTTAGTCATTACCATAGGGCCGACAGATAGCGCACTGTCAATCTGTTCACTGAGCAACTCATTACTAGCCACGGTCTGATCGATACTGATAAAGAATTGAACTGCCGCCTGCTCTTTGGTGCGTAAATCACGTATACGCCGCGCTGCCTTGTTTTTTACAGTCGATAGTTTTGTTGATTCCTGCACATCGGATTCACCTACCTTAGCTTCAAGTTCTTCAACCTGGTCGATAAACATTTCACCGATGTAGACCTCTTTTTGTATCTCACGCTGCGCACGCTGTATTTCGGCGTACTGATGCTCAAGCTCGATGCTAACCTCAAGCAATTCATCCTTACCTTCTCTTAGGCCGGTAAGAATGGAGTTAACATGAGTGTTCATTGGTTGATATCGATGAACAAACTTTGAGACTGCCTTACGCTTTATGCTCTTTGGCATCCAGCTAAACCACCATTTATTATGCAACGAGTGCGGATTTATTTCGTCCATTGTTGAGCGAAGCTCAAGCAGTTTTTCTGCTGTAGGCGACTTACCATCAAGGCTAGTTAATAACGAGCTAACACTCTGCTGCATTGAGTCGTTAGCCTGTGTCATCAGTTTCTGGGATCCAGCACCAATAACGTCGATCTTGCGAAGTAGCCCTGGCCCACTATCTTCTTTTACATTAGTGATCAATGCGCTTGTTCGCTCAGCCATCTTATCGAGAAGTGTTTTATCTGCCCACTTTGGTACTTTTATATCTTTAGTCATGATTACCTCGCCTAAATATCAAATCTTTGTTTGAGGAATTTTGCTTTCGCATTAAATTCCGTAGTTTTTCTGGATGCCAGGATATCAAATACACTATTGAGCTCTTTTTCAATGCCGGACAGCCCCTGCTTAACTTCATTAATTACTGATTCACTAAACCTATCATCTTCATTAAGTGACAAATAAGGTTTAATTGATTTATTAGGTAGATACTCCGTTGCGACTCTGTTAATTACCCAAGTTAGTTCACTATTAGGCGAATCATTATTTGCAGGCGCTAGAATTTCTAAAACTTTATCTATAACAGTCTCAAAAGCAGCTCTCATTTCATCAGGTATATAAGCTTTTCTTAGTGCTATATTACAATCAACAAGTGATTTATATGATTGCTCAAGTAGATCTAAAGGCCCTTGCCCTTCTTCAGGTAGTTTCTCATGGGATTTATCCTTATCCTTTAAAAGAAAATATATTGCCAAAGCAACCACGACAGCTATTACAACACCAATAACCAGATTAACTAACAATGTCAGCACAACAAAGACTGCCAACCCCAAGAAGAAAGGTAAGTATTTTTTATATTCCATAATTTATTAATTTTTTAAGTTTTTATTAATTATCACAAGGTAATTAGAACGGCAGGAAGGTGGTCTACTGCGTGTTTTTTATTGACATTGATACCAGCTGCATTGCGACGATACTTCCCTGTTAATATCTATTATATGTTCTCATCAAATCTAGGATTAGACCGTATAATGTCTATTAATTGATCTTCAGTTTCTTCAACAAACTTACATCAAAGAGCAGACTATACAAGGTACAAATTGAAATAAATACACTTTGCGAATCCTCAGCCATTTCCATATTAGATCATAGACGAAATCCGAGAAACACACTTAATTGTTTACTTATTTTGAAAAAAAATGGGATCCAAATTGCACTATTTTATTATCCGCAACAACCAATTTAACCATAACCTGAAGTAAAATAATGCTGATTATTGTTATATAACAGATAAATATTGTGCTTGGGCATCTTTTGGGGCTATTTTCTTAACGTCCGCCTTGCAGTGTAAGTAAGCATTGCTAAGAATTTTAACGAATGTCTGTTCCGGGTCGGTTTTTCTCTGTCGGACTCATTTCCCAGACGTCCGCTATGTGGTGTTTTCTGCCTCTCACAATTAATCTCACGACAGTCAGCTTGGGTCGGCAACGCCCTATAAACTCACTACCCCGAAGGAGAAGATGCGGCCGATACTGTTGAAAAACTCTTTTTTGCGGACTGTTAAAAATATTTAAGCTTCTTTAACAAGTTTTATGTATTTAGATATGGGAAGGTATAACACGAAGTCGATCTCACGGTAGAAATCCGCACAATAACTTATAAGCAATATTTAGGCTGTGTTTTTGTGAAAATTCAAATTAGATGAAAAATTGGCTTTGTATGATTTTAGAGTTTTTCAACAGTATCGGCCCAAAGGAGCCGTTCGTCAATCTGTAAATAATCTTGAATACCGTTTACTTTTCTTTACACTTTTCAACGTTGTAATACTAAAATTTAGTGTAGTCTCTTCGCCGTTACAAATGTAGCAGCTCATCGCAATGATGAGAAAATAAAAATAAGGAAGAGGAAAATGGCTTTTAAATCCAACAATGCGACCTGCACCTGCCTAACAAATACTCCCTTATCTTTATATTTTAAATAACAACCTTTCGTCGTAATGATGATTAAATAACAAAAAGGGGAAAAGTGATATGGGTATTAAATCAAATGCTATATTTGTAAGCATAACTATAACGAATAATCGATTTATGGATAAATCATCATGAAGAAATCACGTCAGCTGGGCGTTGTATGTGCGCACCCATTATCACTGTCTAATTCCTTATCCGCGGAACAAGAAGTTATCCCTTTAGTTGAAAAGAAGCGACAAATCCGAAGCAGTTCGATCCGCGCGACTACAGTGTTATCGGCCACATTGCTGGCGCTGCAAGTTTTTCTGATAAAGCCGGCGATCGCCCTCACAATCAATATTGATTATGACTATGATGGGGCAGCACAAAGTGGTGCCATTGGCGTCTTTAGCAGTCCCGGCGGAACGTTTTGGAACTCGGTGTCCGGTAACACAAGCTTGTTGGATGAGTTTGGGGGCAGCACTTCCGCAAGTGTCGCTCAGTGGTCTGTGACAGGATTTTCAGGTGCCGATGTTGGTACAGTTCCCGAGTTATTCAGCGACACCATGTTTGTAGACGGCCCTACAGGCGGTATTGACAGACATAATATTATAGGCCTAACTGCTGGTACCCTATACGAAATCGCGGTCTATGGGGGTGTGCTTACCAACCAATGGGGAAGTCGCGCAGCTATTGTCCATGCGGGAGGCACGTCGGCGAGCGCGGAGTTTGGCTACGTTGGCACAAACGCAGCACTTCCCGGTACCGCAGGTGTTGAGTACGTCACGTTTTCCGGTTTAACGCCACTTGACTTTGGTGGCGGAATATTCGGATTCACCATTACGACGGCAGCCATGACCAATAGCCGCCTGAATATGATCACGGGTCTGGAGATTCGTACAGTTCCGGTTCCCTCAGCCCTCTGGCTTTTCGGCTCAGGTCTCTTAGGTTTAGTCGGAGTAGCTCGACGTAAAGCTCGCACATAATACTGACCAAACATTATGCAATTCAGCCCCGCCTTTGTGCGGGGTTTTGTTTGTCTGACAGTCTCTTGTTGGCCGTTTTTGCTCTGCCAGGACAAAGACGCGACAGGGCGAAGGCGACCCACAGTGGACTGTCAGCAGTTGCTGAATTATTTAACTTTTAGAAAATCACACTGAATTACAGCTTAAACACCGGTGACACGGTCAGCACCCCAATATAGTCATTTAATCCATGTGATCCATAGTTTCAACTCGCTTAAATTGGTAGTTATCAATTTCTATCTATCTTCATGATCAAGGTCAACAGCCCCCGTAAGAAATAAGAGTAGTTTGATAGTTGATACTTCTAAGGGTATTGCTTCATACCTAAACAAACCTTCGTTGTATGGCGAGTAAATGAATAAATATAGGAGAGGGTAAATGGATGTTAAATCAATTGCACTAGCTGCATCATTGTTAATATTATCTGCTTGTGGTGGCGGTGGCGGAGACGCGGTATCGGCATCGGTATCGTGGAGCACGAATCGGGAGTTGTCAGTCAATAGCCCTGGGGGTGGCTATCGCGTTTATTACTCGACGAATCCTGGCTTCGACATATCTACAGCAAACATCGTAGACGTGCCCTTTGTGTCCGGCCCTGCTGCACCAACGTCGATTGTTATCCCGCTTTCTAGCGGTACTTACTACATCAAGGTAGTGGCCTACTCAACCTTAAACAGCGCAGGCAGTCAGCCGTCCCAGGAAAGCTTGATTTATGTACCTTAATAGTCGGGGAGAATCCAACCATGAAAATATACAAACTCATCACCCTACAAGCAATATCAAAGATCATCATCTCTTTGACCACGATCGCTGCTTTATTCTTTGCGGCCGATATTCTTGCGGATGAGAGGGTGTTCGCCGAACCACAAAAAGCTCAAGTCCGTTATGTCCCCGGAGAAGTACTGGTGAAATTTAAGGAAGATACTCCTGACACGACCCCCGCATTAATAGTGAAGTCGTTCGGACACGAGAAGCTCAAAGAGCTGGACCGCAGGGTGGTGCAGGTAAAGCTTAAGAATGGACAGAGTGTTGAGGCGGCCATTGCTGTCTATCAGAGCGATCCTAATGTGGCACACGCCCAGCCCAACTATCTTTACAAGCTTTCCGCAATGCCTAATGACACGCATTATGGTGAGCTATGGGGGCTGAAGAACAACGAGCAGACTGTAACCGATGGGCCATACCCTACCAACAATCCCGGTATCATTGGTATGGACATGGGTCTTGAGGCCGCATGGGATCATATTACCGACTGTAGTTCGGTAATCGTCGCAGTACTGGACAGCGGCATCAACTACACCCACACTGACTTGGTAGCAAATATGTGGGACGGTGGCACCAGCTATCCCTACCACGGCTGGGACTTCTTCGATGACGATAATGATCCCATGCCAACTGATGGGTCGCTCCATGGAACCCACTTGGCCGGCACCATTGGGGCTGGGGGTAATAACGCCAGGGGAACCACCGGGATCTGTTGGAATGCTGAGCTCATGGCCTTACGGGCAGGTGGCGATAATGGTCTCTCCACTGCAAGCATTATTCAGGGCGTTGACTTTGCGCTCGCAAACGGTGCCAGAGTCATCAATATGAGCTTCGGATCTAACGCATTTGACCCGGTGGTATATGATGCTATTAGTGATGCGCGAAATAGCGGTGTTTTAGTTGTGACCTCCGCCGGTAACAAGAACTACGATAACGATACCATACCCCATTATCCATCCAACTTTGATCTGGACAACATCATCGCTGTTGCAGCCGTCGACCAGGCCTATGAGCTGGCCACGTTCTCAAACTATGGATCGACTACAGTGGATGTCGGGGCACCAGGCGTCAATATCTGGAGTGCAGTAGCAGGACAGACTTACAGCGATGATTTCTCGAGCGGATGGACCATGACAGGGGGCTGGGCATACGACCAGTGCGACTTCGGGGCTGGTCCATATGACATGTTGGTCAATCCTTCTGATTGGTGCACTGCTGGTACGTACGCTAACGATGCGGACGATCGCGCTTATAAGCAATTTGACTTAAGTGGTTTGCTTGGTGCCGGTGTCAGACACGGGGCTTTTATTGATACTGAGTCCACTTATGACTTTTTCCGCGTTGCCTACAAGATCGGCGGCGATGATCCATTTGTTGATGGAATTTTGTTGTTTGATTGGTCGGGCTCAACCGAGAATAGAGCTCTGCGGTTTGACCATGACCTCTCCAGATGTCTGACCGCCACGTGCTCATTTGGTTTTCAGCTCGAGTCTAACGTTAGCATTACTGACCACGGCGTGGGGATATTGGTCTTCGAGCTAAAAACTGCTGAACAGAACAGTAACAGCTACAAACCAGTATGCGGCACCTCCTGTGCGGCCCCCCACGTGGTGGGTCTTGCCGCGATGATTTGGGCTTACAACCCGGATTACACCTACTTGGATGTTGTCGCTTCCATTAAGAACGGTGGCGATGCGGTTCCCGCGCTGGCAGGCATCACAACCACTGGCAAGGCTGTCGATGCCATGGGCTCGTT
>RCNF010000975.1_pt1 | contig 20073 bp, 19 predicted proteins | sample 2041311 | NCBI WGS metagenome assembly RCNF01 (sample SAMN09708228, study PRJNA481090) | Marine sediment metagenome, whole genome shotgun sequencing project. | biome: marine sediment; feature: ocean; material: sediment; isolation source: Sewage treatment plant 2 marine sediment (STP2) ... | reverse complement strand
GCGCAGTTTTTGGACCCGGTCGTTCATCGTCATCCTCCAATATGAACTTCCAGGCCGTGGGCCCGGATGATGGCGGCCTGTTTTTCCAGCAGTTCTGGGTCGGCCGGAACCAGGGCGGCCAGCGGATAGTCCAGGTCCAGGCGACCGTATTTGTCACCACCGACAGCGTGGTACGGCAAAAGGTGAATGGGACAGGGCTTCGGCAACCCCGCCACGAATTCGGCAACGGCAGTCAGGTTTTCATCGTCATCGGTCAGGCCGGGAATCAGGGGCACTCTGATCCAGACTTCATGGCCCCCCTCGGCCAGGGCCTGCAGGTTTTGCAGGATCCGGTCATTGCCGACTCCCACGACCAGGCGATGCCGCGCGTCATCCATGATCTTCAGGTCGTACAATATCAATTCCGTTTGCTCGGCCACGGCCAGGAGGGTGTCGGTCGCCACATGGCCACAGGTGTCCACTGCCCGGTGCACACCGCGTTTTCCGAATTCGGTCAAGCACTCCAAAAGGAAGGGGGCGTTGCCGACGGCTATGGGCTCCCCACCCGAAAAGGTGACACCCCCACCGGATTCCTGGTGGTAGGATCGATCCCGGTCAATTTCGTCCAGTATTCCGTCCACCGCCATGTCCTCCCCCAACAACTCGCGCGCGCCTGATGGGCAAACCTCAGCGCAAGCGCCGCAGCGAAGGCAGGTTACGCCGGGTCGGTTGTCATCAGTTCCGGGGGTGACGGGTCCGGCCAGGTTTTCCGGACAGGCGGGGGCACACGATTCGCAGCCGAGGCAGCGGTCAGCCTTGATCGATAGCTGGGGTTGCCCATCCCGACTTTCGGGATTGTGGCACCAGGGACAATTCAGGGGACAGCCCTTCATGAACACTGTGGTGCGAATGCCCGGTCCGTCATGCACGCTGAATCTCTGGACGTTGAAAATTATGGCGGTGTTCATGCCTGTCCCGCCTTGCTGAATTCATCCCGGTAGTAGCTGCGGATGAAATCCTTCTGCACCTCGTAGGACCAGTGAACGTCGCGCACGATTTCGGCCGCCCAGGCGAAGTCGCCCGCTTCCAGGTGGGAGATGATTTCCTCGTGCTCGTCGACCGAAGCCAGTTCCCATTCCTTGACGAAGGTTCGCTTGCGGGGAAAGTCGTACAGGCGCTGCTTCATGGCGGTCACGGCATGGATGAGTTCGGCGTTGTTCGAAAGTTCCAGGTAACCGTCGTGAAGAGCCAGGTTGGCGGCGTAGTAGTGGTCGAAATCATCGGCCGCCAGGGCGGCGCGGCCCTCTTCGTTATGAGCCCGCATCCGGGCGATTTTTTCGTCATTCAAGGCCGCCGATTCGGTCACCAGGACCGAGGCCTCCAAAGCGCCGATCATCTGGTACAAGTTGCGGATGGTCTGTTCGGTCAGGTGGCGAACCCGGATTCCGCTGCGGGGTTTGATGATTACGAACCCCTCCTGCTCCAGGCGCAGAAGGGCCTCGCGCAGGGGCGTGCGGCTGACGCCCAATTGGTGGGCAATCTCGTCCTGGCGAATGACGCTGCCGGGTTTGAGCTCACCGATATCCAGCTGGCCACGCAGGATCTCGTAGACCTGCTCGCGCAGGGAAGCACGGTTGACCGAAAGGGTGACTTCTTCCATGGATGGTCTCTCCTGGGCCTTGTTTATCTCATGGTTCTGATATCTAATATATCAGATTTGGGTGTTTTCGGCAAGAACTGGAGAATTTTCTCGCCACCCGAGGATATCCTTTAATAGACCCGCCCCTGCCTGTCGGGAGCCGGGGAACATTGAGTCATACAAGATGTTGCAATCATTGGCGATACCTTATCTCGGCCCGCCGGCGGGTTTTCCGGAGGGCCTAATCGGCACTTGAGGTGTGGTCGTGGACGATCCTCCACCCCTCATCGAACCGCCGCAACTGGAGGGTGAACAAGCCGTGGGGTTGGTCCTGTTCGCGTTCCAGTTTCCAGGCGCCGAACGCCAGGGCGGCGTCAGCGGATAAAACTCGGATGTCCAGATCGCTGAAGACCAGGTGGCCCATCGCGGCGCGGTCGGGATAACGTTTCAGATAACCGTCGAGGGTCTGCTGCCAGCCGAAGGTGACCTTGCCCCCACTCGCGAAGCGCAGGTCCGGCGATTTCCAGTATGTTTCCATGTAACCTTCGATGCTGCCGGTGTTCCAGCTGGCCTCGCCTTGAAGAATGACCTCGCGAACTTCGTTTTCGATGGCTGCGTTGTCGTGCCGGCAGCCGGCCGCAATCAGCAGGCAGACCAAAGAGATGGTTACCAAACCCCACTTGGTCATTCCTTGGCTCCTTTGCTGATCATTTCCAGCGCCATGGCCGCCAAGCCGTAGCCGAAAATGCCCGGAAGGGTCATCTGGCTGGCCAGCGTGTGTCTTTCGCGGGTATCGGGGGGCTCCGCGGTGGGCTCTTCGCCAATTTCCTTGGGCACCCCGGGCCGGTGGGCCAGCGCTTTTTCGATGGACCAGATGGCCGATATCCCTCCCCCGATTCCCCGGTTCTTCAAACGAGATCTCACCTTGCGTGCCAGGTGGCAGATGGTCGATTCACTCAAGTCGCCCGTTCGCACCATCCCCACATCCTGTTTTCCGGCCGCTCCCATGCTGGTGATCACCGGGATATTGTGACTCGTGCACCACTCAAGCAAAGTGACCTTGGGGTTGAGGCTGTCGATGGCGTCGATCACCAGGTCGCAGGTTGAATCGGTCGGAACCAGCAACGCCAAGGTGTCATCGCCGCAGAAAGCTTCGGTCACGGTGACGTTTGTGTCCGGGCACACACGGGCCAGGTAGTCACCGAGGGCATCGGTTTTCAGGCGTCCCACGTCGGCGGGCTCGGCAAAGGGACTGCGGTTGAGCGACGAATCGGTGACCTTGTCGAAATCCACCAGGTGCAGGGCGCCGATGCCGCTGCGCGCCAAGTTGACCGCCGCGTGGGCCCCCACCCCGCCCAGGCCGATGATCGTCACCTGCGCCAGCCGAATGCGGGCGAACCGTTCTTCCCCGTAAAACAGAACGGTCCGGTGGTGGCGCGGCGCAAAGGCCCCGGGATCAGGCTGGGAGGTTGAAGAGTCGGCAGGCATTGTTGGTGGTGACCTCGGCGATGGTTTCCAGGGATTCGCCCCTGAGGGCGGCCACGGCTTCGGCGATGTCGCGCACGTGGCCGGGTTCGGTATCGGCGGGCAGGACGCCGTCCAACCCGATGGAGGGAGCATCGGTTTCCAGAACGATTTTGTCCAGCGGAAGGCGCACGGCAGCTTTGCGCACCCGCTTGGCCCGATCGCGGGTCACCGCCCCGCCGAAGGCGATGTGCAGCCCGGCGGCGATGAACCGTTCGGCCAGTTCCGGGCCGCGGGAATAGGCATGAAGGACGCCGCGGAGCTTGCCGCCGTGTTTATTGACGGCGGTCAGGAGCTCCTCGAAGGCGCCACGGCAGTGGAGAATGACCGGGAGGTTGAGGTCAGCGGCCAGGGCTAGTTGGGCGTTCAGGACGGGGAGTTGCTCGGCCAGGCCGCAATCCTCGATCTTGGTGTCCAGCCCGATTTCGCCGATGGCGACTGTTTGGTAGGTGGAAAGTTGGGTGGCTAACCGATTCTCAAATTCAGATAAAGGCCCCCCGGGGGGTACTTCGTGGGCGACCCAGGGATGTTGGCCATAAGCCGGGAAGACGGTTTCCCCATTGGCCAGGGCAACTACTTCGGGCCAGGCAGGTTCGTCGTACGCCGGGACAATCACCTTAGCCACGCCTCGGCTGGAAGCGCGGGTGAGCACGCCATCAGTGTCGTCCGACAGAGGCGCCATGTTCAAGTGGCAGTGAGTGTCGATCAGGTTCATCCAAGCCTCCAAGCGGAACGTCGCCCGCCGCATCCCTTACGGCAGATAACGCGCGACAAGCTCTCCATACTCCGCCACCTGTCCCTTGACCCAGTCTTTATCGCGCCCCAACTCAGCCGCCAAAATTTCCGCAACCTCCTGAGCAATATCGCCGCTAGCCCGCGCATCCAGCAGAATACACCGCGTGCGCCGTGCCAGAACATCTTCCACGGAAAGGGCCATTTCCTCGCGCGCGGCCCAGACCACCATAGCCCTGGTGATGGGTAGCTGATCATGCAGATGCTCGGCGAGCTTCGGTTCGGCGTCGATCATCGCCTCGATCCCGTAAGCGTCGACTCCGTAGTGGGCGAGCGGGCCGAAAACCGGCGAGTTCCGTTCCCAGCCGTGGATCGCCAGGTTTCTGGTCTGCGAGGGAGCGTAGTCCAGCCCGGCCATGGTGACCGCCTGGTCGACGGTCTCCTCCGCCATCAGGCGGTAGGTCGTCCACTTGCCGCCGGTGATCGTGACCAGGCCCGAAGCGGAGATCAGGATCTGGTGTTCGCGGGAAAGCTCGGCGGTGTTCTCGGCCGATTTGTCCATCACCAGCGGCCGCAGGCCGGAAAACACGCTCTTGATGTCGGCCGGGGCCGGGTCCTTGGTCAGGTACTTCGCGGCGTGGGACAATATAAAGGAAATCTCCTCCGGATCGGCCACCGGTTCTAGATCCAGGGTATCCACCGGGGTGTCGGTCGTGCCGATGACCACACGGTCCAGCCAGGGGATGGCGAACAGGACGCGGCCGTCGTCGGTGTGAGGCACCATGATCGCCGTGTCCCCTCCCAGGAACGATCCGTCCAGCACGATGTGCACACCGCGGCTGGCCTTCATGATCGTCTGGCAGGCCGGGTCGTCCAGTTGGCGGATCGTGTCGGTGAAGGGACCGGTCGCATTGATCACGCAGCGGGCTCGGACCTCGACCTCGTCGCCGGTCAGGGTGTCGCGGGCCATGACGCCTGTGACAAGGCCGCCCTCCCGCAAAAACTCCCGCACCCCCAGGTAATTGATGACCGTGGCGCCTTCATCGGCGGCGGTCTGCGCCAGGTTGATCACCAGGCGCGCATCGTCGAATTGACCGTCGTGGTACTGGACGCCCCCGCGCAGACCTTCGGTCTCGATCTGAGGGATCCTGGCGCGTGTCTCCTCGGGAGTAAGATTGACCGACGACCCGAAACCGTGCTTGCCGGCCAGCATGTCGTAAAGCCTGAGGCCGACGCCGTAGAACGGGCCTTCCCACCAGTCATAGGTCGGCACGATGAAGGGCAGGTCATGTACCAGGTGCGGGGCATTTTCCCGCAGGACGGCTCGCTCGCGAAGGGCCTCGAGCACCAGAGAGACGTTGCCCTGCTGCAGGTAGCGAACACCGCCATGGACAAGCTTGGTGCTGCGGCTGGAGGTTCCCTTGCCCAAATCGTATTTCTCCAGAAGAAGGGTCTTGTAGCCACGCGACGCCGCTTCCACGGCGACTCCCAGCCCGGTAGCCCCGCCCCCGATGATGACGAAGTCCCAGGTCTGGGGATCATCCGTCAGGCCGGCCAAGGCGCCGTCCCGATCCAGGCCGGTGGTCGCTTCGGGCAGGGGATCCGGCAGGAAGTGCGGGCTCCTGAGCGGCGGAGCCGTTTCCGGCCCGGCCTTGGGGCGGCCTTGGACCAGGTCCTTCATGAAAAACTTGGTCTTGTCCAACCAGCTCTCGGCCCGGACGCGGCCGAAATCTCCGATCATCTCCGCCATTTTCTGCGTGCGCAGGTAGCCGTAGATCTTGTGCGGATTCCGGTTGCGCCGGTAGACGTAGTCGTTCACCACCTGCACGTCCACGGGTTTGACGCCGGCCTGGTTGGGGTGAAAATCGTCGGCAATGCTGAAGTCGAAGGCCACGTAATCTTCGATGTCCGCCAGGTTGTACCAGGCCGTGCGGATGCTGTCGGGGATCTGCAGGAGGCGTTCGCGGTCCTTCAGGGTCCGTCGCTCGGCGGCGATGCGGCCGATCACCACCGGAAAACCCAGGGGCGAACCGATGGTCACCAGGGTGTCCACCCGCAGGTCCTGATTCAGGTCCAACACGTCGTAGGCAATGATAGAACCCATGGAGTGGGCGATCAGGAGGATGCGGTCGTCCTGGTGCCGTTCCAGCACTTCGCGCAGGCAACCGCGGATTTTCTCCCGATCCGATGGGGCCACGCCCCCGGACACCGGTTTGGTTGCATAGTAGGAATCCAGGTCCTTGAAATAGCGCTGAATGAGACCGTCGGTCACCGACTGGTAGTTGATGGTAAAATCGCTGTTCAGCAGGATTTGGCTGAACTTCTCCTCGAGGAACCTGACGATGCGCTTGCGCAGACCATGGGACGCCGGCGGCATCGAGCGCAGGCTGGGCACATAGGGGTCGGCGATGTAGAGCGGACTTTGCTGGTCGGAGACCTCGGGATCCAGGGCCGCCGGATGCAGGATATCCGCCCAGTAGACCAGTTCGAAGTCGAACTCACCCAACGGGAAGTGCCCGCGCCTGGTGCCCTCACGGATGGACTGGAGCCACCAGGCACGCAGAACCGGTTCGGGCGGTTTGGCGCCCAGGCCATGGATGCCGATGACGATGTTCTTTTTCACCTTCGAAAACTCCTGGGGTTTGCCGCGCTCGGATCATCGATAAATTTTCGGCGCTGGTTCCTGGTTTGAATAAGATTGAGCCATATATGGTTCTACGACCACAAGATATATCAACTTGGTGGTTGTGGTGGGAAATTTTGGAAGGCGGCACAATTCACCCTTCACTTTAATCCCACCCACCTCCTGTGCTAGCATCCCCAAAATTACCAATCACCTCGAAGGAGCCGACTCGAATGTCCCTAGATCCATCCTTGCTGGAAATCCTCACCCACAAAGAACCAGCATTCCATTCCCTGGTTAACTTCCAAACCTGGAAGGTAGCCGTCCTGAACTTCATCGACCACCTCCTTCCCCATAATCTGACCAACATGCAACGCCACGATGAAACCGACGAGGTTTTTGTCCTGTTGAAGGGCCGCTGCATCCTGTTCATAGGCGACGGCAAGGAAGACCCCGGCACTATTCACCCCGTGGATATGGAACCGCTAAAAATTTACAACGTGAAAAAGGGAACCTGGCACAACCACACCCTGACCAGGGACGCATCGGTATTGGTGGTGGAAAATAGGGACACGACGGACAAAAACTCCCCGTTCTGCACCCTCACCCCCGAGCAGACCGTAAATATCATCGCAGCAACAAACCGCCTGTGGAAAAAATCGGACGACTAGTCGTCCCCGGTAAGATAATCCCCCAGCCGGCCGCGGCTGTGCTCCGCCTCGTGACAGTAAATGCAGAGATTCTCCCAGTTCGACCCATTGGCGGGATTATTCTTGTCGTTGCCGTCGATGTGATGGACGGTCAACTGGTGGCGATCCTTTTCAGTAAATTCGCGGGCGCACTTGGCGCAGATCATCCCATGCAGTTCCAGCGACCGCTCCCGATAGTTGAAATCGGGCGACTCCTTGCCCTTGAGTTCACGGACACCCTTGGCGATCTCTTCGCGGGTGGGCAAGCGCTCCGGCTTCGGCCGGCCGGCCTTTCGCTTGTAGGGATTTCGTGGTGACATGGCGTCTCCTCGGGTTTGAGCCAGCCCCAACACGTTACCATATTCGCTCCCGATACGGAAAACTAACCTATTGACTCCTTCTTGCATCGTTCCTTTACTGGTTTGAATAAATCAGGCCTCAAAAAAGTGGGTTCAGCGTGTCGAATTATTACGATTCCCAGCACCTCAAGAAATTCGCGGAAATCGCCGAAGGCAATCAGCCGATGGCCGACAAGTTTTTCGCCTACTACGATTCCGTATTTCAGGAGGGGGCTCTTTCCAAGAGGGAAAAAGCCCTGATCGCCCTGGCGGTGGCCCATACGGTCCAATGTCCCTACTGTATTGACGCCTACACCTCGGGTGCCCAGCAGCACGGCGCCGACCTTGACCAGATGACTGAGGCCGTACACGTGGCCTGCGCCATTCGGGGGGGAGCCTCCCTGGTTCATGGATTGCAGATGCTCGAACACGTCAAGAAATCCGGAATGTAATTACTGGATATCTCCCATTTTCCGAAAGGCCGGTTTCGAAATTGAGCGCGGAAAAATCACTCCTGGGCGAAGACTTCGATGTAGTACCTGGTCCCCGCAGGGTCCTTTCGCTGGTGCGGCGCCAATCGCTCCTGGCCAATCCGTTTAACCAGTTGCAGGTCCTTGAGGAATTGCCCCTGGTCAACCCCGACGGCAGCCGGGCCGAATTCGACGTCACTCTCGCCAAACACGGCTGCCCTGAATTGCGGCCGGCTGCGCTGGAGATCTTCCAGATCAATCTGGGCAAGCTGTGCAACATGTCTTGCCGCCACTGTCACGTGGACGCGGGTCCGGACCGGCAGAGTGAGATCATGGATCGCACGACGATTGACGCCTGCCTTACGGCCCTGGACCAGACACAGGTCCACACCGTCGATCTGACGGGCGGCGCTCCCGAGATGAATCCCCACTTCGGCTATCTGGTGGATGAACTCGTGGCTCGCGGCAAGCATATTCTGGATCGCTGCAACCTGACCATTCTGCTGGCTTCGGGATATACCCACCTGCCCGAGTGGTTGGCCTTGCGCGGCGTGGAAATTGTCTGCTCCCTGCCGCACTACCGTATGCGCAACACCGACGCACAGCGTGGCGACGGCACCTTCGAAAAATCCCTGACCGCCCTGCGCCGTCTCAACGAGGTGGGCTATGGACAGGGCGATCCGAACCTGCGGCTGACCCTGGTGTCCAATCCCGCCGGCGCTTTTCTGGCCGGAGATCAGTGCTCCATGGAAAAGGAGTGGCGGCGCGAGTTGGAGCGCTTGCACACCATCCGATTCGATAAACTGATCACCCTGAACAACATGCCCATCTCCCGGTATCTGGAATGGCTGCAGGAAACGGGGAACCTGCAGGAGTATTCCGAAACCCTGCTGGCGGCTTTCAACCCCGCAACCATAGGTGGCCTCATGTGCCGCAACACCATTTCCGTGGGCTGGGAAGGCGGCGTCTATGATTGTGATTTCAATCAGATGCTCGCTATCGGCAGCGAAGGCAATGCCCACATCGGGGATTTCGATCCCGATCATTTCGCCCAGCGACAAATCCGCACCGCCCGCCACTGCTACGGCTGCACTGCCGGTTCAGGCAGCTCCTGCGGCGGCGCCCTGGCTGACTAGAGCGGAGAAACCGTGTTCCAGAGGCACACTGTCGCGGTCATCATGCCCGCCCTTGACGAGGCCGAAGTCATTGGCGGGGTCCTCAGCCAAATCGATCGGGAAATCGCGGACTGGGTCGTGGTCGGGGACAATGGCTCACAGGACGGCACGGCTGAGATCGCGACCGCCGCGGGCGCCCAGGTCGTGCGGGAAGAACGCCGCGGCTACGGCAGCGCCTGTCTCAAGGCCATTGCCGCCGTTCCCCAAGCCGATATTCTGGTTTTCCTGGACGCCGACGGCAGCGACGATCCCGCGGAACTCTCTCTTCTATTGAAGACCTTGCTCGACGGAGATACCGAGATCGTGATCGGCTCGAGGCTCAACGCCCAGGCCGAAGCCGGATCCCTGACGCCCGCCCAGGTATTCGGCAATACTCTCACTTGCTCCCTCGTGCGCCTCCTGTGGGGCGTGCGGTACACCGACCTGGGTCCCTTCCGCGCCCTGCGGCGCCCCACTTTCGATCGCCTCGGGATGTGCGACCCCGACTATGGCTGGACCATCGAAATGCAGGTCAAGGCCGCCCAGGCTGGTATCCGGGTGACCGAAGTACCCGTCACCTATCGCAATCGGCAGGCGGGACAAAGCAAGGTTAGTGGTACGATCCTCGGCTCTGTTCGTGCCGGGAAACGTATTCTGGGTTATGTCTTCGAAGCGAAGACCAAAGAATTGATGGCCAAAGCCCGAGCCCGGTGATCGGCTCGGTGGAGAGGCGGGAGCATGTCCGGCACCTTGATCCTGTTCACGCGCTTTCCGGAACCCGGTCGCACCAAGACACGCCTGATCGTCAGCCTGGGGCCGGACGGTGCGGCCGACCTGCACCGTGCTCTCGTGGAACACACGCTGGTCAAGGCAAGGCAGGCGGCCCAGAACCTGGCCTTGAACCTGGAGATTCACCACACAGGAAACCTGGACCCCATGCGCGTTTGGCTGGGCGCGGACCTGTGCTACCGCCCCCAGGCCGAGGGTGATCTGGGTGCGCGAATGTCTGCCGCACTGGACAAGGCGGCCGCTCCGATGGTACTGATTGGTTCCGATTGCCCCGACCTGACCGTCGATACCCTGGTCACCGCTTTTGATGTGCTGAAGGGAAAAGACGTCGTCCTGGGCCCGGCGGTCGATGGTGGTTACTATCTGATCGGGATGCGGCAGCCGCAGCCGGTTTTATTCCGCCACATTCCCTGGGGTAGCGGGCATGTTCTGGCCCGGACCCGGGACCGGCTCGAAAAAGCCGGTTTGAACTGGGAAGAAATCGCGACCCTGGCGGACATCGATCGTCCGGCGGATCTGGCCCGGGTGCCACCGCCTCTCCTTCCACCCCGGAACTGAATGGGACCATGATCACAGAGCGATTGCTGCAGCTGATATTGGTAATATACCTCGCCGCCTCGATCGGGTTGCTCGTCTATGGCCTGAACGCCTACGTCATGGTCGGCCTGATGCTGCCCCGACGCCGGCGGCAGGCACAGAAGGACCGGGAAATCCGCACGGAATTCAACCTGACCGGTTCCTCGCTGCCCCGGGTAACGACCCAGTTGCCGATTTACAATGAAAAAAACGTGGTCGCGCGTCTGCTGCGCGCCGCCTGCGCCATCGACTACCCACCGGACCGTCACGAAATCCAGGTCCTGGACGATTCCACCGACGAAACCACCACCCTGGTTGCCGAGCTGGTAGCTCAGCTCAGGGCCGCCGGACACGACATTCGGCACATCCGGCGGGAGCACCGGACAGGGTTCAAGGCCGGGGCTTTGGCCGCAGGAATGCAGGTGGCCAAAGGGGAATTCTTGGCCATCTTTGATGCCGATTTCGTGCCGCCACCGGATTTTTTGCGCAACACGGTTCCCTTTCTGGTGAGGGATCCCCGCTGTTGTTTCGTGCAGACACGCTGGGGCCACCGCAACCGCGGCTTTTCCCTGCTGACCGAGCTGCAGAGCATCGGCATCGACGGTCACTTTGTCATCGAGCAAGCCGCCCGCTGCTGGGGCGGCCTGTTTTTCAACTTCAACGGCACCGCGGGAGTTTGGCGGACCGCCGCCATCGCCGATGCCGGGGGTTGGAAAGCCGATACCCTGACCGAAGATCTGGATCTCAGTTATCGTGCCATGCTCCGCGGCTGGAGGCCCCGGTATCTGGTGGACTGCGTCACTCCGGCGGAATTGCCCACGGACATCAACGCCCTGAAAGCGCAGCAGCGGCGCTGGGCTACCGGTTCCATCCAGTGCGCGATGAAGATCCTGCCCAAAGTCTTGTCCCGCTCCGACATCGGGGTGTTCAAGAAAATCCAGGCTTCCTTGCACCTGACCCACTATCTGATTCATCCCTTGATCCTGATTCTGACCCTGCTGGTCCTGCCCCTGGTTCTGGCCCGCGGGGTGACCTTTGCCGAATCCCTGACCCTGCCCCTGGTGGCGGTGATGCTGGTCGCCCTCTTTGGTCCCAGCACCCTCTACATCGTTTCCCAGGCCCTGACCACGGGCCGGTGGATGCGAGCGATGTTGTTGATGCCCCTGCTGGTGGGCATCGGCATCGGACTGGCCGCCAACAACAGCCTGGCCGTGGCGCGGGCGTTGCTGGGCCTCAAGGGGGGCGAGTTCGTGCGAACTCCCAAGCTGGGAGCGCAGGCTGAAGGTCAGACCATGGGAAATGCCGAAAAGTGCGGCGACGCCGGCGCCGGCAGCAACAGCGGCTATCGCCCACCCCTGAGCCGTCTGTATCTGTTCGAACTCTTCCTGGGCCTTTGGGCCCTGGTCGCCTGCGCTTCGTTTATGGTCACCGCCGGACCCGGTAGCGGGCTCCTCCTGTTGGTGCAAGCGGTGGGTTTCACCTCGGTCGGCATCATCTCGATGCTGCACGGCCACAACCGCAGCCTGCCCCGGCCCACTCACCACTCCTCATGATCCGGCGGTGGGTGCTGCTGGTTGTGACCGCCCTGATGCTGCTCACCGGAGCGGTGGTCATCGGCCTGGAACGCGGCAGTTATCAGCAGTGGGTCCGTCTGACCGTGACTTACGAGGTGGTCGGGGGAATTCTGCTCCTGGCCGCGGTCTGGGTCTGGCGCGACGTCCGGGTGGGTCGACGCTGGCTGGTGATCGCCGTCCTGCTGGGGATCGCCATGCGGCTGGCCGTCCTTCCGGCCACCAAGGAGTTGAGCGACGACGCGGCGCGGTACCACTGGGACGGCAAGGCCATCGCCCACGGCGTGAACCCCTTCCTCTACTCCCCCGATGATCCCGCGGTGGCCCGGCTGTGGGTCGACCCGGTGGACGAACGCATCAACCACCCCTGGAACCGCACCTGCTACCCGCCGATGGCCGAAGGCCTGTTCACCGTGGGATACATACTCAGCCCCGGAAACCTGCGTGGACTGCAATGGCTCAACCTGGCCGCCGAAATCCTGACCTGGGTCATCCTGGCTCGGGAATTGGGCCGCAGGAAACGGTCGGTGGTCTGGCTACTGATGATGATCTGGTCCCCGTTGCTGGTATGCCAGGGATACCTGCCCGGCCACCTGGACCTGCTGACCCTGCCCTTTGTGGCCTTGCTGGTCAGCGCGGTCCTGGCGGGACAGGCCGCCCGGACCGGACTTTGGCTGGCGCTCGCCTGTCTGATCAAACCACTGCCATTGTTGATCTTACCGGCCATCTTGAGGGAATTCGGTCTGCGACAGGCCATGCGCCTGCTGGCGGTTTTCGGGCTGGCTGTCGTGGTGGCCTACCTTCCGTTCTGGCAAGCCGGCGGCAAGCTGTTCAGCTCCACCTGGTTGATGGCAACCGACTGGTCTTTCAACGGGAGTGTCGCACCGGGCCTGGAAAGCCTGCTGCCCAAAAAACCGGCTCATCTGATCGCGGGGATCTTGACTGGATCAGGCCTCCTGGCGGTCACCTGGCGGGGCCGTGATTTTCTGGCGCGCGCCATCGGCGCCTACGTCGTGTTCGTGATTTTCACGACGACCCTCTTCCCCTGGTATCTGGTCAGCGCATTGCCTTTGCTGGTGCTGCGTCCCTGGCCGTCGTTACTCGGCCTGATGGTGCTGCTGCCGGTGGCCGACCAGGTGGTCATCGCCCATCACTTGCACGGGATCTGGCGCGAAGCGGCATGGGTGCGCTGGATCCAGTACCTGCCGTTCTACGGGTTGCTGGCCTGGGAGTGGATCAACAACCGCATCCATTCTGGTCGGGAATGAGTTTGATTCAGTATAGGAGAATTCAAAGGAGTCGCCCGGGGAACATGCGCTAGGTCAAATATCCGGGTCAAGGCTGGCCATGTGGCCATCCTTTCATACACTCTGCCAATAGCTGTTCAACGAGGGAAGGATTCAACTTGGTGACCGTTTCTTCGGAAATGCGAGCCCTTTTTGCCTGGCGCCGCAACCATTGGCCCACCCGCTTGGCCCTAGGATTATGCGTCCTGGCCGTTCTGGGCCTTCGCCTGCCGTTGTGGCTACTGCCGGGCCCCGGCCGGGATGAAGCGGCGTACCACTACTGGGCGCATCATCCGGAGCCTGCGTACGCACCTCTTTTGCAGGTGTCGGTGCGGTTGGCCGAGTTATTTGGGGGTCACTCGCTCTGGACCTTGCGCATGCCGGTCCTGGTGCTGGGATTTCTGGTGATCGCCCTCAACGACCGGCGCCTGGCCACGAACGGAACCCCGCCGGCCTTGCGCTGGCTGGGTGCGATGGCCCTGGCCTTCAGCCCCTGGCAGGGATTTGCTTCCTCCGTTTTGCACCCCGACAATTTCCTTTTCGCCTCCCTTCTGGGTCTGATTCTGGCCGTGCAGCACAACCGCCTGTGGTGGGCCACCATGGCCGCGGTGACCGCGGTTCTGGCCAAACCCACGGGTGTCCTTTTCCTGCCGGTAATGTGGTGGCTCGCCGGCCATATGGAGGGCATCGGGACCCGGCAGTTGTGGGCGTCACGTCTGGTGCTGGTTTCCGTGGCTGCGGGCCTGGCCATGTCCCTGGATCCGGCCCTGGTCGCGGGCATGGCCGACTTCGGGCGCCTTTCCGGTGACCTCCCCTGGTATGACCGCGTCCTGGCAATGGGTGGCTCCCTGCTTTTTCTGGGCGGCCCCCTGCTGGTGGGCTGGTCCTGGCTGGGGGCTCACCAACGCTGGCGCATCCTTCGCACTAGCCCGGCTGATGCACGGCAATCAGAAGCCCGGGCCAGTCTGGCCGCCGCCGGCGTTCTTCTGGCGGTTTTTTTGGCTGCGATACTTCTGCGAGGCCAGTTCAAGGGCAACTGGGTCCTGCCGGCCGTGGTCCTGCTGTGGCCGGTGGAACTGCCGCGGCCACAGGTATCGCCTGGCTTCAAGAGGTTCGCCGTCGGCGGTCTGGTCACGGCTTTTCTCTGCAGCCTCGGACAGACCGCCCTTTTGACCAGGCCCGATTTGATCAGCCGTCTGGAAAACGAGGTGATCGCCCGCGGTCTGGCTCCCGGATGGGCCACCTACTCCACACACGCGGGCCTGAGGGAAAAGTCGGTCTCGACCAGCGGCACCTGGGGCGATCACCTGCGTGAATTTGAGGACCGTTCGGCTTTCGCGGCCGAGATCAAGTCCGGCTGGTGCGATGTTCTGGGCGCGACCGCGCCGGTGACCTGGATTGTCGCCGGTGACTACGGACTCGCTTGCCAGTTGCACTGGTATCTTGGCGACCCCGCAACCCGGGTGGCCATTTTCGACGATATTCAACCGCACCTGGACGGACCTGGTCCGTGATGCCCCGCAGGAACCCCTGCTGGCCTTGTCCCCCAGGGTGGTCAACGACCAGCCTGACGGCCGGCTGGAATTCCGAAATTCCCTTCCTCGAATCCTGCATCCGGTCACGGGCGGGACATTGCAGCCGTCCGTGGTACTGTGGCGTACTACCCCGAAACAGGAGAATCCCCATGATGACCTTCCGTAACCAAATTCTGATTCCGTTGCTGATCCTGCTGGTGGCCTCCTTTCCGGCCGGATGCTCGGCCACCGCGACACCCGATCAAGCCGCTGCTCTGCATGTCGACTTCAGCCGCCTGCTCGATACCTATGTGCGGGACAACCTGGTCAACTACGCCGCCTGGGCCGCCCATGCCGAAGACAAGGCCGCCCTGGGCCGCTACGTCGATCAACTGTCGGCGCTGGATCCCGCGGAATGGCCGGCCGACCACGCTCTGGCCTACTGGATCAACCTGTACAACGCCGTCACCCTGCGCCTGATCCTGGACAACTATCCTTTAGACAGCATCAAGGACCTGGGCGGATTCTTGAAGACCTCGCCCTGGAAACGGGAGCTGGTGACCGTCGGCGATCGCGACCTCAACCTGAACAACATCGAAAACGACATCATCCGGCCTGATTTCGGTGATCCCCGGATCCACTTCGCCCTCAACTGCGCCTCGGTGGGTTGCCCGCCCCTGGGCCGGGAAGCTTTTGTGCCCGACCAGCTCTCGGTTCAACTCGACGCCGCTTGCATCGTGGCCATGAACCACGACCGGTGGGTGCGCGTGACAGGGGACACACTTGAGTTGACCAAGATATTTGATTGGTATGGTGAGGATTTCACGGAAAAGGGAAGTTCGGTTCTTGAATTCATCCGGCGCTACCGTACCGGCCCACTGCCTGCAGGAAAGCCGGAGATCAGTTTCATGTCGTACGATTGGTCTTTGAACGAAACCCCAGGCCCCGATGGGGAAAAACCGTAACAAAGTGGCCTTCGGCGACACTAACCTCGGAAGGCCCGACCCCAGATCATCATGACTCATGAAACGAGATCGTATGAATTCGCTACCCTTGATGAGGCAGTACCAGGAAGAATTCGACGCCGATCTGGAGCTGGCGGAACGCGTTCATCGCAGCATGATCCCCAGGAACGAACGCCGGGGAGACCTGGAAGTGGCTTGCCGACACCTACCCATGATCGGGGTGGGCGGGGACTACGCTTCCGTGTTTTTCCAGAGCGACACCAAAGTCGTTGTCTGCGTGAGTGATGTTTCAGGACACGGCTTTGCCGCCGCGCTTCTGGCAGGCCGGATCAACAGCTTTGTTCTCAATCAGGCCTCTACCATCGACCACCCATGTCAAATGGGCGAGAGTCTCAACACTTTCTTTTTCGAATTTTTCGGCAAGACCCATCTGTTTGTTTCCTTTTTCTCCCTTTTACTGGACCTGAGTACACACTCCCTCACCTATGCCGGTTTTGGCCACCCGCCCGTCCTGCTGTATTCGAAAACCCAGGATACCGTCGAACTCCTGGAATCGAGAAATACCTTCATCGGGATTTCCGAGGAGTTGGTGAAGGAGTGTTCGATGTTCACGGTCCCCTACGAACCGGGTGACCGGTTGATCCTGTACACCGATGGAATCACGGAAGCCGAGGATGCCCAGGGAAAGCAGCTGGATATCGCTCGACTTCAGGGATTGGTGCATGAACATTCGCGTTTGCCGGTGAAAGAACATATCGACGCAGTCATCGAAGGTGTTGACCGATTCCGTGGTGGTGCTGTACCAAATGATGACCAACTTGTGCTGGGAGTTTCGTTCATCTAAGCCGCCGGCAATCCTTGATAATCCTTGTTTTGACAAACCCTCCAGTCAAGAAGGAGAACCGCATTGAAAGTCGTGGTCATCGGTAACGGAATCACAGGTGTGACGGCGGCTCTGACGATCCGGGATCTCCAACCCGATTGGGACATCACCATCGTCTCGGCAGAATCCGACCAATTTTTCTCGCGGACCGCGCTCATGTACATCTACATGGGGCACATGCGGTTGGCCGATACCCAGCCCTATGGACCGGATTTCTGGATTCAGCGCAACATTGGTCTGAAGCGGGCCAGGGTTACCGGGATCGACACCGCTGGACAGGCGGTTCTGCTGGAAGAAGATGAGCCGCTGGAATTCGACAAGTTGTTGATCGCCACTGGTTCGCAGTCCAACATGTTCGGCTGGCCCGGCCAGGATCTCGATGGTGTTCAGGGCCTTTACAATCTTCAGGACCTTGCCGGACTTGAAGAACAATCTTCACGGATCAAACACGGCGTCATTGTCGGAGGCGGCTTGATTGGCGTCGAATTGGCCGAAATGATGCACTCCCGAGGCCTCAAGGTCACCATCCTCGCTCGGGAAAAATCCTATTGGAACAACATCCTTCCCAGCGAGGAGTCCGCGCTGATCAACGAAGTGATCCGTGAGAACGGCATAGATCTGCGGTTGGAAACCGAATTGAAGGAAATCGTCGACGACGGTCACGGCCGCGCTTGCGCTGTGGTAACCGGTGAGGGGGAACGGATCTCTTGCCAATTGGTAGGCTTGACGGCGGGCGTCAGTCCCAACCTTTCCGCCCTGGCGGGGTCGGATATTCCCGTCGGCCGGGGGGTTCTGGTGGACTTCGGTTTTCGCACGCAGGTAGCTGATGTTTTTGCCGCCGGTGATTGCGCCGAAATCGTAACACCCGATGGAGACCGCAATCGGCTCGAGCAGTTGTGGTACACCGGGAAGATGCACGGTGAAGTCGTTGGGCAGAACATGGCCGGCCAAGACGTCCATTACGACCGCGGCATCTGGTTCAATTCGGCCAAGTTCTTCGATCTCGAATGGCACACCTACGGGCAGGTTCCCGGGGCCCTGGCAGGACTCGACCCCGGCCCCGAGCGAGGCTTGTACTGGCAGCACGCTGATCGCCGCCACGCTTTTCGCCTGGTGCTCGATCAAGGCAAGGTCGTCGGCGTCAACGCCATGGGAATTCGCTTCCGTCAACGGGTTTGCCAACGCTGGATTGCCGAAGAACGGTCGCCCACCTACGTGTTCGATCATCTGCGGGAGGCCGTTTTCGACCCTGAGTTCTATCTCCGTTATGAAAAGGAAATAACCACCAGCTTGAAGGAGCAACTGCGATGAGTTACACGACTGACGCGGCCAGCTCCGGTGGTGTGTTTTCGTCGGCCGCCCGCAACGATCCGCACGGTCCCGGCTTGGTACGCAGGGTGTCCATTCTGGTTTTTTCAGCAGGATTGCTCATGGTCTTCCTGGCGGCCGTGGGCCAAACAGTGGGCACCGGATGGCAGGCCTTCGGCTTGACTTTCGGTTTGCTGACGGTCGGGTCCCTGGGTTGGGTCATCGATACCTATCGCGGCACTCTGGCCGGGATCAAGAACCACGGCACTTATCAGCTCGGGGTTCAGAACCGCAAATGGCCGGCCTGGTTCTTGGGGATATTTATTACGGCCTTTTACATCGCCTATTACTGGTGGCCCCAGTACCTGGAGGGGGTCACCAGGCTGACCGATCCCTTGAGCCAATTACTTCGTCACGCACCGGCGGACCACTGGTTTCTGTACGGTTGGATCTACACCGTCGCCGTGCTGCTGATGGGCGTGCGTATGATCCTGCGGTACCGTCACAGCCGCTATCAAATGATCCGCACCCTGTCCCTGATGTTCTTTCAGCTTTTGGTGGCCTTTCTGCTGCCGTCGTGGCTGCGGCTGTTGAACCAGCCCGATTTCTATTTCAGTTACTTCTGGCCCCTCCAGCCAAAGTATCTCTATCCGGATGAGATCCGAAATCTCATCCAGCACCCCGGAGGTCTGGGCACCTTCATGGTCGTCTGGGGCGCCACGGCCACTTTTTTGGCCACACCTATCCTCACCTACTTCTTCGGCAAACGGTGGTACTGCTCCTGGGTTTGTGGATGCGGCGGTCTGGCCGAAACGGCCGGCGACCCATTCCGGCATCTCTCCAATTCCAGCACGGCCGCCTGGAAATTCGAACGCTGGTCCATCCATACTGTTCTGGTCATCGTCACTCTGGGAACGGTGCTGCTGTGGATCAACGACGCTGCTGGCGGCGGGCTTCTGGGGTCGGCGGCGTTCCACTTCAAGAAAGCCTATGGCTTCGTGGTGGCCTCGATTCTGGCTGGCCTGGTCGGCGTGGCGGCGTATCCGGTGTGGGGTAGCCGCATCTGGTGCCGGTTCTTTTGCCCGATGGCCGCCATCCTGGGAATATTCCAGCGTTACCTGTCCCGATTCCGGATCACCACCAACGGTGACCAGTGCATCTCCTGTGGAAATTGTACGACCTATTGTGAGATGGGTATCGACGTCCGCTCCTACGCCCAACGTGGCGCGAACATCGTCCGGGCTTCGTGCGTGGGATGCGGGGTCTGTTCCGCCGTGTGCCCCCGGGGCGTGTTGAACCTGGAAAACGGGGACAGTTACAAGGACCGTTTCCCCGGAGCCGACAGACCGTGGGAGGAATTCCAAAGGTCTCTCAGGGGCGGGGGCGGATAACAGTTTCCAAGCATGGGGACTTGAACGTGGCCCAGACCGGAAAATGATCTGAGGGGTAACGCCCCTTATCCTGCTTTCTATCAATCCCCGAATCAACACCCAGGAAGTGATCGGTTACCAGGATCCAGTCGATACGACCGCGCGTACCCTGGCCACTGAACCCGTGGAAGGTGTCCTCGCCCTGCATCCGCTGCTCTCGGGAGGCGAGAAGCCAGGTATCGTGCAGGATCGGGGCTGCCGATTCGCCCTCGGCCATCAGCGCCCGATATGAGGGGCTGGTTGGGGCTGCTGGATCGTTAAAATCACCCATCAGAATCACCGGGTGATTTCCGGCGATCGCCCCGATACGCATCCGCAACAACTGCCCGCTCTTTTCCCGGGCGGTTTCGCCAATGTGATCAAAGTGGGTGTTAAAAACGAAAAGAGTATCCGGTTCACAGCACCTGTCGTGCAGGCGCACCCAGGTCGCTATGCGCGGCAGGGCGGCATCCCATCCCTTGCTGCCGACGACCTCGGGGGATTCGCTGAGCCAGAACGTTCCCTGGTCCAGCACCTGGAAGTGATCGTTGCGGGTAAAGATGGCGCACATCTCCCCCGCCTGTTGGCCGTCGTCGCGGCCGGTGCCGGTCATCCGGTAGTCGG
>RCNF010000495.1_pt1 | contig 20080 bp, 17 predicted proteins | sample 2041311 | NCBI WGS metagenome assembly RCNF01 (sample SAMN09708228, study PRJNA481090) | Marine sediment metagenome, whole genome shotgun sequencing project. | biome: marine sediment; feature: ocean; material: sediment; isolation source: Sewage treatment plant 2 marine sediment (STP2) ... | reverse complement strand
TATAAATTATTGTTGCCAAACAAAACCTAAGGCAATTCCCACATATGAATGTTTTATATCTGTATCTAATGGAGACTTGCCTGTAAATGCATAGTTATATTTCCCGCTAATCAATATTGCTAAATTTCTTTCGATAGGAATAATTACTCCAGCTTCGGGAGCTATACCCCATTCCCATCTATCTTTCTGAAGAGATACCACACCTATATCAAATCTTTGTAGCATATAGAAACCTCCTGCATTAAGTCCCACATATGGCCTAATTCCACGTTTTTTACCAAAGTAATAGTGTACGTTAGCCATAATAGGAAAAGAATTCAGGTAACGATCTTGAGTGCCGGTAACAGCCCCGGGGTTGTTAGATCCGAGTTCAATTGTTTGGCTGGTACGCTCATGAAATATGTTCCAACCTAAAGCAATACCTACTGTAGTTGATTTTTGAACCGTATATCTGAAATCTAGTCCAAATCCAAGAAAGCTGGTAGAACCGGTAAAATCTTTTGTATCACCAACCGGGACAGAAACCTGATAAGTAACAACTCTGTACCATTTTTGTGCGTATCCCTGGTTTAGTGGTATTAAAAAACAAACTGCAACCAGGAACAACCAATAGAATATTTTATTAAACTTCATTTTTATTTCTCCTGTAAAAGTTCTCTTCTGTTATTTACCGTTACCAAGATACGGTGACTGTTTAAATGCCTGATTAATATTATTAATTAATCGTGTTTCTATACCAGAACTTGCATCCTCAAGGAGTCCATTTATTCCAGCCACCCACAACGCATCAGTGCTGCCCTGGCTCTGTCTATCAGCCATTGCAATTAATAGAGTTCCAGTAGAGTAAGTATAAGCTACAGGGTAACACCAACCTCCATATGGATACCACCATCCATATCCCCATTGATAGCAACCACCGGATACCCATGTAGTTTTAGTAATTAAAGCAACTACAAGAACATCAGCATTTGCCGGATTTTGTTGTTCAGTAAAACCAAGTCCGTTTAGGTTCTGTTTTATCCTGCTTATTATCTGCTGATCAAATGGACCGGGATTGCTGACAGGATTTCCATCTTTGTCAACGCGATCAATAGAATCCGGAATAGCATAGGTCATTTTTGTTGAAAAATCTGCATTCGGATTAAAAAAAGTAGCAATCACATCACTATCTGCCACAGTTAAAGTCTCACCCGGATAACACGAATGTAAAAGAAATACAAAACATGTAAGAGGTAGATAGAAAATGAATCGAAACAAAAATCTATTCATTTTTAGATAATCAGTTTTCATTGTTTTCCTCTATATTTCTTGAAGTTAATTAGTTTCAAATTTTTTCTTATGTTTTTTCTTCAAAAAGATTCCAAATACAATTACACTTAACCAGGATAAGTTCCATTCTAAGGGGCCTATAAAGGCAAATGGAATTGTAAATGCAGCGGCAAGCGGTTCCGATAGGATGCTATTCTTTAATTCATTTGCCTCTTCAGCACTTACAGCATCAGAAACCAGGTCCGGGTGTTTGGTTGCATAAGCCCATGCAGCTACTCCTGCGAAACCTGCTAATGCCAGCGAAACGCTTTGCATAAATAATGCAAGCACATCAGAATCAGTCTCCATATCCAATCTTACACTGTAAAGATAGAGAAGTAAGAAAAACAGTTGAAGTAAAGAGAGCATAGCATGCTTGCCATCTGTGCTTACAAGGTTACCGGTTGTTTTATTATTTTGAAACCAGTAAATGGTGATAAGCACAAATCCAATTACAAACATTATGAAGTTTGATCCACCTTCAGTAAATATCACTAAAGGATCGACTTTACCTGATTCCGGATTTGTGAGATGCGGAAGCAGCATAAAAACTCTTATTAGTAAAACACCAAAGACAACATCCATAAGTGTATGTAATCTCCTTAACTGCTGTGCATCTCTTTCAATTTGTGCATGTGTTTTTTCTTTTTTAGGCATTGTTTTAACCTTCACTTTTCATTTATAATTTTATTCCTGTCCAGACCCCGGAGGAAAGTTTGCAAGTATTTTTGCAACAACATCATCAATTCTTTCCTGTCTTTCTTGCGGGTTGTTGTGTTCTTTTACAGTTCCGCTTCCCATTCCTCTCCATGCAAGTTCTTTGTTTTCCCAGGAAATAAAATCCAGAACCAGGGTTGCTTCTTCGTAATAGCTTACTGTTGTAGTTCCCCCTCCGCCGTATGGTCCCCACCATGGGTCATACCAGCCACGATAGTAACCGCCACTTGTTTGGTTTACCTGCATTTTTTCTTTCGAACCGGCGTGTGCAATTACAACGAAATCAAACTCGCCCTCAGTAGCAAGATTGTAACCTTTTGATTCTAATACTTTATCAACTGCAATCTGCACTCTCTGTGCTATAAGCGGATAATTTTTTAATTCATCATTTGGATTTAGTTCATCCGAGTAAGCCCAACGGTAGTTTTTCATTTTAGTAAAATCATATTCAGGATCGTAATCTGATGTTACTTTTATCGATGAACAACCAACAAGCAAAAAAGAAAATCCGAGTATTATTAACCAGCTTATTGATCTCATAATTATTACTCCTTTGAAATAGTTTATAGTTAATTTAAATTTCATTTATAGTAGTGGGCTGATTGCGAATCTGAAAGTCCATTTGGGAACAATAGCACTCGACAAAAAATTGTATTCTGCATCAAAGTAAACTCGTGCAGGTAGATCGCCAAATATTAATAGTCTTTCTACTCTTAATCCAAAAGGAATGCTCGTCCATTTACCTCTGCGGCTATCATAACCATAAGTAATTTCTGATAAACCAATTGACCAGTCATCGGGTAAACCTATGCCGCCAAAAACCTGGAGAGAAAGATTATCAACCGGGGGCCTGGAAGGGCTTCCTGCAACACTAAAGAGACCTTGAAACAAACCGCCAAGCTGAAAAGAACCCGATCTGAGTATAGCAACTAAGGTGGGCCCGAAAAGCCATTTACCATTACCCAATGCCGGATCGGTTGCTGTAGGAAGAACGACTACCGGCCCAATGCCCAATGCGCCGAACGATTGGGGAAATATAACAACATCCATAATTGCAATATCCTGCAACCCTGTTTTTTTGTTGTAGGGGATCTGGTTTATAGGTGTACTTGGAGGCACATCATTTAGCACTCCAAAATCTGGTGCCTGCACAACATACCCGGCTGAGATACGAGCTATGTTAGGTATATTACCAATCTTAAAGGGAATAACCGGCATTAATTTTAGAGTAGATTGATTAATATCAGGAACATTATGAAAACTACTGTTATAGTTGTAAACAATCTGAACTGCTGTAAGTGATGATGTAGGATCTCTTGCAAGATCGGAGAGCGATCTCTTTTCCTGTGCAAAACCTGAAATTGAAAATATTACAGCAAATATTATAAAAAATAATTTTTTAAGCATTTTTTCTCCTTAGATAATAATTGATTCAGTTTTAGCTGCTGTTATTTTACTTACCCCAACAATGTTTCCTAATACGGTTATTGCACCTTGTAAATATTTAAATTCAGTGCAATTTAAATAATTACTTAACTCTTTTTCATTATCCCATTCCTGCTCAAAGTAGAAACGATCATCTATTTCAAGGTTTTTGTACATTTTCCACTTTGATGTTGAATTACTATCATACTGTTTTCGAACCGAATTCAACACATTAGCGAATTCTTCTGTTTTATTATGATCAATATCTGCTAGTATTCTTAATATTATCATGATTGCCCTTTGAAATTTATCGTGTTAGAGACAAGAAGTTTGCCAACAGGCAAAGGGAAAATATTAGGATAGCTAAGTAGTTAAATGTCAACCAGATATGGAATTAAATTAATAATTAAAAATGAATTACACGTTAAACTGAAAATATGAAATTTACGAAATATCGTGAAAGAATGAAAGGATTTTATCATGAGGAAAAGTTTTTCTTGATATTGAGTTTATCCATTTTTGATCGGAGTGTGTTAGGGTGAATTTTCAAAATTGAAGAAGCGCCATCTGCGCCGCTTATTTTCCACTCACAGGATTCGAGAACTTTAAGTATGTACTCCTTCTCTAATTCAGCAAGTGAAAGATGGCTACCATTAATTAAATTATTACCAAACTCTAAATTTTCTTCAGGTATTTTATCAAGCTTCTCTGCTAATTCCAACTTGTGTCCTTTAGTTGTAATGACAGCTCTTTCTATAACATTAATTAGTTCCCTTACGTTTCCGGGCCAGTTATAGTTTACCAATGCATCCATCGTATCTTTTGAAATGTGTTTAATATCTTTTCCAAGTTTATTAGAAAATATAGTTACAAAATTCGATACGAGCATCGGAATATCAGATTTTCTTTTCCTTAGAGGGGGTACAGAAATTGGAAAAGTACTTAGCCTGTAAAACAAATCTTCCCGGAACTTCCCTTCTTTAATCTGCTCTTTCAGGACTCTATTGGTAGCTGAAATTAATCTTACGTCAACTTTTGCAGTCTTTTCACTTCCAAGTCTTTCAAAAACTCCGCTCTCCAAAACTCCTAAAAGCTTAGGTTGCAATTCAAGAGGCAGATCACCAATTTCATCAAGGAATATTGTTCCGCCATCCGCTAATTCAAACTTTCCACGTCGTACTTTATCTGCTCCTGTAAAGGCTCCTTTCTCGTGTCCGAATAGCTCACTCTCCAGCAAATTTGCAGGAATTGAAGCACAATCAACTTTGATGAGAGGTCTGTCTTTCCTGGTGCTGCTTTCGTGGATTGCCCTTGCAAATACTTCCTTGCCTACACCGGTTTCACCTTCAATTAATATAGTTGTATCGGTAGAAGCAACTTCTTCAACCCTGTGAAGAACATATTTTAGAGCCGGGCTATCCCCAATTATATGCTTATAATCATGAGTAAGTTCGTCCTGAAGGTATACATTCTCTTCCTGTAATTTTTCCTTAAAATTTTCCAACTCTTCATAAGCTTTCTTTAAATCTGCTTTTGCTTTTATCTTATCTGTAATGTCGCTGCCTATAGCAATAACCCCTTCATAGTTTCCATCACTATCCTTAATAATAACATTGGACCAATAAATATTTCTTTCTTCCCCGTTTTTTGTCATTATTGAAATCTGTGCGTTGGGTAATTTACTTTCCGTCTCAAAAACTTCAGCTAGCTGGTTAATAGTATCTTTTTCCTTTGGTGAAATATGGAAGTTGTAATGCTTGCCCATAACTTCTTCCATGGTGTATGATGTTGTTTTTAAGTAAAAGGGATTAACAAAATAGATAATTCCATCTTTGCTCACGCCACAAACCAAAAACTGTATGTTTTCAAGCAAAGATTTCCATCGGTGTTCATTAGAAATTACTTCTTTTGAAAGATTTGCGGCTTCGTAAACGCCATAGCTAATTTCCAATGTCATGGCGAAGATGATTGCAAGAAAAGAAAACGATATTATATATGGCGAATGAATGATGCCCGCATCAACAAGCGGCGAATGAATTCCGGCAATCAGCATAAAAAACACTATACTCCCACCTATCCAAAACGCCCTTCTTTTATTACCATTTCGCCATAACTTAATTGAAGAATCAATAAAGAAAATTATAATTAAAAGTGAAGAAAAATCCGTTAAATATTTTATTGGATGAGCTATTCCCAATGCAAACGTGTAGGTTTCTCCCCAGGGTAAACTCAATTGTTTGAGTTGGGTTAATTCAGAATACACAATACTGTTTGCAGAAATAAAATTTATAATAAGTGATACGCTCCAAAGAAAAGTTATTAATTGCGCCAGCCATTTACGTCCTGTTCCAAAATAAAAATATACAAACCAAATGAGAGAAATTAGAATTATAAATACCGAGAGGACTTGATATTTTAATGAAAGTACGTAGCTTGAAACATCTTGGGCATGAAGTCCGAATAAGTCAACAATCGCACCCAAAGCGGCACCTAAAGCTGCCATGCTGAAAAGCAGGTTTGCCTTAGAGTGCTTTAAACGAAACCAAATAAACAGGTTAATTAAACCTATGGTTAAGCATGCAGCTGCTGCTGTAGACCATAATATTGTAAGTAAGCTCATAATTTAACTTCTACTCAAAATGAAGGCTTTTATAAAAACTAATCATGAAATAACGATATAAAAATTAAATTAAACATATTTTGCCGGTCTTCATTTCTGAAATCCCAAAAGATTTATTCTTAATAATTAAGTCTGTTAAAGTTTATTCTGGTTCTCTTAAAAGCGGAATTTTAACAGCTTTCTGAACATCAATTAATAAATTCAATCTTCTATTAACCTGGTAGAATTTTCCTACCACATTAAAAGGAAGTACATTATTCATCTTATCAACATATTCTTTTTCCAGGTTCAACCGGTCTAATCTAATCTGCATAATATCATTCAGAATTTTTGAGCCTTCTTCCTGATCCATAGCATAATAATTAAGCATATAGTTTTCTAAAATCTCAACTTCCTTGTCACCTAGTTGATGATCTTCTTTGTCGTATTCATCAAACAAGGGCCAAAATATTGTTGCCTGATCTGGAGTCATTTCCACATTTTGTGCGACAATTTCTTTACCAATCTCTGCAAGGTCAGCCCTCGTTTCGTCAATATTGGTTTCAAAGTATTTAGTTTGTGCGTTTAGCGATGTAACAAATAGTACTACTAAGATGAAGTAAAAGGATTTCATAAAATTCTCCTCGATAAATGATTAAAAGTTTTTTAAATATATTTTATTTATTTAAATATAAATATGATTACTGAAATTAACCAATAGATTGGATAATGATTGACTACTGTAAACTAGCTCACATTACAAAGAGGATTGTTAGCTTGTTAAACTTCTTTTTATTAGATCAACAATTATTTCTCCAGTTTGGTTCCCTGGAAATTTTTCTTTTAGCTCCATAGCATACTTTAAAGCAATTTTATTCCAACCTGCTTTAAAATAGAAGTCAAGCAGTGCACAAATAAATTCAAAATCATTTGCTGATTTAAAATATGCTTGTTTAGATTTAAAAAATTTTTACTATCTTAAATAGTGGTAGCTACAAAATAATTACTATAATGAATAATAGGAAAATTTTTAGCAAACTAAATTGGGTAGGATCATTTTATTTCAAAAATCTAGATAATCCTTAATCATCCACCTCAGCAGTAACAGTTTAAAGGAATGAAACTTCATTTAAATTTTAGTTTTAATCTGACTCGAGATAAATTATGAATAGGATATTACTTTTTGTGACTTGTGTTTTTTGTATATCAGTTTCAAGAATTTACGCACAGGAAAATTATAATTGGAACCTTCAGTACGGAACCAAATCGACATTACTTGGTGGCGCCGTTATTGGAAGTGTTTCGGATCTTAGTGCAACTTATTACAATCCCGGTGCAATCGCATTGTATGAAGAGGCTGTTTTCATATTAAGCGCACAGGTTTACCAGGTTGATATATATAAGATAAAAAATGGTGCTTCAGAAGGCGCTGATCTTGATTTTTCATATATTACACCCACACCATCTTTTGTTGCTATTGGTTTTGATTTTGGATTTTTAGGTGAAGATAAGCTTGCTTTTTCACTTCTTACAAGACAAAATTCCAGGTTGGATTTTGATATAAGAATTATAGACTCACTTGAAGTAATTAGATCCTCTCCCGGAAAGGAAAGTTTTGCAGGAGGGGTAAGGATCGAAAAAAAATTTACTGATGTCTGGGCAGGAATCACTTACTCTAGTAAGTTAAATGAGGTTTTCGGATTAGGCTTAACCGGGTACCTGTCATATAGCAGTAATCAGGCGGCTACAGAAACTATCCTTCAAGCACTCTTATCCGGGGGAGAAATTGCCGCGTTCACTAATATTAATGACTATTCCTATTCAAATGCCCGAACTTTGTTAAAGGCGGGTTTAGGTGTTAATCTCAGCCCATTAACGCTTGGTTTAACAGTAACAACTCCAAGTTTAAATTTGTTTGGGAGCGGTTCAGTTGGATCAAATCTGTTTTTAAGTGGTGTTGATTCTACAGTCTTTCAAAGTAATTTTCAAGATGATGTCACATCAGAATACAAAAGTTCCTGGGCAATTGGTTTTGGTGCAGCTTATACAATAAATGATTTCAAAATTACCTTTAGCACCGAATGGTTTGATGCTATAAAAAAATTCTATGTATTAGATACTGAACCGTTTAAAGAGCAGAGCAGTGGTGATGTAATTGAAGATGATCTGACTCACGAGACTAAGAGCATCATTAATTACGGCTTTGGAGTTGATTATTATTTACATGAAAAATTTATAATTTCTACAAGCTTCGTTACTGATTTTTCATCAAGAGATCCTAATACAACCACAAATCTTACCAGGTCAACAAACTGGAATATTTATCATATTTCATTAGGCTCAACATTTCAGATTGAAAAATCTGATGTCACAATCGGAATTGCTTATTCTTTTGGATCAGATACATTTAAAAATGATATCAATATTTCTCCGGATTCTGATAACTCTCCTGAAATAGTACGAGATACTGAAATTGTCTTCAACCGGATAAAGTTATTACTTGGATTCGTTCTGTAAAGTCAATTTTCATATATGTGTTATTATGTGCCTAATACTTTATTTTATAACTATCTATAATAGCCACGCCGTTTTAGACAAAAAGTGAATCCGTCCTCAAAATGGAATTTTTAAAGAATGGAAACTCCATGATTATTTTTATATTGGATATCGTTAAAATTTTTAATTATAGTTATGAGATAAATTATAACATTATTATGGAGAGAATATGAGATTAATCCATTTATTAATTACAGGATTGCTTGTAATATTATTATTCGGTTGTTCTTCACTAAAAGTAACAACTGATTTCGATGCATCACAGGACTTCAGCAAATATAAAACTTACCGGTGGGCGAAGGATCAGGAAGTCAGTCCAAATGATGACCTTGCTAAGGATCCGCTTCTTAAAAAACGTGTTATATCCGGAATTGATAAAACACTTGCTGAGAAGGGATTTGAACTAATTGAAAGTGGTGAGCCTGATTTCGTAATTTTACTTTGGGGCGGTGCTAAGGAAAAAATGCAGGTTACCGATACCGGTGGATATAGAGGTTACGGTTGGTACGATCCCTGGTGGGGTCCTTACGGGAGCGGTGGCAGCACACATGTAAGTTATTATGAAGAAGGATCATTAGTAATTGATATTGTTGACTGGCAAGAAAAAGAACTTTCATGGCGTGGTATGGGAACAAAGACACTGAAAGAATATTCTTCTCAGGAAGAGCAGCAAATAGCAATTGATGAGGTAGTTGCGAAGATTCTAGCTGATTTTCCTCCGGGTGGACCACAGCATCAACAATAGGTATTTAATTAATTTATTTTAAGGGTTGCTGGAAAAATCAGCAACCTTTATATCGCTAATGATTATTCCGGGTGTTGAATTACACCATCATAAAACACATCACAATCAGCTCCAAAAACATCATCTATCAGATTTGTTACAGGGGCAAGGATTGTTCCAACAACTTTAACCTTTTCCATAGTCGGTGAATTTATATCTCCATAAGCTTTCTGACTAAATATGCTGCAACCATATTTATTTACTAAAGCAATATTCAAATCCAGACTATCATTATTAAAATCAATAATACCATTAGATGCAACCCTATTCTTGTGCGTGGTAAATGCAGCATCATCAATAATAAATGTACTGTTATTAATGCTCCAATTAGATACAATTTTACTAATGTTAGTAAGCTCACCTTCATTGAAGGCAAATATGCTGGCAATATCGGATCCTTTTGTAACCGCAATTCCAACAGGCCCTGCAAGCATAACAGCTCCAAGATCCAGTAAATTAAAGTTTTGACTTCGTTTAAATTTTTCAATTATTTCATCCGCATCAAACCCATATAATAATAGATTTTTACCACTTAGGTTAATGTATCCATTCAGATTATTAACAATTGACGTCCAGTCTTTTCCCTGTGCCTTTAAATTCATTGATAAATTGCAGGGACCAGTTATGAGTGTGTCTTCACGAAAAATCGAGAGCATTTCTTCAGCATAAAATTTTGTAACATTATAATTGATGCTTATAGTTGGCACATCAGAAAATGGTTTAATAGTTAACTCTGAATTACCTTTTGCATTCTTCCCAAATAACCTCACCATTTCGGATTCAAAATTATAAGCTCCATTGATCACAGAAAATTTTAATTTCATATTATCTAAGGAGAAATGCTTTGAATTAATTTTTTTCGATTTAAAACTTCCGGAAGTGTTCAGAGATACCAGAGGATTTTCATTTACTCTCAAGTCAAAATAAACCTCAGAAATATTTAGATTCAATGCTTTTATTTCAATCGTATCTTCAGCCAAATTATAAGAAAGGTCTGCATCTTTAAGATTAAAAAACTTTAGCACAGTAGTATCTTCAGGAAATTGCATATCTGCAAAAAAGGAACCCGTGAGGGAACCGCCTAGATATTCAGGGATGCTGTCCCCCTCATTATATATTAACTGGGAAGGATAAATATTGCTAAACTTAGAATCTAATTTCAGATAGAAAGGTTCTGCCTGAGACGAATTGTACACTCCTGTAAAATTAAATTGCCCACCCAGAAAATCAGTTTTAAAATCTTTACAGTTCAGGTTAAAGCCCAAAATGTTTTCACTAATTCTAAATTTTCCTGAATTAATAATTATGGGCGGTAGAAGATCTTCAATTGTAGCATTCAGCACTTTAATATTAAAATCTATTTCAGGAAAAGATTTAATTTGAAGGACTTTCTTAGTGCTGGTTATGGCATCAACAACCAGATCAATATTTTTTATCCTGTAAGGAAAGTTTCTTTTAATAGAAGGATCAAAAAGCAGAAAATTTGGTAAATCAAAAACTTTTGATTTTATTTTTAAGTTGGCATCAATCTGTTTATCAACATCGAAAAGAAGATAGTTTAAGTTACTAATCTGACCGTTTATTAACATATCAGTCGAATCAGAAGTAAAATTAAAATCTTCAATGTAGCAGATATCATTGTCCCTTTTAATCAACCCGTTTATGTTGTCGAACTTTATTACTTCGGGAATGTTAAAACCAAAATTTATAAACTCAATTAATGAGTTGTTTGTGCTGCTTAAGAATAGTTTCTTTTCCGGGTAGTAAATTCCATCAAATTTATCTTCGAGCTTTATACGGCCCTTCAAATCTTTCATAAAATTAAGTCTGAATACTTCATCCAAACCGGTTACATCAGCATCAATTAATATATTAAGATTTATTTCGGGCACAATAAAATTTTTAACTGACCCGGCAAGACTGAGGTGACCTTTTGGGAAGTCTGCACTAAGTGTATCTATGCGAAATTCGGCTTCAGAAAAATCACCAATTCCACCTGAATTAAAATGTCCGTTCATATTTAAATTTTTAATAGTGCGGTTTGTTAAAGGATTTTTTAATTCAGCTCCTTTAAAACCAAAATCCGCTCTAACTAATGGGGAAATATTTAATGTCTTACCCTTAACTTTGGCATTAAAATAAAACTCACCTTTCCTTAGATTTTTTACTCCTCCCTCTGCAAGTATAAAAGAAAAGATGCCTAAGTCTTTGCCCTTTGCTTCAATATTTAAATCAATATTCCCCTCATCTTTAGGACTGAATGTGCCAACAAAATTAAATTGTGTATCATCAAATAAAACTTTACTATCCCTAAATTCAGTAAGAGATGTCAAATTATTAATTGAAATGTTAGTGTTAACCGACCCTGAGATGTTGTTTATGATTTTCCTTGATTGCTGATATAGAGAGTCAATTATTATATCAGTTTTTAAAAAAAATTTTGTTTTTTCCCTACCATATTTAAAAGAAGATTTCAGATCCTTAATCTCAAGATAAATGTATCTGTCCAGTAACTGATTTTCAATTTTTACATATAATTTATTAATTGTTAGGTCATCGATTGCTAAACTTAATTCATCTTTTTTTTCAAATATCGGTTTTTCTTTCTTTTGTACATCTGGTTTTTTCTTTTGGGTGGTCTTATTAATTTTTGATTTTTTAAAGAGATTAGAAATGTTAATAGAGTTATCAGGATACGTAATTATGGAAACTGATCCATCTTCAATCGAAATGGCGGATATATTAATTTTTGAATAAAATAAATCAATAATATTAAGTGAAATGTAAATATTCGACAATTTTAATATGGGATTTTCTTCACTAGTTGTTATACTATCCTTTTCACCGGATACATTGACAGTATCCATTTTTAAAGAGATACCTGGGAAATTTTTAAATGGAGCAAGCGAAACATCTGAAACATAAATCTCTCCGTTTAATTCATCATTTAACTCTAGAATAAGTTTTTTTGTTATATCATCTTTATATATACTGAATAATATAAATGTTATCGATATTAAGAGAAGAAATAGAAAAAGCAAGAAAGTGCATGCTTTAACTACTATCTTGAAAAGAAATTTAGGTTTTATATTTTTTTTAATATTCATCAGCACGATAACAAGTATTTTTCAGTTGCGATTCGTTGCAGAATCAAGACTATAAAAATATTTAATCAGAACCAGAAGGATTTATTTTCAGTTCAACTGTTCAGCTATATATGCGACTAACTTCATTCCAGTGGGATTAGAAGGGAATTTATTCTTCAGTTCTTCTGCATATTTTAATGCTTTTTGTTTTTTCCCATTCTTAAAATACAAATCAGTCAACGCATATATAAAATCAAAATCATTCGGTGATAATGAATATGCTTTCAAAAGTGATTTTTCAGCCTGGTTGAAATCATTCAGCTTTTGATATAATAGACCTAAATTATAATAAATTCTTTCATTACCTGATTTTTCTTTAGCTGCCAGTTCAAGATTTTCGACGGATTCATTAAATCTTCCCTGCTCAGCGTAAAGTAATCCGAGGTAATAATGTCCATCCTTATATTCCGGATTTTTTTTGATTAAATCTATGAAAAGTTTTGCAGCATCATCCAAATTTCCATTATCATAGTACAGTAACGCGAGATTTGATTTTGCCGGATAGAGGAGACTGTCTGTTTTAATTGCATCATTATAAAATTTTATTGCTTTTTTAATTTCTCCTTTGTTTGAATAATAATTGCCGAGGTTATACTTGCCAGTAGGAAAATCCGCTGTATAAAGCAATGAATTTAAATATTCCTGAAGAACAGCTTCCAGATTTTTTTTCTGATCTTCATTAAAGTTTTCCTTTGGAATAACTGATAATCTGTTAGCTACGGCGATCCTCACAATTTTTACTGGATCATTTAAAATAGGGGCAAGGATTTTAACTAATTCTTCAATTGTTTCAGGGTTATAATTAGTTACCGCAGTTTCTCTGATGATTGGCTCAGGGTTATACAGCATCATAAGTATCACAGAATCTACATCCGCATTTTGATATGTAGATAAATATTGAAGAGCCGTTGCTCTTACAATTTCCGGGTAGAGGTCGTTTTTTATTATTTTTATTAGTGATGTATCTGCTTCATTCTTCTGCAAATAACCATCGGCCAGAGCTGAAGAATACTGCGGTTTTTTTCTTTCACCATAATATTTCTTGATATAATTTTCAGACCATTGAAAACTTTTATCGGCATGGCAATCATTGCACGCGTTTGGCGTTCCATATGTGATTGACAAATCCGGTCTTGGAATTCTAAAGCTGTGATCACGTCTGAAATCTACTCCCATATAATATCTGCCAGGCATATGGCAGGTTTTGCAAAGAGCACCTTCACCAACAGCAACCTTATTTCCAAATTTATCAATTACTGGCGCACCCTTCTCGTTTGCATACTTGTGAAAATGATGTTGGTAAGCATCATATTCTTCCGCACGATGACATTGAGTGCATAGAGCATTACCTTCAAATTTAAATTTTATACTATGCGAATCGTGGCAGTCACTGCACTGAACATCGTGCATGTACATTTTGCTTTGAGTAAAAGATCCAACTACATAAACCTCCTCTTTTATTTGTCCATCCTTAAAATATAATGAAGGCATAATTAACTGAGGTCTATGATTATTATAGTATTCATTGCTAGTGTGGTCATTAACTCCGAGAGATGTTCTTCTTGAATGGCATGGTGCACAGGCTTCAATATATTGTTTAGAGGTTGTTCCACTAGTCTGAACAATCAGTCCCATTCCCTTATTATAATCTCTTGCACCTTCAGGTAATTTAGCCCAATCAAGATGTTCGGATCCGGGACCGTGGCAGGCTTCGCAATTTACATCAATATCCGACCAGGTTGTATTAAAAGAATCTTTTTCTAAATTGTAATTCTTTTCAAGATTAGTAGAATGACATTCCGCACACACGCCATTCCAGTTTTGTGCCTGGTTTGTCCAATAAAACCAGCTGTTGGGATTTAATTCTTCTCCAGAATAAACCATATCTGCCATATCATACCATTTGTTCTTTTCTGTATCCCATACAATCGGCAGGCATTGATATTTTCCACGTTCAAAAGGAATTAAATATTGCTGGAGAGGTCTTACCCCAAAAGTATAAGCAATTTGAAATTCTTCCATCTTGCCACCAGGGCCCTCTGTATAAACAAAATATTTATCATTGCGCTTATAGAATTTATGTTTCTTACCTCTAAACTCTAACTCAACATTATTAAAATCTCCAAGCACAGTTGAATCATTAGCAACATCCATTGCATTATCGTGATCGGATCCCTTCCATAAATCATATTCAACTTTGTGGCAGCTTATGCATTCTTTGCCGCCAACGAATTGTGCTTCTTTTTTTGTTGAATAATCTGAAGGCTTATGAAGGATTAACGATAGTGGAATCATTAAAGCAATTACGCTTGTAGCAATTAGTGCAGTATTTTTCCAGGTGTTATTCATAATTATAAATAAGCAACCTGATCTTTATTGAATCGATTTCTTTCCAGCCTTATTCCCACGTCAACTTTAACTTTTCCGCTTTCAATGATTATCGGATAATAATCAAGTGCTTTTGGTGCCGGCGGATTCTGAACTTCACCATTTATTAAAAACGCTGATGCATGGCAGGGGCACACAAATCTTTTCTTGTCATCTTCCCAATTTATTGAACAACCAAGATGTGTACATCTGATAGACAATGCCATGAAACCACCGTCAGCTAATCTTGCAAGATAAAACCTACCACCTCTGAATGGAGTGACCGTCCCCGGATTAAAAGAATCAACATTGCCTGCTTCAATGAGTTGCTTGGGTTTAAATTCATTTTCGCTGCTCTTTCCTGAAAATAGGAAACCAAAGATTACAGCAACAAATTCAAGTGAAACAAGTACACCCAATCCTTTCCATAATTTTTGAAGAAATAATCTTCTGCTCTCCAAATTGTTCTCTTTAATAGCAGGTTTGTCATCAGTCTGTTTGCTTCGAACTTTTTTATTTTTCTGTTTCGATTTCATTTTTTTACAAATTCCATGGAAATGTTAATTGCATATCTACTCCACGGAAAAAGATTCCGATGATCGTAAGGATAACAAATGAAGTAATAATATAAACGAACATTGCCTGTACTGATTCAATTACTGATAACCCTAATTTTTTTGTTATCAACTTGTAGTAAGCCCAGAGAATAATGATTATCAATAAGAGAGGAAGTATTCCATTACTGATGAACGAATTTATTGAAGGTAATAAGGTTTCAAAATTTATCAGGTATTCGTTTACCAAAACAAGCACCGGGGTAATTATTAAAGCAGCAATTGCTGATAACTTAGAACTTGCTTTCCCCTTTTCTGAATGAAACCAGAAACCACTGGGAGTTTCTTTGAGATTAAGATATGGAATCAGCGTAATCGTTATGACCAGAATAACAGGTATTACAAAAGCAGCCATGAATGGGTGAAAATGCATTAGCAATTCTTGTATGCCTGCAAAATACCAGGGAGCCTTTGTTGGATTGAGACTAAAATCCGGATTAGCTTTAATTTGCAACGGTGCATCGAAGAGAGTAGAAAAAAACATTATAACTGCTATTAAAACCAATGCTACAACAAATTCCCGCTGAACTAAATTTGGATAAGTTGGAACAACATTTCCTGATTCATTATTTGGAGGTAAATTGATTCCTCCAACTTTTCTCACCCTCCAGAAATGATAAACCATTAAAAGAAGTATTAAAATTGGCAAGACAGCAGTATGAAAATTGAAAAAAGTGAGCAATGTATTTGCATTAACCTCATTGCCTGCGATTACAAATTCTCTAATGCTATTTCCCACAAACGGAATGTACTGAAATAGGCTCGTCCCTACAGTTACAGCCCAATAAGCCAGTTGATCCCACGGAAGTAAATAACCTGTGAAGTTCGAAAATATTATTAGTACAAATAAGATAATTCCAACCAGCCAGTTTACTTTTCGTGATGATTGAAATCCACCAGTAAAAACAACTCTAAGAAGATGAAGAAAAGTAATGAGCACTAAAAAAACCCCACTCCAATGATGTATGTTCCTTATCAACTGACCAAACAAAACCTCATTCTGCAGGAACTGGATTGAGTCATAAGCTTTCTGCGGTATAGGCTCGTAGTAAAATCTTAAAAGAATTCCAGTAATAAATTGAACTACAATTAGAAGTACTGCCATCCCCCCGAGTCCAAATGTCCTTGTTAAGTGGATAGCGTCTTCTCTGATAAATTTGGGATGAAGATGGAGAAAGATATTTGTAAATGTTCTGGGTTTTTCGTTCGCTTTCTTAATTAACAATTTTGTACCGATTCAATTCTCTATAAAGTTGATTTTCCTTATTGAAATATAATTAAGCAACGGACGACTAACACAAAAAAATTACTAAAAACTATTTAATCATTTAAAATCATACTTAAAAGATGTCCGAATTCCATAGTCGGTAGTAGATGCATTTGTGGATTGTGGCTTATTATCAAAAGTAAAATAAAAATTGACTTCCCAGTAGAGGTTGAAGATAATTTCCCAATCCAGATTAATATCGAAATTAGATCTGATACGTCCAAAGTTTGTTAAGTTTGGGATAAAATTTAGGCTCGCAAGTAAACTTATTCGAGGATGAACATATACAAACTGCCGATACTGACTAGAAATCAGTAATTCGAGATTATTCTGGTTTGCTGTTCCGCCAGTGTAAGACTCTTTATTTATTCGCAAACCACTCCCAAACAGGAGTTGATTATGATTTGTTTTCAAAAACGAATAGCTGGCCCCTCCTCCTAAAGACGTTCTAAGATTTAAGCCAAGTTCCGTATTTTGTTCGAGCATTATCGTACCAACGAGATTGAATCGATTATTGAGTATTTTAGAAATGTCAAATTCAAGATCTTGTTTTTTGCTGGTTTTCTTATCTTTATCCTCGGTAATTATGGAATTAATATCTAGAGATGAAATTATTGCCGTAGTTTGATAGGTTATATCAGCCCCAATATTCAAATGTTTTATAGAACTAGCCTTAGTGAAATTAATTCCCAGGCTAACAATTCCCCTTAAGCGTTTCCAGAAGCTGTCTTTAATCGGAGCGATTCTGACAACAAACTCCCTGGATAATATTTTACTTGTTACGAATCCTTTAACATTTATATCTCTGGTTCCTCTAAGTGTGTCAAGTGTTCCGTAAAAGATTCTTCCATCATTAACTTCAACTTCAAAATACTGATTTGAAAAAACTTTCTCGATTTTTTCCCACTCAATTTGTATCGTACCCATGTCGTCGGTTTTGCATTCAAGCAGTCCAAATTCTAACCCCCTTATTTCACAGGTAATATTATTTCCGTTTAGTAATATCACCTCGTCTACTTTTTGAGCATAGAGACTGCTTAGATGTAGTAGTACAACTAAAATTACTAAATATAGTTTATATATAAATTTATAGATCAATGAATTTTACAGATGAAATTTCGTGTAAAACTAATATACTATTTTCCCAAACGAACAAATACTCCGCCTGTAAAATCGGCCTCAACAAATTGAGTCCAGGTGCCCACACCTACACCGCACCCACCGACACCACACCAGAAGCCAGCTCCCGAAAACTGAAGTGGGACAAGAAGCCGTGCCTGAAGTTTTATACCAAACCTATCCGAAAGATAGATTTTTGCACCCCCTCCAAAAGTAACAGAGAATCTCCATTCGTCACTCAGGTTATTTTTAGTTGGATGAAACAACGTTGCTCCTAATGTTAATGCAAAGAAAGGTCTGACTTTTCCCTTATTCGGTTCATACATACCACCAACCTGGAAATGATGGATTGCTACATCAGTAATAGGCTCGGTTTCCCCGGTGAATTTTCTAAGTTCAGCAGATGTATTTGAGATTGTCCAAAATATAACAGCATTAAGTTCAGACTTAACTTTAACATCCAGACCGAGGCCATAATTTGGGGCATCTTTTATTTTAAGCTCACCTTCTCTAACCGGGACATCGCTGGAAATTAAATATCCCCCGAATCCGGAAATTTGAGTTTGCGCATTACTTACAACAGGATAAACAAAAACAATCAAAACAAATAGAGTGACTATATTTTTATAAAAACTTCCTATTTGCATATCTAACTCCTATAGGTAATAAATAATTAATTAAATCACTTGGTCAATTTGTTGTTCTAAAATGCCTCTTCCATCGCAAAATATATTCCAGTGTTTTTTTCGGCAAATCCTATATCTACTCTTAGATTAATTTTTTCGGTTTCATCAAATACAAACCTTATTCCAAAACCGTATGAATGTTTAAATTCATCGAGACGGAAATTAGATAATTTATCTGCAACATCTCCGAAAGAAAAAAATGCATTTACGCCCAACCTCCACCATACAATTTTCCTGTATTCAACTTGTGTTACAATGTAGTCTCTGTCCCTGTACCTGCCCTCAAAATATCCTCTCATTCTGTTACTCCCGCCAAGAGCAGCAAGCCTATAAAAGGGTGGAGATCCGTTGCTCAAATGAGTGTACGTCTGGAAAGCTATAATATGAGTTTTTAAAGGTTCCCAAAATTGTCTAAAATCAACAATAAATTTATCAAATGAAAAATCGCTTAGAAAAAACTTTCTATAAAATACTCCCTGCAATTTAAGGTAGGTGCCTTCGGAAGGATAAAAAATATTGTTTCTGTGATCAAAGGTAATACTTAAACCAGCACCACCAATTTTACCACCATCTTCACCTGGGACATTATTATTAAAGTATGGATTTTTACGCTTGTCTATCATGGTGTTATTAGCATACTCATAAATAATCCCGGTGTGTAAATTTTGGAATACCAGATTTTTACTGGCAATCTCTAAAGTCACATTAAATTGTTGCGTCAGGTATTCACTTACTGTATCAATGTCGGGCGTTTTATTCCCGACACTAAAGAACCGTCCAACCTCATTAGAGAAATTCAGTCTTGAACTAAAGTAAAACTTATCAATCCCCGGAAAATAGATCTCCGGACTAAGTACCAAATTATATTGTTTGTTTGTAGTATAAAATACAGAAAGGAGGACTTTAGATGGCTTCAATTCTTTATTTGCTGCTGTTCTAAAAAACATTAATCCTCCAGCCCCGACTGCTAATTTAGATTCGGGTGAATAGAAAATATACGGATATCCAATAATACCAAAATCGGTGAATACGAGTGAGTCTGTTTTCTGATTTTCGTGAATTGCTATCTCAAGATTAACACCTTTTGTTTGTGAAGAATCCTTATCTTCCTGAGAGTAAGCATTGGATAAACAAACAAAAATTATAGCAAATAATAGTTTGTACATCATTTAATTTATTTTCTTACCAAGTGGTACCAAATAAATCTCACTAATTATATTTATTATTAATTCAATTTGTAACTTAACTAAATTCTTTTTACCAATGTCCACCGATAGTCCTTTAGAATCATTTTTTCAAGAACGTGTTTTGTTTTAGATTGACAAAAACTTTGCCGGATAAAATAAAAAATTTATACAGTGGTTTAAATGTTTAATTTATAAATAGTTAATGATTTGCATTATATGCATAAATTGATACCTAAATGAACTGAATTTGTAGTATTCACGAAATATCGTAATGTGCTGAAAATATCAGCTAAAGAAATGTAAGT
>RCNF010000494.1_pt1 | contig 20112 bp, 16 predicted proteins | sample 2041311 | NCBI WGS metagenome assembly RCNF01 (sample SAMN09708228, study PRJNA481090) | Marine sediment metagenome, whole genome shotgun sequencing project. | biome: marine sediment; feature: ocean; material: sediment; isolation source: Sewage treatment plant 2 marine sediment (STP2) ... | reverse complement strand
CCGTCGTTGACGGCGACCATCCCGGAATGGTTGACGTTGGCGGTCTGACCCGAGGCAACAACCGCTACGGCGAGGATCAACACAGACATTTTCCAAACGGACGCCTTCATGTTCTCGCTCCCTTCCAATAATGCTGACACCACCGCAAGCACGACCCTCGTTTTCGCGATGATCCCCAAATAAAAGAGAATGTACCGCCGTTGAATATATCGTCGCCGTGGCGATGTGTAAATGGGAGGTGAGGAAGTTTAGAGTTGAGGAGGTGAGGAAGTCAGCGCTCGCTTCGCTCGCTGGTGAGGAGTGAGGGGGTACGGCGATGGGACAGCCTCAACGTCTAACTTCCTCACCTCCTCTGCCACTGAGTCCGCGTATGATTCTCCCGGAGGCATCGATGGGCGAAGACAAACGAACCGCGGCCTGTCTCGCAGTGGGCTCGGAGCTCCTGGGAGATGAGAAGCTCGACCGGAACTCACTGACCATCACCCGATCTCTCGCCCGGTATGGCGTCGGCGTTGATGAAAAGAGAGTGGTTGGGGACGACATCAATCAGATCGCGACCACAATTCGCGATTTACTGACCCACCATGATCTGGTGGTCGTAACCGGTGGACTCGGCCCGACCGCCGATGATGTCACCCGCGATGGTGTTGCCCGGGCCCTCGATCGGCCGATCCGTCACAGCGAGGAAGTCGAGCAATGGGTCCGCGATCGCTACGCATCTCGCGGGCGCGAGATGCCGGTCTTCGCACCCTCAATGGCTCGGGTCGTCGAAGGGAGCCGGTTGCTGTACAACAACCGCGGCACTGCTCCAGGCATGCTCTTCGATCTGCGTGGTCGTCTGTTGGCGGTCCTGCCGGGTCCGCCCTGGGAAATGGAGGAAATGCTCGAGCGCGGTCTCCTACCTGAACTCGTATCGTGGAACCCGGGAGCGGTCCGGGTTCGGCGGACCCTGGTTCTCGGGGGAGTCTTCGAGTCCGATGTCGAGGAGAGCGTGCGTCATCTCTATGAGCGATTCGGCCGCGAGAACGTGTCGATCCTCGCCTCATACGGCGTGGTTCGGCTGGTGCTGAGTGCCGAGGGTGAAGAGGGCAGCGCCCGACATCACCTGGATGTCATGGAGCGCGCGTTCGAAGAGGTTCTCAGCGACGATCTGGCCGGCACCGATGTTATCGGCCTGGCCGAGGTCGCCATCGAGGAGTTGCGGCGTCGGGGTCAGACGCTGGCCACTGCCGAGAGTTGCACCGGCGGCCTGGTGAGCGCGCGGCTGACAGATGTGCCGGGCGCGTCGGATGCATTCGTCGGTGGGGTCGTGTCCTATTCCAACGATGTCAAGGAGCATCAGCTCGGGGTCCCGCTGGATGTGCTCGTGGATCACGGCGCGGTATCCGAGGAGGTGGCGCGCGCCATGGCATCGGGGGTCCGGACCCGGCTCGCAGCCGACTGGGGGATCGGGATCACAGGGATCGCCGGACCGACCGGGGGCACCGATGACAAGCCGGTGGGGCTGGTTCACTGGGCGGTTGCCGGACCGGGAGGCGTATGGGCCGAGCACCGGGTGTTCCCGGGTGATCGCTCGGTGGTTCGCGAGTGGAGCCTCAACAACGCCCTTGATCTCCTGCGCCGCCGGTTGGCTTCAGACTCGCCGTGAGCGGCGGGGCCATGGTCCGCGCCTTTGTGGCGCTGGAGATGCCGGACCGGATTCGGGACGAGATCCGGCGCGAGCAGCGCCACCTCAGGGCCGAGTTTCCTCGTGCCCGGTGGACCCGGCCCGAGGGACAGCACCTGACTCTGAAGTTCATCGGCGAGACGACGGCGGAGAAGCTGTCGCAGCTGAAAAAGGAAGTCATCGACCGTGTGAGCGTCATGCCCGCGGTTACGGTCCGTCTCCACGGCGCCGGTTTTTTCCCCTCAGTACGCCGGCCGCGGGTCGCCTGGATCGGCGGAGAGGCTCCGGGCGGGGCCGCGGTCGCCGCTGCGGTGGATGAAGCCGCCGTCGCTTCGGGGTTTCCCCGCGAGGGTCGGGCGTGGTCCCTCCATCTGACCCAGGCCCGCCTCGACCGGGCCTGGCCGCGAAATCTGGTGGAGCGATTCATCGAGTGGGGGAGGGGCCTCGAACTCGAGCCGTTCACCTGCCGGGAGGTCGTACTCTTTGCCAGCGATCTCCAGCCGGGTGGTGCGGTGTACACTCCCCTGGAGAGGTTTCCACTGGAATGACGATTGAGCTGGCTTTGGTGGCATTCGCCTACTTCGTGGGCTCGATCCCCTTCGCCTACATCTTTGTCAGGTCAGTCACCGGCCGCGATGTCCGCCGTGAGGGATCGGGCAACGTCGGTGCCACAAACGCTCTCCGATCGGCGGGGTGGAAGGTCGGTGTCGCGGTCACCGTGCTCGATATCGCCAAGGGCTCGCTCGCGGTCTGGGCGATGATGATCTTCAACCCCGAGAGCGCCTGGCTCGCAGCATCCATGTTGGCGGTCGTTGCCGGCCACTGCTTCCCACCGTGGCTCCTCTTTCGCGGCGGCAAGGGGGTGGCCACAGGGTTCGGCGCCTTCCTGGTGATCGCCCCGTTGAGCGCAGTCGCGGCTTTCGGTGTGTGGATCGTGATGCTTGGCCTCTTTCGGTGGGTTTCGCTGGCATCCATGACGGCTACGGCGAGCTTCCCCGTGCTCATCCAGTTGGTGGATCACCCCGATTGGGTCACTCTCGCATCGGTGGCCGCCGCGGCCATCCTGATCATCCTTCGCCACCACTCGAACATCCGCAACCTGGTCACCGGTAAAGAGCAGCGCCTCGGCCCCGGCTTCTGGAGGTAGTGCATGAAGATCACCGTTTTCGGCGCCGGTTCCTGGGGCTGCGCCCTGGCTCATCAGATGGCCCGCCGCGGGCACGATGTGTTGCTGTGGGCTCTTGAACCCGAGGTTTCGGCGGGAATCAACGCCGATCACCGGAATCCGATCTTCCTCACCGACGCCGAGCTCCATCCCGCTATCCGAAGCACCAGCGATCTCGAGGCAGCGGCGACATACTCCGATGTTTGGATCTGGGTGGTTCCGGTCCAGTTCAGTTTCTCGGTGATGGAGCGGCTCGCGCCGTTTCTCCGAACGGAAACGGTTGTGGTTTCGGCGTCCAAGGGGATCGAAACCGAGAGTCTGCGGCGGATGGATGAGCTGGCGGCGGATGCGCTGGGCATCCCCGAAGACCGTTTCTGCTGTCTGTCCGGACCGACCTTCGCCATCGAGGTCGTACGTGGCGATCCGTCGGCCGCCGTTCTCGCCTGTCGGGACATGGAACTCGCGCGTAGGCTCCAGGAGGAGTTCTCGGACTACCACCTCCGGTGCTATGCGGGTGGTGATCTCATCGGTGTCGAGTTGGCCGGTGCTTTGAAGAACACCGTGGCCATCGCCGCCGGGATCATCGACGGTCTCGGGCTGGGTGCCAACACCCAGGCCGCACTCATGACCCGCGGTTTGCACGAGAACACCCGCCTCGGGGTCGCCCTCGGAGCTGAGCCGGACACCTTCCGTGGTCTCGCCGGGATGGGCGACCTCGTGCTGACCTCGACCAGCGCGCTGTCGCGAAACCGTCAAGTCGGCCGACGGCTCGGCCAGGGCGAGACCCTGGACGAGATCCTCGGCTCCATGAGGGAGGTCGCCGAGGGAGTCAAGACCACCCCAGCCGCGGCCAAACTCGCCGACAGGATTTCGATCGAGATGCCCATCACCCAGAGCATGGCGCGGATTCTGACCGGGCAGACCGACCCAAAGGATGCCCTGAAAGAACTCATGACCCGCCAGCTCAAGGTCGAGACGCAGCTGTAGTTCGGGGCGCGTCTGAGAACGAGACCACGGTTTCGGGGTTCTTTCAGCTCCGGCCTTCTGGTCCGCCTCCGGCGTTCCAGCGTCGCACGAGCAGCGTGGTCATAAGATGAGGCCGGGAGGTGTGTGACCACGCTGCTCGTGCGACGGCGGCCTCCTTCTGAGCCGGAAGAGTAGTCCCGGAAGGCGCTTCCCGAGGGAGCCCGGTATGACAATGTGCGGGAGGTGACGAGTTGCCGGAAGATTCGTGGGGAACATTGTCAAACCCGGCACCCCGAGGGACGCGTTCTTTTCGGGTCCGGCTGATGCTTCGGTCGCGGCTCCGGGACGTACGGCGTGGTGCCATTTGTTGCATTGTTCGGCTGACTGCGTTCCGGCGAAGGTGAATCGTCGATGCCGATCAATGCAACGGGTGGCACCGGAGAACTCGTCACGAGAGTGACTCGACCGGGTCCGTGGCAGCGAACAGGTGTCAGCCGAATACGGCCTCGGATACGGTCACGGAGACCGTCAGGGGCGATCAAGTACGTAACGCGCTGCCTGTCAAGCAAAATGCAACACACGACACGGACCTGCGATGGAATTCATAATTCAAAATTCATAATTGGGCGGTCGGGCCAGCGCTTCGCTCCGGCCCGCTACCCCATCCATTTGTCCGGTCCCGAGTACTCATTCCTCGGAATCCGGAGCCCGGGCACGAGATCGCGTTCGGGCACGACGACGATGGACTTGGGGTGGGTCGGACAGGCGAATTCGCACAGGCCGCAGCCGGTGCAGGCGCCGGAACCCACGAGCGGACGGCTGCCGATCATCATGAGAGCCTTGTCGGGATAGGGGCAGGCGCTGTAGCAGCGGGTACAGAGCTCGCCCTTGAATGTGATGCAATGCCTCGGATCGACTTTGGCGATGCCGATCCGGACTCGCTCAGGACCACCCTCGGGGACGACAAGCGCGCCATCGGGACACGCGGCGATGCATGGGAGATCGTCACACAGACGGCATGGCTTGACATTCGGGTTGATGGCGGGCAGCTTTCGTCCGTCCTCTTCTTCAATGGTGATGATCGCCTCGACCGGACAGACCGGAATGCAGTCGCCGCAACGGGTGCAGGCCGCGAGAAAGTCCTCGTCGGGGGTGAGGGCTCCCGGTGGCCTCAGCACCTTTGCCGGATCCGGTTTTCCGGCCTTGGCAACGACCTTGGAGGCATCGCGGAAGGGGTCGAACCACTTGGTGAGAAAGTCGCGGCGAGAGGATCGGTTCTTCTCGCTCATCCGGCGGCTTCCACGGGGATGGGAATCTCCTCCCAGGCGACGGCGTCCTTGATGCGGTGGACCTCCGTTTGTTCGAGGGCATCGGCGACCAGGTCGTCGACGCTGAGTTCCGCCTCGGCTGCGTCGAGTTCATCGGCGAAGGACTTGGTGGCGGGGTTCTCAGGCAAGAGAAAGGAGCAGCAGTCGAAGTGGGGGAGGATCGAGAGTTCGAATGAACCCGCCATCCTGGCGATGTTGATGATCTGTTGTTTGTCGAGACCGATGAGCGGTCTGAGCACCGGCATCGATGTCACGGCCTCGATGGCCGCCATGTTCTCGATTGTCTGAGACGCCACCTGGCCGAGGCTCTCGCCGGTGACCAGCGCGCGGGCATTGAATCGGCGCGCCGCCCGCTGGGCGAGCCGGAACATGAACCGGCGGTAGAGCAGGACCCGGAGCGGGGCCGGACACCGGGCCGCGATCTGTTCCTGGATCTCGAGCAGGGGAACCATGGCGAGACGGGCCTGGCCCTGGTAGCGGTTGAGGACCCGCACGAGATCGTGGACCTTTTCGAGGCTTGCCGGATCGGTGCGAGGAACCGAGTGGAAGTGGACGAAGTCGAGCCGCATCCCACGCTTCATCATCATGTAGGCGGCGACGGGAGAGTCGATCCCGCCCGAGAGCAGACAGCAGGCGCGGCCGCCCACCCCGACGGGGAGGCCGCCGGGTCCGGGAACCCTCCTCGTCCAGACGAAGATACCGTTCTCATCGACCAGAACGTGGATGGTGAGATCGGGATCCTTCAACCTGACCGGCCAGCCGGTCTTTTCCTGGACAAATGAACCCAACGAGCGCTCGATCTCGGGGTTTGTCATGGGGAAGGTCTTGTCGGAGCGCAGGCAGCGGACCGCAAAGGTGTCGGGTGAGATTCCCTCGAGCTGGGGTTCGATGGTGGCCTCGAGATCGGCCATGGTGAATCCGGCGTGCTCCACCGCCATGATGCCGCCGAGACCGAAGACCGTGTGCAGCCGGCGCGCGGCCTCGGCGAAATCGACAGGTTCGGAAAAACTGATGAGGACCCGCCATGCCGGTCGGGTGACCGCGGCGACGGGGAGGTCAACCAGGGCGCTTCGGACGTTCTCGGTCAGCTTCCGCTCGAACCATTTGCGGTTGCCGCCCTTGAGGCTGATCTCGTTGGTCGTTGCAAGGACTTGGGTGACGCGATTCATGGGGAGAGGATACTCGAAACTCGTAGATCGTTGCTCGAGGAACGATTCAAACGGGAACGGGATCGGGAGGGGGAGAGGATCATCACGGGAACGGGAACGGGAACGGGAACGGGTACGGGAACGGGATCGGGAACGGGTACGGACACGGAAACGGAAACGGACACTGAGACGGACGCTACCCCGGTCATCGGGAGATCGGCGACAATGGACTCATGGCTGAACTCGCCTTCACCGAACGCGACGCCGCCCTCGCCTGGGCGCGCGCGTACAACACCCATGACCCGTCGGTTTTGGAGCCGATTCTCGCCGATGATGTGCGGGTGATGTCGCGGTGGGTGGTCAATGACATGGTGGGGCGGGATGGATACCTCGGTTATCTGAGATCAAAATACGCGACCTTTGAAAAGACCTGCTCGGTGGTTCGAGTCGAGATCGGGGAAACCCCCGGAGGGTCGGCGAGTTCACCGGGAAGGCCCTGTGCGTTGATCGAACAGGACGGTTCGCTGATTGCGACGGTCCTGTTCGATGTCGTCGGTGGAAAGCTGAGCCAGATCTCACTCGGTCCATTCCCGCCACCGGACGAATGTCGAAGATGGGGGGAGTTTCCGGGATTCGATTCCGATGAGGAACTCGTCAACTGACGATCTTCCTCGGGACCCGAAGGTGACGGTCTACGCCAGGGTCTGGTCGATGAGTCTGAGCAGGATTTCGAGCAATCCCATCTGATCCATGTCTTCGGGATTGGCAAGGAAGGCGTCGAGTTCGGCATCTCGCCCGGCGAGGTGCGAGAGACCGTCCCGGAGTTCTTCCGTGATGGTGCCTTTGCCGAGCTGGCTCATGGACCAAGTCAGCGTTTTGTGGTCAAAAGTGACGAGGTCGCGGCGATCGCTGATCTTCTGTTGATGGTAGGCAAAGCCCTCGATGCTCGGCCAGATCTCGGTCGCCGTGGCGATGTCCTTTTCGGCCAGACGCCAGGTGGCGAGTTGGCCGCGGATTGCGATCATGGTCAGCTGCTCGTCGAGTCGGACATGGTCGTAGACCGACGACTTCATGATCGCGTCGATGGCGACCTCCACTTCCTCGAGAGCGGTGTCATAGCCGGAAGCGGTTGTCGGCGCCGGGTGGGCGAACGCGAGTCCGAACGGCCCGATGGTCTTCCGAAGGGCGATGGCGATCTCGAGGTGTGAACCGGGTTCGATCTCGGGTCGGGGTGTTCCCGTTGGAGCGACTCGATCGGGTTTCGGTGCAGGAGGTGCGGCGGCGGGTCGCGCAGCCTCTCCACCCTTGCTCGCCTGGAGCTCGGTCGCCCGCTTGACTAGGGTGTCGGTGATCAACTTGTGTTGGCTTCGGACCTTGGCTTCGATCTGGTCGTCGGTGGTCAACGACGGGTCGAGGGGAATCTCTCGGCTCGTCACCAGCCGTCCGCCATCATAGACAAGCGTCCGAATCCTGACCTCTTCGCCGGGAATCAACTCGGTTTGGATGGTGAACTCTCTGCCGAGGAGTGCAATCTTGTCGATGACGCCGCTCATTCGCAGTCATTGAATCACGAAGCGGCGCGGACGGCAACCTCGATGAATCAGACGCGGGTGCGCGGAATTCGCCGAAAATCGGGATGATGAACCAGCGGCGAACGGTTTCCGGCCGGAGATGGTCTATTGGTGAACCATTGGTTGCTCACCGGTTTCTCTCGGAGGCCCATCCTCCTCGAGCATGGGAATCGTTTCCTCCCAGCGGAAAAGATCGCCGGACTCGAAACCGTCAAAGAAGAGATTGCTCAGGGTTGCAACGATCACGATGGAATCGTCATTGGCACCGGTCACATAGAGATGGTGTCCATCCGTGCTCGCGGCGATCGAACTCGCGCCGTTGAGTCCCCAGACGTTTCCGGAACCGTTCTGCAGCACTTCGGTGAATTGGAGTTCAGGAGAATCCGGCGCTCGTTGGAAGAGCACGATGGAATCGTCCTCGGAGCCGGTGACGCAAACGAGTTCGGACGAGACATCGAGGGCGACATCGGACGCGCCCGCGAGACCGTCAATGCCGGCCTGACTGTTGCTGTAGACCGTCTCGGGATAGAGCAGGCCGGTGCTGCTCTCACGAGAGAACACCGCCAGCGCGTTGCTCCATCTGCCGGTCGCGAATGCAAAGGCCCCCGTCTTGTCGAGGGTGATGCTCGAGGCCCCGCTGAGGCCGGTGACGCCGTTGCTGCCGTTCTGAAGCCAATCCACAAATGCGATGGCATCCTGGGTCGGGTCCTTGGCGAAGATCGCGATGGCGTCGTCGATTTCCCCAGTCGCGTAGACGTGCCGGCCATCGGGGGAAACCGAGACATCGGAAGCGCCGGTCAGCCCCGGGGAACCGAAATACGAGGATTCGACATCGCTCAGGACCAGATCGTCGGATGTCGCGTCCCGGCTGAAAACGGCAATTGAATCCTCGAACCTTCCGGTGACGAAGACCAGGGTCCCATCGGGGCTCACCGTCACCGCGGATGCTCCGCCGATACCCCAGATGCCGTCGACATAAGACACATAGGATCTGACAAAACCGAGGCGCCCGAAACTGACTCTCCTGAACACAGCCAGCGAGTCGTCGAGTTCGGAAGTCACGTAGACATGCCGGCCGTCGGGACTCACGACGACATCCGTGGGACTTCTCAGGTTCTCAACTCCATCGACGCCGTTCTGGTGGTATTCCAGAAAATCCAAAGCTCCGGTCTCGGAATCTCTCTCAAAGACGGCAATCGCATCGTCGAGAGCTCCGACGACATAGACATTGGTCCCATCACTGCTGATCGCCGTAGCGCTCGCGCCGAGGAGACCCTGCACATCGCCCTGGCCGTTGAAGATGGCGTCGACCATCATCAGGATGCTCCCTGAAGCAGGCAGCGCGAAAACCAAGAACACGACGAGGGTCTGGGTCAGCCTGCGGGTTCGTACCGAGCCGTGTGCGCGTGCCGCGTCACGAGAATGCAATCTCGGATCGTCAAGCATGCTTGAAACTCCCCGCCTTTATCCGTGGTCCGATTCTCAAAAACCGGACGGTTTCGATTTCCGTGCGATCAGTGTGCCATGTCCGTGTAGCTTTCGCCAAGCGGGTGGTAGACCCGAAAGCCGAATCCCGGCGATTGCTCGACGTGGCGAAGAGCTGTATCCCAGAGAGCGGCCTCAACCGGGTCGGGACTGAGTTCGACCATGAGGCGCAGCCCTTGAGGATTGAACGGCTGCAGGCGGAGGGACTCCCGCGCCTCTTCACGCGCGAACCGGGAGTTTCCGGTGAGCGCCGCGGACCGAGCCACTGCCAGGTGATCGCGAAAAAGGGTCTTCCAGTGGCCGTGACGGTGTGTCCAGGTCTCACCGATCGTCGTCGCTTCCTCAACGAGAAACGCCGCCAGTTCGGGTTTACGGTTCGCCGCTACGGCCTCGTTGGATAGCGATGTCGAGGTGGCGGATGCGATGAGCTTCTTTTCGGTCTGAATCGACCCCACAATGCTCGCCCCCGCCGCCGCCGCAACAATGATGGCGATGAACAGCCAGGACCGCCGACCGAGGGTGTTTGTCGGCCGGGTGTCAGCGTGGAGCGGTCGGACGAGGCTGACGGCAAGGAAGACCAGGAGAAAGAACTGGAACTTGTTGTACGGGATCTCGGTGAAGAAATCCGTTCCCATCGCCGCCACGATTGCCACGAGTTGTGCGGTCAGAAAAGCGGCGCTCCGGTTTCGCCGGCGCACCGCGACGATGGCGGTGCGTCCGACCACAGTGATCAGGAACACCGACCAGAGAACCAGACCGGGCCACCCTCCTTCGCCGAGGATCTGGACGTGGTCCGAATGGGCGCGCCGAACCTGAAATTCCTCATCAAAGGCGGTGTCTGGGTTCACCTTTCGATAGACTGGATACATGGTCTGCCAGTCGCCGAGACCGACTCCGAATGGGTGGTGCTTCACCATGTTGAGAGTGTTGATCAGATAGGTTCCACGACCGGATTGGAGATACGCGCAGGGTGATCTCAGATGGTGGATGACCGACTTCATTTTGTCCATTGCAGCAGGGTTGGCCGCGAGGCCGCCGAGGACGACAAGGGCGCCGACAGCGAGGGCCGCCATCGTCCGGCGGACGGATCCGCGCGAGGAAAGCGGCCAAAGCACGGCGAGCACGAGCGAACCGATCAGAAGCGAAAAATAGGCGGTTCGGCTCTGCAGACTCACGAGATAGACAAGTTCCACCACCAGGAGGATGCCCAGGAGACTCTTGAGTCCGATTCGCCGTTTCTCGAGCGAGAACGCGGCGCCGGCCAGGATGAAGATCTGCGCCATCACCGAAAGGGCAGCCGGGTTTTTGTAGCCCATCAAGGATGGGTTGCCCACCTCGCCGAACGGATTAATGGCCGCGGGAGCGATCCCCGGGGTGAATCCCTGAATGACTCCGATGGCGGTGACCACACCGATGCTCAGGACAAGCGTGTTTCGGACCCATGCGGGGACCGTCGGTGTGATCGTCGTCCATGCGAGCAAGACCAGGAATAGCAGAAAGAGCAGCGTGTACTGGGACATTTCGTAGCCCCAGTTCTCGGGAACCGTGACCCAAAGCCGGGTGAGACCGAAATAGGACAGCAGGAGCGACAGTGCGATCACGCTGGGATCGGTGATGAGCACCGAGAGCTTTCGGCTGTCGATTCGCCTCCCCAACAGCAACAGAACGCCGAGGACCAGTGTCCAGCAGAGAATGGTGACGACGTCCTTCTTGGGTTCGCGATACAAGATGGCGACCACTTCACCGTGATAGGTGGCGACCCGGTAGTAGAGCGCCGGAAGGACGACTGTGGCGGCAAGCAGAATCTTGAGGCCGATTTCGCCTGCGGGTCCGGCCGTTACCGTTTCCGTCGGCGAGGGGATGGATGCTCTAGTGTTTTGCAAGAACTGATCTCTTGGGAAGGTGAACGGGATCCTTTGTCATGGATGTACGATACGCCGCGATTCCAAGCTCATCGTACAAGGTGAACTCAGCCCTGACCGATCACGGCGAGAATGCCGCGGCCGAATTTCTTCGCCGTGTGCGGGCCGATCCCGGAAACCTCGAGAAGCTCGTCTTCATCCGATGGACGAGCGCGGCAGAGGGCGGTCAAAACCCGATCCGTGAGGATGCGAAACGCCGGCACGCCTCGCTTTCGGGCCTCGGCCAGCCGCCACTCTCGGAGTTTTTCGAAGAGCTGCTCCTGATCGGCATCGAGGCTCGAGAACTGCTCGGTGGACGCGGGTGTCGGTGGTTTTGACGCCGATCGGGTTGTGCGCGGCCCCTTTTTCTTCTTTGTTTTTGGTTGTGATGGCGCCTCGACCACCTGGATCGAATCGGCGACATCGGCTCGGGCCAACCGACCCGTTCGGGTGAGAAAGACCCGCTGGAACCGAATCGTCCTGCCGTCCTTGACAAAGGAATCGGCCCTCATCTCAACAAGACCCTCGCGGGCGAGGCCGTTGAGTAGGGCTTCGAAAACGCCCCGGTCGGAGGCGCCACCCGTGCCGAGCTCTTTGTGGATCTGACCGGATGTGGCGCCGTCCCGGTTCTTGAGCAGACTGATGATGGCCGAGAGCTGTTCGACCTCTTGGGTCGTCGGGTCGCGGAAGGTGGTGGCGAGACAGTCCTCGGCCGCGCACTGATCGCAGATGCCGCACGGGGTCTTCGGGTCGTTCCGGTCACCGAAGTGCTCGACCAGCCGCACCATTCGGCAACCGTGGCCGGCGGCGAAACGGATCATCCGTTCGATCTGGGCGTGGCGGTGGGCTCGCTGGGCCTCATAGGGCGCTTGCCAGTCGTCCCGGCCGCGGGCCGCGTTCTCCTCGGGATCGACGACGGCGCCGTGGTGGATCCAGAGCTTTTCGAGGGCGGTGGCAAAGACCTCAGGCTCTATCCCCGTCCTGATCCGGATCTCCTTCGCCGGCCGCGGCCGTTCTTCGAGGGCCGAGAAAAGCCCGGCGAGAACCCGGGGCTCGGGGTAGTCGCGATCGAGAAAGAACTGGTGGGTGTGACGATCGGCCCACGAGTAGAGAAGGATCGCCCGAGCCATCCCGCCGTCACGTCCGGCGCGGCCGATCTCCTGGTAGTAGTTCTCGAGACTGCCCGGAAGCCCGGTGTGGATCACGGTTCGGATGTCCGCCTTGTCGATGCCCATCCCGAAGGCGATGGTGGCGACGATGACCTCGGTTTCTCCGGCCTGGAAGCTGCGCTGGACACGGTCCCGCTTGTCGGCCGCCATTCCGGCGTGGTAGGCGGCGGCCGGGAACACCCCGCTGAGCTCGGCGGCCAACGCTTCGGTCTCCTTGCGGGTCGGCGAATAGACGATGGCGGGACGGCGGGCCGGATCGGTCAGGATCTTCCTGACCACGGCCGGCCGCGCAGACGGCCTTGCCTCGACAACCTCGACCGCGATGTTGGTCCGGCGGAAGCCGTGGATGAACTCGAGGGCGTCGGGGATTCCGAGTTGCTCGATGATGTCGCGTTGGACCAAGGGAGTCGCGGTCGCGGTGAGGCCGATGACCGGTGTCGGACGCAGCAGCGGCAATCTCTCCCCGAGCATTCGGTAGTCGGGTCTGAAGTCGTGCCCCCAGTGTGAGATGCAGTGGGCCTCATCGACTGCGATGAGCACCGGTCTGCGTTTGGCGAGCATCTCGGGGAAACCGGGGACACCGAGCCTTTCAGGCGCGACGAAGAGGAAGTCGAGTTCACCGGCGAGGTAGGCATGACACACCGCGCGTGATTCGAGCCGGTCGCGTCCCGAGTGGATCCGCTCGGCCGCAAGTCCGTGTTGCTTCAACGCATCGACCTGATCCTCCATCAGGGCGATGAGCGGGGAGAGCACAAGCGTGGTGCCGCCCCTCGCGAGCCCCGGAAGCTGGTAACAGAGGGACTTTCCGGCGCCGGTGGGCATGACCAACAACGCATCGCTGCCCCCGGTGACCGCACGACAGACCTCTTCCTGCAGCGGTCTGAAGGCATCATGGCCGAAGGAATCTCGCATGAGATCTGCAAGTCCGTCGGCGGGGGTCGGTCCTTTCTGACGGCTCATGGATTGATGGCGCCCTCCTCGGTGTCGGTGGATTCTATCAACGAACGGGCAACCGGGTGTTCTACACTTCTCGGAACATGGTCGTTCCGATCGAATCTCATCGTGTCTCCGGCGGGTTGCTGAATTGAAGCCCGAACGTATGGTCCTCGTCCTGGCCGCGGTGATCTTTCTGTGGTTTCTCGGCGCGCACGACCTTTGGGCCCCGGACGAGCCTTTCTTCGGCGAGGGGGCTCGTGAAATGGTGGCCGACGGCCAGTGGCTGGTGACCCATGTCAATGGGGTCGTCAACAGCCACAAACCACCACTCTTCTTCTGGTTGATCGCGATTTTCTCGCTGCCCCTGGGCGCCGTCAGCGAGTTCACCTCCCGGCTGCCGTCGGTGCTCGCCGCGCTCGGGACCCTCGTTCTGGTCATGCGCATGGGCCGGCGATGGTTCGGTCCGAAGACGGCCGCGCTCGCGGGTGTACTTCTGGCGACCAGCTATATGTTCTGGGACAAGGCGCGCTGGTCCCAGATCGACTCGCTGCTCTGTTTCCTGATCTGGGTGGCGCTCGCGGCCTTTGATGCCTGGCGATCGGGAGATGCCGACGGCCGGCGCGCCGGGGCGCTGTTCTGGCTGGCGGCCGGGTTGGCGGTCCTCGCCAAGGGCCCGGTGGGTCTGTTGCTTCCGCTGGGGATTGTGGTTGTGGTCTTGGCGGTCGAGCGTGATCTCGTATCGCTGCGCCGTTTTGCTCCATTGCTCGGCCCGTTGGTCTTTGTCCTCGTCACCGGGGCGTGGGCGATGGCGGCTACGGTTTGGGGGCCCGCGGACTACTCGGTGATCGGGGCGTTGCGCGAACACTTTGTCGAGCGTGGGATGCACGGGATGCACCATGTTCGACCGTTCTGGTACTACAGCGAACGGCTGCCGCTTTCGCTGCTGCCGTGGACGGGGCTCCTGCCGGGTGCGCTGGTCGTGGCCTGGCGGAACCGACGCCAATCGGCGGGGCTGCGGCTGTCCCTGGTGGCGGCGGTCTTTGTTGTGGTCTTCTTCTCGATCTCCACCGAAAAGCGTGATCTCTATGTCCTGCCGGCGTTTCCGGCCATCGCGATCATGATGGCGGTCCTGGTGGGTCGGATCTCGGGTTGGCGGGAGGGGCTCGAAGAGGCAGCGATCCCGGATCGAAGATGGGTCACCATCGGGCAGGCCATCGTTGGTGGCCTCTTCACCCTGGTCGCCGTCGCCGTGCCGTTTGCGAGCGACCGCGTCGAGTATCTGCCCGCCTGGATGGTGTATCTGCTGGGGGTGGTTCTCCTGGTCACAGGGGTGGCTGCTCTGCTGAACGCGGTGCGCGGCCGGGCGCTCGGGTCGGTGGTGGCTACCGCAGCCGGGATGGCCGTCCTCTATCTCGCGGCAACCTCGGTGGTCTTTCCAGCCATGGAACCGCGAAAATCAGCGCGGACATTCGCCCTCAAGACCAAGGAGATCACGGCTGAGTCTCGAGCCGAGGGACACCGTGTGATGGCCTGGCGTGCGGGCAATATTCCGGTCGCCGTCGCGTTCTACTCCGATGGGCTCTACACGGTCGAGACCGATGATGTCGATGTATTGGCCCGCCACCTCCGACAGGACGCCCTGGTCTACGCGATTGTGAGGGCGGATCAGATCGACGAAGTCCCGGCCGATGTTCGCGAAGAACTGACCGTGCTCCACGAACAGCGGTTGAGCCGAAAGGACCTTGCGCTGGTCGCCAATCGGGAGCGGTAACGGACACGGACACGGAAGCAGCTCCTACCTGAAGTTGAACCGCACCCCGACCCGGACCTCGTCGCGATCGACCTCAACCTCTTCCGGACGTTCTATCCCGGGGAGATACACGTAGTCGATCTCGCCGGTGAGATAGACAGCGGTCAGGCTAAGGCGCCTTGTCAGGAATAGTTCGGCGCCGAGTTCGAAGGAAAGCCCGTCGAGATAGTTGCGATAACCCTCGCTGAACACGCCGTAGTCGGCGTAGTGGAGAAAGGCCGTGACATCGAAATGTTTGGCGATGCCGGCCTTGAATCCGCCACCAAAACCCATGCCCGGATCGCTGAAGGTCTCGCCACCGAGCTGGGTGAGGATGTCGGTGTTCTGATACTCGAAATTCAGACCGACGAGGAAATCCAGAGGAGAGTTCCCGCCCTCGCGGATCGGTATCCGGTACATGGCGCCGATGGTCCCGAGCTGGATGTTGAGGTGTTCGCCGAAGTTGGGGAGGTCATAGCTCGCCGAGTTGAAACGTCCCCACAGGACGAAGTGCCGGGAAATCTGCCACGAACCACCCATCGCGAAAGCGTTGTCCGAGTCCGACGAGTTGCCATAGATCTCGATCGAGCTGTCGATGGCGTACTCGGCCTCGACAAAGGTGTAACTCAGCGGTTGCCGGTCGTCGGCGAAGCCGGCGGTCGCAGCGATTGCCATCAACACGAAGAGCATTGTGTATGTTTTCATGATTGCATTATGCCAAAGCTGTGGTTTCGGCGGTCGAACTCAACAGGTCAGGTGCAGTGCGGCCGCGAGATTTCGACCTTCGGCTGAGAACCGGTTGAATGCTTCGATGACCCTCCCGGTGCGATCGACCACGACCTCGGTTCCGATCCTCTCGAAAGCCGCGATGGTCTCCTCCTCGACCGTGACCATCCCGATGGCGCCGGTGCCGAGACAGACGATGTCGGGCGCCGCCTCGATGATGTTGGCAAAATCGACCGGCGCAAAAATGTGGCTTCCGGCCGTTCGCCACCAAGGCGAATGGACCACCCCGCCGACGATGATCACGTCCTTGGAGTAGGTCACCCCATCGATTCGGACGTTCCCAAAGCGGTAGTGATCGATTCGCATGCACCCATGATAGATCGTTCCTTACCGGAAACGATCCTCTTGGGGGGTGCTGGATACGACGGGAGCCCCCGAAGAAACGCCTCTTCAGGGGCTCGGGTCGAATCGGTTACGGCGTTGTCGATGACCAGTTGTTGGTGTTTTCGGTTTCGAAACCGTCGGAGAAGAGTCCGTCGCCGGTGGTGCTGTAGTCGGGAGGAATGTCGGTGCCCGCTACGATTCCCATGGGCTGATAATCCGCGAAACCCGGGAAAATGTAGCCCAGGTGGTTGTTGCCCATCCGGCGGATGAGAATCTCGGACAAGACCCGACGGAAGTCCGTCGTGACCGCGAGATCGGCGTTGTCGAAGAGTTGGCCGGGTCCGATGCCGGGCCATGAACCGTGGACACCGCCAACGGCGTTTCCGGAGATGACGATCATGGGATTGCCGTGACCGTGATCGGTTCCTTCATCGGCGTTCTCGCGGAGTCGGCGACCGAATTCGCTCTGAACGACCATGGTCAGCCGCTGGGTGTAGTTGTTGGCCCCGTCGAGGTCGGTGTAAAGCGCGGCGAGGCCCTCCGAAAGGGTGCTCATGACGCCTGCGAAATAACCGCCGCCGTCATCGCCCTGGCCGACGTGGGTGTCCCATCCTCCGAGATCCAGGGTCGCGACGCGGAGACCCAGATCGAGCTTGATCATCTGGGCGATGACCTGGAGCCCATCGCCGAACGATCCCGACGGATAGACTGCGCCATTGCCCGGCGTGTAGTTGCCGCTGGTGTTGAGCTCGACGATATCCATGGCATCGAGCGCCTGGAGACCCGATGCGTGAAGCCAGGTGTTGTCGCCGGCGTACATGTGACGCAGGGCGGCTCGCTGGGCGTTTCGCCACTCCCATGGACCTATTTGAAGGTTAAAGGAGTTGGGGTCACTCATGTTGATGGTGTCGCGGTCGCCGAGGAGGGAGGTCGCCTGCAGGCTTCCTACCGAGACCGAGGGCATGATGATTTCGGGCGGCAGATTGTGTGCGCTGGAGAAGTGACGGGCGAGCCAGCCGCTCGATGTGGTCCTGACACCCGGAGTTCCGCGTTCGATGTACTCCTGAGAGTCGAAGTGGCTCCGGGTCGCCTCATCGAGTCCGGTGGAATTGACGACGGCAACGTGGCCGCTCTGATAGAGCTCGTGGATCGGTTGACATGCCGGGTGGAATCCGAACTGTCCGTTGAGGGAGAGAGCCGAATTGGTGCCGCTGAGCGGTACCGCGATATTCGGCCTGCCGACTTCGTAGTGGCCGCGATCTACGCCTGATATGGGGACGACCATGTTGAGGCCGTCCATCCCGCCGCGCAGGAAGACGACCACGAGAGCCTCGTCATTGGTGCTGCTATCGGAATCGGCAAAGGCGAGGGACGGGAAACGGGAACCGGCCATGCCTGCGATGGCGGCCGAACAGCCGGCGACAAAACCGCGTCTTGTGGGTCGACTCATCATTACCTCCAGAGGAACGACGGGGACATGAAGATGAGACCGACCATGGATCGGAGTCGGTCCTGGGTGTCTTCGTCCGAGTCGATGGGGAGATCGAAATCGGGGTTGTGACCCTGTGCCATGAACTCCACGATTTCGTGGCGCTCGGCGGCTGGCATGGGTCTGCCGAGAACCCGGTTGATCCAGTGATCCGCGATCTGATTGGCGGTTTTGATCGCAGCCGGTGTCTGAGCGAGGACGTTGAGCCGATGGATGTCGTTGTCGTTTCGGACATCGATGAGCCAGTTCATCAGACGCCAGGTCATGACCCGGGGGGTCGCGCTCTGCCAATCATCCTTGTGATCCGGAAATCCGTTGGGCGCCCGCCATCCGAAGAGCGGTTGCCCCGCCTGGTCGTAGCGCCAGAACAGGGTCCCGGTGTCGTCGTCATCGATGTGATAGTTGAACCTGCCGTCGGCGGCCCGGACCGCACTCGAGACGATCTCGAGCGGTCGTTTGATCTTGTCTCCCCACGTCGTGAGGAACGACGGGTGAAGAACGATCGTGCGAACAACCTGGGCCAATTGATCGGGGGCGGTAGTCTCGGCCTCGAAGACCGCCGCGGCGGCATCGATGACCGCCGGGTCCGGATTGTCGCCGATGAGACGGTGGACCAGTTTCGTCGAGATGTTGCGTGCGGTACCAGGGTGTGACGCGACCAGATCGAGAACGGTGTTGCCGTCGACAAGCGCCGGCAGGTGGTCGTCGATAAACCTGCCCAGAACGTTTTTCTGGAACTGATCGTGCCAGTCGGAGCGGTAACTGAAGAGTCCGGTGTCGAAGTCGAAGGTCCAGCCGGTGAAACACCTGGTGGCTTCAAACACATCGTCATCGACATAGGCGATGGGCACACCGCCGGGGCCGATCGGGACCTGGCTCTGCTGCATGACCCCCATGTAGTGGTCGGCGCCGAGGGTGTGGAGTTCGAAGAGCTCGCGCGCCCAGTTTTCGTTGGGCCCGGCGCTCGTCGAAGTGTAGTTGTCAAGGAAGTAGAGCATGGCGGGGTGTTGTGCCACCTGGCCGAGCATCGTGCGGAAGTTGCCGAGGGCATTCCCGCGGATGATCGCCCGGTCCCAGTGGGACCAGACCGGTGCCGCCCACGAGTCCGGGCCGTAGACGTTGAAGTGGTTGTGCCAGAAATCGGTGAGGACCTCGAGGAGCTGGCGTTTGCTCCAGACCGCCCGTAACAGCGAGGCTCGTTCGACTTCGTAGTAGGGCTGGAGTCGCACACTCCAGGTAGGGTTCGATTCCACGTGGTCCTGCCAGAGCTGGGCCAGCGACTTGTTGAGGGTGGTGAAACCCGAAGCCGAGATTCTGCTGTCGCAGTCGCTATCATTGATTCCGGCCGGGTTGAGCTGCTGATCGACCCAGATCTGGAGTCGCTGCGGATCATTGCCTGCAGGGCCGTTGAACGCGGCGATATCCCCCGGGCGGGGGCCGAAACCGAGTCGATTGAGAGCGATGATTGCGGCCGTCGGAGGTGTCGGAAGGGCCTTGTTCGAGGCGCTTCCTCGCGGTCTTCCCGCAACGCGCATGTGGCTCCCGCGCTCGGCAAGGCTGCGCCTTGTCGGTGCCTTGGATGTTGTTTCGGCGGCCTCTGCGGCGCGGCTGTGCGCGCGGTCAAAGAGCTCGCGGCGACTGTGCTTTTGGGTTGAATCGACAGGTTTCATCGCCCCTCCGATTGGTGATCCACGGGTTTTTGCCGGTCAGTTTCGAATTCCGACGGTCATTGTATTGAGGGAGTTATTGGGTGGCCGTGTCCGACATCACAGATTCCTGGTCTCAAAACTGATCGCTGAATCTGCTCGGGTGCCTCAATTGTGATCCGAGTCGGCACGGAGGAATGGAAGCGGAGTCTGGTATATCCTGATGGTGGAACTCCCGTCCGTTGGGATGCTGTTCGCGAGGAGGGTTGATGAAACCGACCCGCGCTGCGTGGTTCTTCATCGCCGGTCTGGTCTGGCTGGTTCTGCGTGGAATACTGCTTCGGTCGCTGCCGCAGATTCGTACCGATTATGTGGCGGAGCATGGTGGGCTGCTGCTGCTGATTCCGTTGGCCTCGGTCGTTGCGAGTCTCGCGGTGCCGCTGTTTTTCCTGTCTTTTCTTCGCCACCACCGCTTCACCCGGCAGCGACTTCTCCAGTTCGCAACGGTCGTCGCGGCGGTTGCGTCGCTGGTGTCGTTCCTCCTGGCATTGGCTTCCCTGGTCGCAGCCGTCAGGGGAATCCAACCCCCCAATTGGCCGCTCCTGTTTTCCTCTCCGAGATTGTTCCAGACCAACTTGCTCCTCCTCGTCGGGTCGCTCCTGCTGTTTCTGCTGGCGTTCGCCCGATCCGACGCGGGCAATGAGCGGCTTCGAAAGGCGGCGGCGGTTGGGGCGGTCGGAGCG
>RCNF010001936.1_pt1 | contig 20138 bp, 17 predicted proteins | sample 2041311 | NCBI WGS metagenome assembly RCNF01 (sample SAMN09708228, study PRJNA481090) | Marine sediment metagenome, whole genome shotgun sequencing project. | biome: marine sediment; feature: ocean; material: sediment; isolation source: Sewage treatment plant 2 marine sediment (STP2) ... | reverse complement strand
GGCGATCGCTGCGCTTCGCCTTGCCGGCGCATTCGCACCGGGCTTCGCCCTTCGGGCTCGCGCTGCCGCCTGCTGTCTGACGGAGGGTTGCTTTGGTGCCTCTCCATCCATATCCATTCAATAGGAGAACGGCTCGGGATGGGCAGCACAGCGATTGGGCCGGCGCCTAGTCGTATGCCCACTTGCGGAGCCGTGGCGACGGGGCGCCCAATCGCTAGCACGCCCGTCGCGAGGCGTTCTCCGATTGAACGGTTGACCGTCCCGGACATGGCAATTTTCCGTGCCCCGGTATGCGGCTATTTCTTTTGGCCGGCGAACTGGTCGTCTTTGTTTTTGAACAGGACGTTGAAGCTGGTGAGGGAGCCGTAGCAGCCGGTGATGTACTGCTGGAGTTGGACCTTTTCTTCGTCGCTCAGGTTCTTGTTACCGTTGACCTTTTGTTCGAGGACGCGGAGCTTATCTCGGACCATGACGATCTTTTTGAAGAAGACGTCCATGGGAATGCGTTTTTCCTGGGTTCCCTCTTTGCCCGGGATGAGCACTAGCTCGCCGTCGTTCCAGCGGTCCCCGAGGTCGACCTCACGGACGCCGAGCTCATCGAGCAAAACTTCACGCAGAACTTGTCGAAAGGTTTCTTGATCCATGTCGATTCCAATCTCCGAGGGAATGATCGGCCGCGGTTTCGGCGCCGGTTCATCGCGATACCGCCGCGGTACGCCCGCCGCGGGCTTTCGTTTGAGGGCCTGTTCCCAAGGCGTGTCTTTGGACTTGTGGCTCGAACAGGTCGCCAGGTCTTTGAGCGGCCAACGACCCTGGCCAAGCCGGCAATCGCCGACCCAAGACCCGTCGGGCTCTTCGCGTTTGCGAATGTACCAGCCGCAGGTTCCGCACCGGCCTGAGAGGTCGCGGTCCACGGGAGGACCGTAGGGCAGGTGCAGCGCCAGCGCCAGTGTCAGCGCCAGTGCTACACTCCGACGTGCTCTACTTTGCCTACGGCTCCAATCTCGATGGGGAGAACTGGGACCTCTGGTGCGCGACCAAAGGGTATGATTCGGGTTCCATCGAGCCCCTTGGCCGCGCATGGCTGCCCGACTACGAGCTGGTCTTCCATTACCAGTCCCGGCTTCGAAAGGGCGGCGCCCTCGACGTTCGTCCTCGACGTGGGACTACCATCCCTGGCGCCTTGTTTCGCGTGCACGATTGGGACGGGCTCGACGCCAAAGAAGGCGTGTCGGGCGGGTACTACCGAAGCATCTCCGTCACCGCGCTCACCGATGACGGTCGCGCTCATCCGGCGAGGACGTATCGGGTCTGCGACGAGCGCGTGGGCCCGTTCGTGCCGCCACAAGACGCGTACCGCGAAATCGTCATGCGCGGGCTTTCGCGTTTCGGGCACCGTCACGACGGGTTTCTCGAGGCAGCCAGCAACGCCCCCGCCTCGCCAGGGCCCAGCACGATCTTCACGTACGGCACCCTGATGAGCGGCGAACGCAATCACCGATTGTTGGCTTCCCAGGTGCTTCGTGCGCACGGTTCCGCTCGAGTTGCCGACGCAGCGCTTCTCCAGATCGACTGGTATCCCGGGCTCGTGCTCAGCGAAGGGGGAACCGTTCACGGCGAGCTCTACGAGCTAGACGACGTTGCCGCAGCGCTCGAAGAGCTCGACTCCTACGAGGACTTCATGGGCTACCAGAGCGAGAGCTCGCTGTATCGGCGTTCCCTGATCAACGCAGTGACACCGAGCGGCTCAGCCCTCGCTTGGACGTACATCTTTCTGGGTCATGCAGGTCGGTTTCCCTTGATTTCATCGGGCCGATGGTCCGGTGCTTGACGCGTCGCCGAGCTGCCTTAAAATAGACGCTCAGATGAACACTCACTGCGACATCCGCTACTTTTTCTGGTTCACCGACTGAGGTGGCCTGCGCGCGTTGTCGCTCAAAGGTCGCCTCTCAGGGCGGCCTTCTTGGTTTAAAAATCTGAGGTCGTCGTGGGAGGGGCTGGGAGCCCGACCGATGGCACGGACAAATAGAAACCAAGCACAAGACCGACACGCTCAGATTCGATCCCGAGCAAGTCGAAAGGCGACCGTCGTGCATGACGGCTCTGCCTTCCAGCTCGCAGCCGACCTGCGTGGCTATGGTTTCGACGTGGCCGAAGGGCCGGTACTCGCGTCCTCGGCCATTCATGCGGACCTGGGCAGCCTGGCGGTGATCGCGACCCGTCCGGGTGCGACCCGAAGCGAACGCATGCAGGACTGGACCCGCCAGCTTTGCTGGAACGGCGCGACGCTCCTTGCCGTTGGCGCGGCCATGGGCCCGGTCGCCGAGTTCTTCGGTACCCGGCGCACGGCAAAGTCCGATGAGCGAGTCAACGGGCGTTTGGCCACCGTGGTCTTTGCAGAGCAAGGCCTCTTCACCGGCTTGCCCGAAACGTTCCGCCTCGCGCTACCGGTCGGAGACGGACTCCCGGCTTCCGAGCTCAGCTCCGAGTTCCGAGCAACCGCGCAGAGCCAAGACGGCGAGCTCATCGGCGCCTCACACGTTTTCCGCCCGGTGCACTTGCTGCACGAGGGAGCGATGGAGAGCGGGGAGGTGCGCTCGGTGGTTCTCAGGAACTTGCTGAGGTCGGTGAAGGAGAACGGCGGCCGTGCCTTTTAACAGCGACAGTGTCAGTGTCAGCGACAGGGGGCTGGGGCTGACGCTGACACTGGCGAATGTGCTACGGAGTTCACATGGCCGACGCGCTGATCCTAACGGACCTCGACGACGATGGGGTGCTCACCGTTACGATGAATCGTCCTGAGCGGCGGAACGCGTTCAACTCGGAGGCGTTTCTCGCGCTTCGGAATGCATTCGTGACGGCCAACGCGGACCCGCGGGTCGCGGTCGTCTTGCTGACGGGTGCGGGCGATGATTTCAGCTCGGGGCTCGATCTTTCGGCGATCGACGTCAATCGGGACGAGGAGCCGCCGTTCGAGTTGATGATGGATGCGATCTGCGCATTCGATAAGCCTCTGGTCTGCGCGGCAAGGGGCTGCGCGATCGGTTTTGGCGCGACGGTGCTCTTTCATGCCGATGTCGTTTATCTAGGGCAGAGCGCGAAGTTGCGGTTTCCTTTTGTGAGCCTCGGGCTGGTGACGGAGGCCGCGGCTGCGTATCTGGGGCCAGCGACGATTGGCCACAAACAGGCGGCAGAGTTGCTGTTCACCGCCGAGCTCTTTGGCGCGGACAAGGCCCTCGACTACGGGATCGCGACGCAAGCTTTCGAAGACGGCGAGCTTTTGCCGAAAGCGCTCGAGAAAGCGCGGCAAATGGCGCAATGGCCGATCGACTCCCTGGTCGCGATCAAGCGGATCATGAAGGCCATGCACGGGGACAAAGTCGCGCTCGCGCGGAAGCTCGAAATGGAGGGGTTTGCGGAGCTAATGGGCTCTGCAGCCAACATGGAAGCCTTCTCGGCGTTCATGGAGAGGCGCCCGCCCGACTTCAAGCAGTTTCGGAAATAGCTGCCCGCTTGCTCGCGTGAAGGGCGATGACGAGCAGGATGGCGACCAAGCCGAGGAACATTCCGCTCCAGAAGGTGAACTGACCGTAATTGCCGGGGATGAGCCAACCAAACCATTGGATCGAGCAGAAGCCAAGCACCGCGGCCGCGACGAGCGTCCAATCTCTGCTCGCATTTGGTCTAGCTCCGTCGGCGAGAAGCAACGGCCAGATGAAGAGGATGTGCAGGTAGTAGTTCGCCGGATAGAAATAGATTGGGATCATCAAGGTCCCGATCACCGCTGCGTCGGCAAGCCGCAACCGCCTGCAAGCTACGATGCCGAGAAAGGTGTAGAGCAGCATCCCGGCGATCGTGATCCAGCGTCGGTCTTTCATGGTTTGCGCGGTCAGCGGTCCCCACTGTTCCGGGTCCTCGCCTCGGGCGGAGAGGTTGTGCCAGAGGTTGTCGGGCTCGAAGCTCACCGAGGCGATGAGCCCGATATGATTGACGTTGGGCTTGTTGGCGTGCATCGAGATCTTCTGGGACCACGCGCCCCAGGACCGTTCCATCCCGAACCGACTCGCGGACACGCCGCCCATAACCAGAACCACCAAGACCACGCCGGCGCCCACTTTGACCAGAGGAAGCAGCTGTAGAAACGGGCTGGCCTCGTCCGAGCCGCCTCGACGTTTCCGAATGGCTTCTAGCAACCTCCACGCGATCGGTGCGGCCAACAACACGAGCGCGAGCACCGGGAACGCTCGAATCATAGCGCCCCAGCCGAGGAGCAGCCCGCCCAGGAACCAGCGCCGCGACGCCAGCGCGCAGACACCGAGCCCGAGCAAGACCATCCAATCGTTTCGGAGGGTCGAGCCCCCCCAGTTGCTGCCGAACTGGTAAATGGTCGTTGCGCCATAGGCGACCAGACATACGAGCGCCGTGCGAACCCCGAACGTGCGCCACGCCACGCCGAAGAAGAGCAGCAACAGGAGAGGATCGAGGAGCGCGCCCCAGAGAAACGTGGCTTCGCTTGCTTCCGCCGAGCCGTAGATCGCGTGCGCGACGAGCAGCCACGCAGGGGTGGCATTCCCACCGTGGTCGCGCAGACTGTTCAAATAGGCTCCGGGTCCCATCGTCTTCCAGAAATAGGACATGTCCTGCTTAAACTCGGTCCATCGCTCTGGCGTGAAGCGATCTTTCACGGCGTGAATCTCTCCGGCCACTTCGGAAACGCGTCGCATCTCGTAGTCTCGGAGGTCTCGCAGCTGGGTGGTTTCGATTCGATCGAGCGACCCTCCGAGCTTGTCGTCGGCGTACGCTTTCACACTCGCGAGATACACACCGTCGTAGCCGAGCTCGTCGAAGTACTTCACGAACGGGAAGTAAACGCGCATGTCCCAGGTATGGACGTAGGTCGGCTTTCGTCCCTCGAAGTCGTGAAACTGTGGGTAGCCGAGGTTGTAAAACGTCAATATCGACAAGAAGGCCATTGCGGCGAGCAGGCCGGTGAGCAGCCTTTGGCGCGCGTGCTCCGGGCGCAGCCCGAGCCGCAGGACCACCGCGCAGGCCACCGCGGCGCAGACGGCGCGCGACACGTCGATCACGCTCGCCTCGACCGGCCAGACCAGAGAAATGAAGTAGCCCGCAATCCCTGCGCAGAGCAGAGTCGCCGCCCACAACAGATTCGAAAGCGGCTTTCGGACGTCGAGGCGGTGAAAGAGAACGGCCAAGGTGGCCATCACGCCGAACAAGAGCAAAGAAAGCCGTGCCCAGATCGAGGACGCGAACTCGAGCAAGACCGGGACCTTCGGCGGCCAGACCGAGGGCGTTGCGGAATAGAGTCGAATCTCGCTGGCGCTCACGCTGGCGTCGCCACCGAGCGCCCTGAGCTTTGCAAAACGTCCGCTTCCACCGAGGGCGCTGGTCCACCGGGCGCGGAGGCCTTGTGGGCCGACGGCAGGCGCAGTCCACAGAGTCGTGAAGCGGACGCCGTCTTCCGAAGTTTCGAGAATGAACTCGTCGTTGTTGTCCCCTTGAAGGTAGACGGCGTCGATTGGTGTAACCTTGCCGAGATCGAAGATCACGTAGGCGCGGCTTCCACGAAAGATAGCCGCCGTGTCCGAGTTCCACGCGCTGCCTTCGAACGAGCGTTGTCCGTCGGTCAAGCGGCCGACGTGCACGACCTGCTGCGCCTCCGCCGGAGCATCGAGTCGGATTTGCTCCGGTGGCGCCGTTCCCGAGCACCCCGCGGCCGCGACCCAAAGCAAACCCGCGATGCCCACCGTGATTCGCTTCATGGCCGCCAAATCCGTAGCAGGCCGAGCCTTCGCGGAGAAGGGCGTCCTCCAGATCCGGGATCGAAGTCGCGCGCCGATGCGGGCTGACACAAAATGACAATTCGAAACGAATCAACAGCCAAGTTGCAGTAATCCGTCATTGATGGAACAAGCACGAGAGCCCTACGAAACCCGTTTCCTTATCCTTGCAGGACCTTACGCGCCGGACCGGTGTTCTGGAGCGCGTGGCGCGTCGCGAACTCTGCGCGAAGTCGTGGTGCGCTCGCGTAGGCGCCGTGTTTGACGCGCCTCGACATAGCCGCTAACCCCGACGCCAGTAGCGGGGAATGTGGGTGTTCGTGGTTTACCCCGCGTTATCAACGGAGAGAATCACTATGACCAAAAACATTTTTCGACTGGGCCTGGTCCTCGCGCTCTGCGGGGCCATGACGGCTTGCAAGAAGGCTGAAGAAGCCGCCGATAAGGCTGCAGCAGCAGCGGACCATGCGGCGCACGAAGCGGCCGAGGCAGCTGAAGCGGCTGGCGACGCGGCTGGCGAAGCGGCTGAAGCCGCAGGAGAGGCGGCACAGGACGCTGCAGAAGCCGCCAAGGAAGCCGGCCAGAAGGCCGTCGAAGGCGTCAAGGGCGCGGCAGCCGATGCCGCGGGAGCAGCCAAGGGCGCTGCCGGGGACGCAAAGGAAGCCGCCGCCGGAGCTGTGGCCGACACCAAGGCCGCCGCTGGTGACGCGAAGAAAGACGTCGAAGGGGCCGCTGCCGACGCCAAGGCCGACATGAAGAAGAAGATGGGCCAGTAAAGCACTCGGTTTTCAGACTCTTCAGCAAGGAAGCCGGCTCCAACGAGCCGGCTTTTTTCGTGTGCGCTCGGGCGTCGACTTGCATCGGACGGATGCCTAACTAGAACATGTTTCACTCCGGCTCCTGCGCCGGAACGCATGAGCCATGTATTTCGACTACACCCCCGAGCAAAAAGCGCTCCGCGACGAGCTTCGTGCGTACTTCGACGAGCTGATCAGCGACGAGCTCCTTGCCGAGCTCGATCGAGCGGAAGGCGGCGGCCCCCTCTATCACCAAGCGATGCAGCAGCTTGGCGCCGATCGCTGGCTAGGCATTGGTTGGCCGAAGGAACATGGCGGCCAGGGCCGCGGGCCGATCGAGCAGTTCATTTTCTTCGATGAGGTGCAGCGGGCCGGCTTTCCGATTCCCATCCTCACGCTGAACACGGTGGGGCCGACCCTCCTCAAGTTCGGGACAGATGAGCAGAAGGCCAAGTACCCGCCGAAGATCCTCGAAGGCAAGTGTCACTTCTCGATTGGATACACAGAGCCGGACTCCGGCACCGACCTCGCTTCACTTCAGACGAGTGCAGTTCGGGACGGCGCCGAGTACGTGATCAACGGCCAGAAGATATGGACGAGCCTGGCCGATCACGCCGACTACATGTGGCTTGCCTGCCGAACCGACCCCGATGCACCCCCGCACAAGGGGATTTCGATCATCATCGTTCCGGCGAATGCCGAAGGCGTTCAGATCACAGCCATGCACGCGCTCGGCGAGAACAACGTACACGCCGTGTACTACGACAACGTGAGGGTTCCGGTCGAGAACATCGTCGGCGGCGAAAACAAGGGCTGGCACCTGATCACGACGCAGCTCAATCACGAGCGCGTGGCGCTTTGTTCGGTCGGGCCGCTCGAAAAGATTTGCACCGAAACCATCGCATGGGCGAAGAAGACACCGAACGGCGACGGCGGCACGCTCATCGATTTGCCATGGGTTAAGAGCAATCTGGCGCGCGTCTACGCCAAGCTCGAGGTGCTCAAGCTTCTCAACTGGCAGCAAGCCTGGGGAATTGCCAAAGACGCGCTTTCGCCGGCCGATGCCTCCGCGATCAAAGTCTTCGGCTCTGAATTTTACGTGGAAGGGTCTCGACTCCTGATGGAGGTTCACGGCGCTGCCGGCGTGCTCCATCACAGCTCCGAAGGCGCGCTCCTTCGTGGGCGTCTCGAGAAGTATTACCGGATGTCGTTGGTGCTCACCTTCGGCGGCGGCACCAACGAGATTCAACGAGACATCATTTGCCAGGCGGGCCTTCGCATGCCCCGCCTCGGACGACGCTGACGAGGCCCGAGATGGATTTCTCCTTCACCGAAGATCAGAACAGCATTCGAGATCTCGTCAAGCAAGTCCTCAGCGACATCGTCACGGACGACTCGCTCAAAGCGCTCGCCAAGGAGGGCACCTGGTTCCACGAGCGCGCCTGGCGGCAGCTCGCCGAATCGGAAATGATCGGGCTCGCCATTCCTGAAGAGTACGGTGGAGCCGGGATGGGGCTGACCGAGCTGTGTCTCTTGCTTCAGCAGGTCGGACGGACGGTCGCGCCGATTCCAGCGATCGAAACACTCGTGTCCGCGGGGCTACCTTTGGCCGAGTTTGGGACGCCCGAGCAAAAAGACCGGTTTCTTAGGGGCGTTGCGCAGGGCAATACGATCCTGACGCCGGCGCTCGTCGACACGGGGAGCCGCAATCCACTGAGCCCTTCCGCGGTCGCTACGGCAGATGGAGACGCCTGGCGCGTCAGCGGGCGCTTCAGCAATGTCGCCTACGCGGACCTTGCGGAACGTATCCTCGTGCCGGCGCGGACCGATCGCGGGTCGATTGTCGTGTTGCTGGTCGACCCCAAGGGAGACGGCGTGCGCCTGGGGGAGCAGCGGGGCACCAACGGCCAGCCGCTTTGGCTTCTCGAGCTCGATCGCGCGTCCGTCGCGGCGGGCGATCTGCTGGGTGGCGTCGAGCACGGGGACCAAGCGCTTCGGTATCTCGTCGATCGCACCGACCTCGCCATCTGCGCGGTCGAATACGGCATTGCCGAGCAGGCGCTCTTCATGACCGCCACGTACTCGGGTGAACGCATGCAGTTCCGCGTACCCATCGCCACGTTTCAGGGCGTGACTCAGCGGGTTGGCGATGCCTACATCGATGTCCAGGCCATGCGTTCGTCGATGTGGCAAGCCTGCTGGCGTCTCGATGAAGGCCTCGACGCCGCGAAAGAGCTCGCCGTTGCGAAGTTTTTCGCTTCCGAAGCAGGCGCCCGGGTCGTCGCTGCCGCCCAGCACGTGCATGGCGGAATGGGCTTCGACCGGGACTACCCGCTTTACCGCTACTTCATGACCTCGAAGCATCTGGAGTTCATGCTTGGCGGCACCAACGAAAGCTTGGCCAGGCTTGGTGAGCTCATCAGCGCTTGAACGGTGCTTTGGCTGTACAGCCTGAGCCGGCGCATAAAGGCCCCTGCCTGGAAACCCCCGATTGGTGAGATCGGTGGAACCGGGGGGTTGGAATGAAGGAGAGGTTGTACCCTTGATATGACCGGTCTCCCGGTGTGTTACGGTTCACATGATGGCGGTCAGCACATTTTTTAGAACAGAAGCACTAACCACCGAATCCAAAAGGAATTTCATTCGAGACGTTTGGAATCGATTGGAGCGGGTGCCCGGCGGCAAGCGCTTGTACAGCCGTTTGGTTGGGCAAATGGCGCCGTACACGAGCTCCATCTCCGCAGTGGTTCAAGAGCTTGGAGAGGGGTACAGCCGAGTCACGCTTTCCGATCGCCGTGCGGTCCGCAACCACCTTTCGTGCATTCACGCGGTGGCTCTCGCCAACCTCGTCGAGCTCACCGGCAACCTCGCGCTCGGCTACTCGCTCCCCAACGACGCACGCTTCATCGTCGCCGGCATGAACCTGGACTACATCAAGAAGGCGCGCGGAACGATCACCGGCGAATGCCGCACCCCGCCCATCGAGTCCAGCGCAAGGCAGGAATACGAAGTCAAAGTCACGCTCCGGGACGAGGGCGGGGATGTTGTGGTGGAAGGGGTGTTGCGGACGTTGGTGGGGCCGAAGCAGGGGTAGCAGCGGCAGTGCCAGCGGGAGCGGCAGCGGCAGTGCCAGCGGCAGTGTCAGCGGCAGTGTCAGCGGCAGTGTCAGCGGCAGTGCCAGTGCCAGCGGCAGTGCCAGCGGCAGTGCCAGCGCCGGTGCCAGTGTCGGCGTGCGTGTGACGTGACTTTGTCATCGTGATCTCCTTTTTGGCGAGTGAGTGGGGCCGGGCTTGCGCCCTTTCGGTGAACCCCACTCACTCGCCAAAAAGGAGGGACTCATCATTCAACAACGGGCGCTTCAGGCAGCAGGAGGGCTACGTGCGGTGCTTCCGGTGGTTCGGAAGCGGGATCGGTCGTTGTTCGACCAGATGCAACGAGCGATGAACAGCGTCGTTCTCAACATCGCCGAAGCAGATGGAAACGACGCCGGGACGGCTCGCGCTCGGTTCGCATCGGCATGCGGTTCAGCCAAGGAGGTCCGCGCCGGACTCCAGCTCGCCGTCGCGTACGGCTACGTTACAAGCTCGAAGGTCACGAAGGTGGACATCGCGCTCGACGAAGTCTGCGCGATGTCGTGGAGATTGTCAGGGCGCTAGAGCCTACGGCCCAAACACCACGTGATGGCGCACACCTCGTCGAGCTTCTCGTCGAGGTGGGTAGCCCTGTGGGCTTCGATGTAGCCCTAGTCACTAGCGACGTTCAGGGCCGCTCGGACTTCCTTAGCGGACCCGCAGGCGTCAGTGCCAGCGCCGGTGTCAGCGTCAGCGCCGGTGATCCTCACGCCTCTGCGCTTCGGATCAGTTCCTGCGCGGCCGCTCGGGCCTGGTCTGTGACCGTGACGCCGCCGAGCATTCTCGCGATCTCTTCGAGCCGTTCCGTATCCGACAGCAATCGAATGTCGCTCTTCGTCCGCTTGCCGACGACCTCTTTGTGAACCCGATAGTGCGCGTCGGCGTAGGCGGAGATCTGCGGCAGGTGGGTGATGCAGAGCACCTGGCTGTGCTGGGCGACTTCGTGGATCTTTCGGCCGATGACTTCCGCGACCGCGCCGCCCACCCCCGCGTCGACTTCGTCGAAGACGTAGAGGCTTGCGGGACCCAGGCCGGCGAGCACGCGCTTGATCGCGAGCATGGCCCGTGAAAGCTCGCCGCCGCTCGCGATCTTCCGTAGAGGCTTGGCGTCCTCCCCGCGGTTGGGTGCGATCAGAAGCTCGGCGCGGTCGATGCCCGTCGGGGAAAGGCGCGCGCCTTCGACTCGGAGCTCGCTCGGACCGCCTTCGAGCGCGGCCAGCTCCACGGTGACCCTGGCTTCGCCCATGCCAAGCGAGGAAAGCTCCTTGCTGATCGCCTTGCTGAGCTTGGCGGCGGCGGCTTGCCTCTTACTACGAAGCGCGAGCGCGACTTGGGACGCTTCTTCTAGTGCTTCGTCGAACTCACGCTGGCAGCGGTCGAAGCGTTCTTCGTAACGTTCGAGCGAGTCGAGCTCCTCGGCCGCCCGATCCCGATAGGCGAGGATCTCCGCGGCGGTCTCGCCATACTTCTTCTTCACGCGCGAGACGTGGTCGAGCTGATCTTCGAGCACCCCGAGCCGATTTGGATCGAATGAAAGGTCGCGCGCGTAGCTGCCCAGCTCGGCGGCTGCGTCTTCGAGTTGCAAGAGAGCCTCGCGAACTTGGGTGGCCGTCGGCCCGAGACTGGGATCGAAACGCGATGCCTGCTCGACCGATACGGCGACTCGGGAGACCGCGCCGCAAATCGAATCATCGTCAGAATAGAGCTGCGCTTCTGCCTCCCCTGCTGCCGTGCCGAGCTTCTCCGCGTGCCGAAGCCGCTCGCATTCGACGATCAGGGCCGCTTCGTTTTCGAGGGCCTCCCGCAGCGTTTCAATTTCGTTGACGTGGTAGCGGAGCAGGTCTTCGCGGTCGGCTTTTCCGCGCTCTTCGGTAACGACCTCCTCGAGCCGCGCTCCGGCCTCGACGAGCGCCGCATGCGACAGACCCACTCCTTCGACCAGACGCGCGTGGCCTGCGAAGGCATCCAGATAGCTGAGGTGATGCCGCGCGTCGGCCAGCGAGTGGTACTCGTGCTGCGATGAGATGTCCGCCAGGCCCTTGGTGACGTCCTTGAGCTGGGCGAGGGTGGCGAGCCGCCCATTGATGTACGCTCTGGTCCGGCCCGTCGCGCTCACGACCCGTCGAATCAATAGCTCCCCTTCGGTTTCGATGCCTTGCTCTCGTAAGGCTCCAAGCACCTCGGGCTCTTCGGACAGATCAAAGAGCGCCTCGACCTCCGCGGCCTCGGCGTCGGTCCGAACGACCTCCGGTCGCCCCCGGGCCCCCAGCACCAACTGGAGCGCGTCGACCAGGATCGACTTTCCCGCGCCCGTTTCGCCCGTGACGATGTTGAGCCCTGCGTCGAGCTCCACTTCGAGCGCTTCGATGATGGCGAAGCTTCGGACGCGCAGACACGTGAGCACGGCGAAAGCTCTAGCACAGGCGTTGCGTAGGCGCTGCACAGGCGCTAGCAAACGAAGCACATGGCCTCTTCAGCGGAAATTCGGGAATCGTTCCTGCGCTTCTTTGCGGAACGCGAGCACGAACGGGTCGCCTCCGGTCCGCTCGTTCCGCCCAACGATCCCACGCTCATGTTCGCCAACGCGGGGATGGTCCAGTTCAAAGACGTCTTCACCGGCAATGAAGGGCGACCGTACTCACGCGCCACGTCGTCACAGAAGTGCATCCGCATCAGCGGTAAGCACAATGACCTAGAAAACGTGGGCGTGACCGCCCGCCATCACACTTTCTTCGAGATGCTCGGCAATTTTTCGTTTGGCGACTACTTCAAGCGCGATGCGATCAAGTTCGCCTGGGACTACTTCATCGGCACACTCGCCCTCGACCCCGAGCGCATCGTCGTCACCGTCTTTGGAGGCGAAGAAGGATTCGCTCCGGCCGATGATGAAGCCGCTGCGATTTGGAAAGACGTCACCGGTTTCCCGGACGAACGGATCATTCGCTGCGGCGCAAAAGACAACTTCTGGCAGATGGGCGATACCGGCCCATGCGGCCCTTGCTCCGAGCTCCACTACTGCCTGGGCCTCGACGACATCGATCCGCGCACCTTTGGCGAAGAGCCGGCTGCCGACGGACGAGGCTGGTTCGAGCTGTGGAATCTCGTGTTCATGCAGTTCGACCGACAAAGCGATGGCCAGATGAAACCGCTGCCGGCGCCCTCGATCGACACCGGCGCCGGTCTCGAGCGGATCGCCGTGGTCAAACAAGGTGTCCTGAGCAACTACGACACCGACCTCCTGCGGCCCATCGTCGACTTGGCCGCCGAAATTTCGGGCAAGCGCTACCGCGACAGCCAGTCGGATGACGACGTGAGCATGCGGGTCATCGCGGACCACGCGCGGACGACCGCATTTCTGATTTCCGAGGGTGTCTTTCCCGACAAAGACGGCCGCGCGTACGTCCTACGACGAGTCATGCGGCGTGCGATTCGCCACGGCCACCGCCTCGGCATCCATGAGCCATTTCTTCATCACTGCGCGCTTCGCGTCGCCGAAGACATGGGCGACGTCTACCCTCAGCTAACCGAGCGCCGCGCCCTGATCGAACAAATTTCGCTCCAAGAAGAGGAGCGCTTCCGCCGTACGCTCGACCGCGGCCTTCAGCTCATTTCGGAGAACAAGAAGTGGATCGACCTTGGTGGTGTCCGCTCCTTGCCCGGGGAGGTGGCCTTCAAGCTCTACGACACCTACGGCTTCCCGCTCGATCTTCAGAACGTGATCGGCGAAGAGCAGAGCTTCGCGGTCGATCAGCAGGGTTTCGACGCCCAGCTCGGGCAAGCGCGGCTGCGAAGCCAGGGCTCGAAGATTGGAAGCAGCGCCGTCGCCGACGTTTACCCAGAGCTTTCGCAACGATTGGGCACTGTGGAATTCCTCGGCTACGACCAGGAAGACGCTCAGAGCGAGATTCTCGGATTGATTTCGGATGACGGTTCGGTCGACGCGCTCGGCCAAGGCGACTTGGGCGAGATCATCACGCGCGCGACGCCGTTCTACGCGGAGCAGGGCGGCCAGGTGGGAGACCGGGGCGTCATCGAGCTCGATGGCGCGCGCTTCGACGTTGACGAAACGCAAAAACCGGTCGAAGGCCTGATCGTCCATCGCGGCAAGGTCGCCTTGGGCTCGTTCGAGGTCGGTGCGAAGGTCGATCTTCGAGTCGATCATGGGCTCCGAAGCGCGACCCGACGTAATCACAGCGCCACCCATCTCATGCATTGGGCCCTGCGGAGAATCGTCGGCGAGACCGCGACGCAAAAGGGCTCGCTGGTAGGCCCCGACCGACTCCGATTCGACTACAGCGGCACGCGCCCTCTCGAAGCAGGCGAAATCCAGCAAATCGAGGATCTCGTCAACGCCTGCGTCCTCGAGAACACCGAAATCACGACCGACTCCCTGGCGATGGACGAGGCCAAAGCGCGGGGCGCGATCGGCATCTTCGAAGAGAAGTACGGCGAAGTGGTTCGTATGCTCACCATCGGCCCCTCGCTCGAGCTTTGCGGGGGAACCCATGCGCGGCGCACCGGCGACATCGGCCTCTTCAAAGTGCTTTCGGAGACGGGCCTTGCGGCCGGCGTTCGCCGCATCGAGGCAAGCACGGGCCTGAACGCGCTTGGGCATCTACGGCGCGTGGAGTCGGAGCTCACGGGCGCAGCGTCCTTGCTCAAATCGCCAGCGACGCAGCTCCGCGACCGCGTCGAGCGTCTCCTCGAGCAGCAAAAGGAATCCCAGCGGGAGATCGAACGGCTCAAGCGGTCCTTGATGTCGGGCGACAGCGCAGACCTTTCCGCCAACGCCCGTGAAATCGACGGCGCCAGGGTGCTAGGGGCGACGGTCGAGCTCGGCGACGCCGGCGCCCTCCGCGAAATGGCCGATCAACTGCGGGACAAGCTAGCGCCGGCGGTCATCCTGCTCGGCTCTCCCAGCAAGGATGGCAAGAAGGCGCTGCTCGTCTGCAGTGTCTCGAAGGATTTGATCGGTCGATTCCGGGCGGGGGACATCGTGAAGGCAGCGGCCGGCATCGTTGGCGGAAACGGCGGCGGGCGACCGGACTTCGCACAGGCGGGAGGTCCCGACCCGAGCAGGCTCGAGGATGCGGTGAACGCGGTGTACGAGATCACAGGAGCCAGCTAGGTGTCCGCCAAGTCCCGGGCCATCGGTACCATTCTCAACGCGTATCTCAGCTCGAGGCCTGCGAAGCACGCACTGTACACAGTCGGCCGAGTGCTCCGAGGCGGACGCCGGCACGCGCGCCTCTACTATCGGGCCGATGATCCCTACAGCCACCTGTTGGCGCAGGTCGCGCCGCGCCTGGCCAGCACCTACGGTCTCAGAATCGAGATCATCCCAGTCGCAACGCCTAGCGTGGGGGGCAACCCGGCCCCAGAGATGTTGCTTGGGCACGCGATCCGTGACGCTGCGCTTCTCGCGGAGAGTTACGGGCTCAGTTTTCCGCGCGGTGCGATGCGGCCGTCCGAGGACCGCGTTCGAAGGGCGCACGCGGTGCTGCTGGAGCGCCGGACCGCCGAACAACAGCTGCAAGTCGCCGCGGAGCTCGGCGAAGCGGTGTGGCGCGACGACGGGAAGGCGCTGGCCGAGATCGTCGAGCGCTGCGGAAGTGTCTCGGGTGAGGAAGTCCGACCGGCGCTCGAAGCGAACTATGCCGCACTCGAACGCGCCGGACACTACCAGCCGGGCATGATCTACTACGGGGGCGACTGGTACTGGGGGATCGACCGACTCAACTTTCTCGAGAATAGGCTCCAACGCGAGGGGCTCCAGGGGGGTCTCGATCTCAGCCGCGGCGCCTCGCCGGCGCTGGCATCGATGATTCGTTCCTCGGGTGAGAACCCGCTTCGCCTCGAGGTCTTCGTTTCGTTCCGCAGCCCATACTCGTACTTGTCGATTCCTCAGCTGATCGCGCTGCGAGACCGCCATGGCATCGAGGTCGCCGTCAGGCCCGTGCTGCCGATGGTGATGCGAGGCCTTCCCGTGCCGACCGCGAAGAGGCTCTACATCGCACGCGACGCGAAGCGCGAGGCGGACCGTCTGGGGATCCCGTTCGGTCACGTCTGCGATCCCTTGGGAAAGGGCATTGGTCATTGCATGGCGGTGTTCTTCGGCTGCGCCGTGGGCAAGGGGCTCGAGCTCGAGTTTCCCGCCTCGGTGATGAGGGGCATTTGGTCGGAGGCCCGGGACGTTGGGCACCTTCCCGACCTCGTGTTTCTCGCAGAGCGGGCCGGGATCAGCGAAGCCGAAGTGAGGGCTGCCATCGAAGACAGCAGCTGGAAGGAGTCGGCCAAGGCCAATCGGGAAGCCCTCACCGACATGGGGCTCTGGGGTGTGCCTTCCCTTCGAATCGGCTCGTATTCCAGTTGGGGTCAGGACCGGATCCCGGCGCTCGAGGGCGAAATCACTCGGGTTTCCCAACCGGCCTGAGGGACTTCTGCAGTGAAAGACTTTACGACGCCCCTTTTTCCTGTGACATTGATCACGTGAGCGTTCCCGAAGAGAAGCTGGCTGGGGTGGACCAGGCTCTCGCAGACCTAGGCAAGAGTGACGACGAGGTGACTGAAGTTCGAAGTCGCTTCAGGAGCACGGCTGCCGTCGATTTGAAGTCGACGGATGGCGAGCTCGGCATCCTCTCGACGAAATTCTCGTTCGACGGCGAGGCGACCAACTTGCACGACGAGAAGCCCGTCGTGGCCCAGGATGCTGCCGGCAATTGGGAGGACGAGCACACCGAGGTCGAGATTCTGGACGAGTCGGACTTCGTCTTGCTCGTCGACGAAAACGAGCTCGAGGCGCTCGAGAAGGTCGGAGAGGACGATGCGGCGCAGACGACTCCCGCTGGTGCCCCCGACAGCGACCAGCCTGCGGAAGGCGAGGGCAGCTTCTTCAAAAAGCTCTTTGGTGGCCGCCGCAACAGCAGCAGCCCCTAGCCGAGCTCAGAAGTAGAGCGTCCCGCCGAAGGTGAGCACCGCGCCGCCGGACGTATTCGTTCCACGGACCCCATCGAAGAACTCCGGCCGTGGGTCGCTGTCGATCCGGTGACGGATGACGCCTCGAACATCTGCATTGAGTGCAAACGCTGGGACGAGCCTGAGCTCGACTCCGGCCCCGGCCTGACCTCCGACGTGGGTCATGCGGCGCACTTCGTAAATCGTGTCGACTCGTCCAAAGGAGAGACCCGGACCCAACACGAAGTAGAACTGGAATTTATGCTGCGGATTGAGGAAGAAGAGCAGGTTTGCCGTGAGAGGGATCTCGGTTCGGTAAAAGCCTTGGTAGTCGTTCCCGGCATAGAACCCAGAGCCTAGGTCGATGCCGACGTGCTCCGTAGGACGAAAGCGAAGCGCGCCTCCGAAGCCGCCCATCGAGACCTGCGGTCCGAACGTTCCGCCGAAGTCGAAGTGAAGACCGACCTTACGATCCCGTTGTTCGGGAGGCGGGGGCTTCGGGGCTGGCTGCTGCGCCGGCGTGGTTCTGACGATGACGACCGTCGGCGGCCTGGTTTTGACGACCACCTGGGACGAGGAGCTGTCGGGTCTGACGACGACGACCTCGGCGCGGGCCGCCTTCGTGCCGCTGAGCACGATGGCGAAGGCAATGACGGGAAAGACGATGAATCGGAGCATGGGGCCACCTCTCGCTTTTCTACGAGGGCGGCGCCCAAAACATTCAATTGCGGTCGGCCGAGTCGAGATCGGACGTGAATTTGAAGTGTTTCGACTTCAACGAACGGCGCGGCGGTCTTCGAGCGCCCGGCCCAGGGTGACCTGGTCGGTGAACTCGAGCTCGCCCCCGTGGGGCACGCCGGCGGCGATCCGTGAGACGCGCACCGGCAAAGAGGACAGCGCGTCTGCCACGTAGAGCGCAGTTGCTTCGCCTTCGACGTTGAGCGGCGTGGCGACGATGATCTCTTTGATCGCTTCGTCGGCGATACGGCGCTCGAGCGCATCGAGCGGAAGCTGATCGGGGCCGACGCCGTCGAGCGGTGCGAGCAAGCCGTGTAGGACGTGGTAGCGACCACGGAAGGTGCCGAGGGCTTCGAGGGCGATCAGATCGGGAACTTTGGCCACGACGCAGACGAGTGATTCGTCGCGGCGCGGGTCTTTGCAGATCGCGCATCGTGACTCGGCGCCGTAGTTCCCGCAGAGCTCGCAGCGGGTGACGTCTTCGTGGATTGTGCGCAGCGCTTGACCAAGCGCCGCGGCATACTGCGCGTCCCCCTCGAGCACGAAAAAGGCAAGCCGAGCCGCGGTGCGCTCGCCGATGCCTGGTAGTCTGGAAAGCAGCGAGATCAGCGATGCGATTGGGTCATTGGCCGTCATCGCTCAGCCGAGCCCAGGAATCGACAAGCCCCCGGTGATTTTCTCGATTTCGGCGTCGACGTGCTCGCGTGCTTTGGTCAGTGCAGCGTTGGCGGCTGCGACGATGAGGTCCTGGACCATCTCCATGTCTTCGTCCTGCAGAAGCGCTTTCTCGATTCGAATCTCCGCCAACTCGGGGATGCCGTTGGCGACCGCGGTTACCCGGTCGTTGCCTGCGCTCGCCTCGAAGGTCTCTTGATTGAGCTCTTCCCGACGCTTCTCCACCTTGCGCTGAACGCGGCCTGCTTGCCGCATGAGCTCTCCCATTCCGCCACGAAAATTCATTCGATCCTCTCAGTCCGCTTCAATGTGAACTTTTAGCTTCCCTGCTGATTCGGGAAATACGTCGATGGCATCACGTACGCGCGGGTGGTTGAGCGCCTGCTTGCGCTTGGCCTCGGCCTCTGCCTCTTTGCGCTGGGCGGCGACCGCCGCAACGGTCTTGGTCGCCCCCTCGCCCTGGGCGTCGAAGCGAATTTGAATCTCTGGACGCGCGCCGAGCTGTTGTTCAGCGACCCTCGCGATTGCGTCGATGGACTCGGGCGATTCCGCTTGGCGCCCGTAGAACGAGCCGTCTTTGAACGACAGGACGATTCGGTCCGGGCCCACGGCCTTGGGAATCCCATGCTCCAGCACCGCGGCCAACGCGGGTTGCTGCTGTTCTAGGGTTCCGACGAGCTCTTCCCATTCTTGGAGCGCGGCTCGGCGGATTGGCGTCAAAACCTCGCCGGTGCTTGTTTGAAAACCGCTGGCGTGCTTGGTCGCCGGCATAATCGGCTCGCTCGGCGTACGCCGCCTCGGTTCGGGCTGGGGATCGGGCGCAGGCGCAGCGTCGAGGGTTGGCGAAGGCGAAGGCTCAGGCTTGGACTCGGCCTTGGGCTTCGTCGAGCGTGGCGCTGGCTTGGAGCCTGGCTTTCGAGGGCGCGAACCGGTCGCCGGACCACCGGTGGCCCCGGGGTTTCCCTGCAGCGCGTCGAGACGGGCGAGAAGCTCGGACACCGATTGAAGCGGAGGTCGCGTCGCAACGCGAACCAAGCCCATTTCGAGCATGAGCTTGGGGTTGGGACTTTGTGCCATTTCGTCCATGACCCTCGACGTCGCTCGAAACCCGCGCTGAAGCTCGAGGATATCGATGCCTTCGATGAGCGCTTCGGCGGCATCTCGCTCTTCGGGGACCCAATCGGCCGGGTCTCCCGCGTCTAGCTTGAGCACGACCAAATCGCGCATCAATTGGAGCAGCTGGCGGGCGAAGTGCTGCATGTCGACGCTCTTGTCGGCCAGCGCGTCGACGGCGTGAACCACTCGAGCACCGTCTCCTTGAAGCACGGCGCCGGCCACATCGTAGAGTGCCTCGCGCGCTGCGATGCCCAGGCTCGCCGCCACGGTGTCCGCCGTGATTCGATCGTCGGAGACCGCGACGAGTTGGTCGAGCAGCGTGAGAGCGTCACGCATCGAGCCAGCAGCCTCACGCGCTACGACCGAAATTGCCTCGTCGTCGGCCGACAGCGATTCGGCGCCGAGGATCTCGCGGACCCGCTCTGCGATGAGCCGGTGAGGGATGAGCCGGAAGTCGTACTGCTGACATCGAGAACGGATCGTGATCGGAACTTTGTGGCTCTCGGTGGTCGCGAAGATGAATTTGACGTGGTCGGGGGGCTCCTCGAGGGTCTTCAGAAAGGCATTGAACGCGCCTGCCGAAAGCATGTGCACCTCGTCGACGATCACGATCTTGTAGCGGTCCCGCTGCGGACGATAGGGCAGCGATTCCTGCAGCCTTCGGACATCCTCGACGCTGTTGTTCGAGGCGCCGTCGATCTCTTGGACATCCACGTCGACGCCGGCGGTGATGTCGACGCAGGGTGCGCATTCATTGCAAGGGGTTGGAGTCGGCCCTTTTTCGCAGTTCAGCGCCTTGGCGAGCAAGCGCGCCGTGGTCGTTTTCCCCACCCCGCGCACCCCGGTGAACAGAAACGCATGTGCCACGCGATCGGAGTCGATGGCATTGGCGAGCGTGCGTGCAACGTGCTCTTGGCCGACGAGGTCGT
>RCNF010000492.1_pt1 | contig 20144 bp, 20 predicted proteins | sample 2041311 | NCBI WGS metagenome assembly RCNF01 (sample SAMN09708228, study PRJNA481090) | Marine sediment metagenome, whole genome shotgun sequencing project. | biome: marine sediment; feature: ocean; material: sediment; isolation source: Sewage treatment plant 2 marine sediment (STP2) ... | reverse complement strand
GGCTTTTTTCCCGTTTAATCCTAAATCCATTTGGGTTCTCCTTAAAACAATTCGATCTTATCCTGGATAATATAAAAATCTGGGTAATGATTTTCCACCCAGGTGATTACTTTCTGTAAACTCCTCTGGGTGTGTTTTCCCTCGTTGCTCAGGTATGTGCAGCCGATTAATGTTTCACCCCACTTGTCCTGGAACCCTAATTCTGCGACTGAGACATTAAATTCCTTCTGCATCCGAGAAATCAATGGTTTGATTTGGCGCCTTTTATCTTTCAGAGAAGAGCAGGCGGGAATATTGAGATGGAGGGTTAACAAACCGATTGCCATAACATTGTGCCCTTAACTCAGACTAGATTTGTTTTGTCCAATCCGGGTTCCCGAACTGGGTTTGGACAAGTTGTTGAGCAGTTTCCCTTTCAGATGGAACTAAGTTGCTCTCTGTAAGGATAACATCTAAAGCATTTTGAAATCCAATTTTGAACGCCCGGGCTGACTCCTCCCATGATACCTCCCGCCTCAGCACACTCTCTACAGTGGTTGCTTTCTGCAGCAGCAGTGCAGCTGCCAAATCCCTTTGATCAGGAGTTGGATAGCGAAGAACCTGGGTGATCCTGGAAAGATCACCAACAAGGGGCAGAGTGCCGTGCTGCAGGATTCCTTCTTTTTTCCTGGCTTGAGCACTGCCAATTATTTTTTTCCCCTCTACAGTAATCTCAAAATCTGAGGGATTTTCAAAACAAATTGGCTGGCTATTTGCATCAGGATTTCTTCCTGGATGAATCTCTACTGGCATCCCTAAAATTTTCAGTGAGCTGCTGAGGGCTGATGATAAACGTCGATAACTTTGCAGCAGTCCACCTTCCAGGCGGGGATCTGTTTTTGGACCTATCACTGCATAAGTGAGTTCATCTGTGTGTAGAATCGCTCGTCCCCCGGTTGGTCTGCGGACTACATCCCATCTCCTGGCTTGGAGAAGATCCTGATCAAGATCAGAATACGGTTGGCTGTACCCGAGAGAGATACAAGGAGGATCCCAACGATATAAACGCAAGGTGGGTGGTACTTCTTTTCTACCAACCGCGGATAAGATGGCTGCGTCAACCGCCATATTTAGTGCTCCTGGCATGGCATCTGAGAATATAACTCGCCATTCCGCTGCTGGATAGGATTTTTCCGAATTTCTCATAGTGAGAATTATAGTCCATCCTAAATAAATCATTAAATATGTTAAATACTGACAATGAATTATGGAAAGGAGATCAAAATTATTCTGTTTTATCCCTTCATTTCAGCTGCAACCCTTCCTGGTGGACGAGCAGAATGCCAGTGGGAAGAAGAAAATTTTTAGAGTAATTATTTGCCAAGTGGGAGAAAACTATCCGAAATAGCAGCATTTTAAGCAAAAAAGTCCCAATTTTGTGGGATTTTACTTGCAAAAAACGGTACTTTCATATATACTGTGGGTAAATTGTGGGTGAAAGTGGTAAATAGTGGTTCGCCGGGAAACCGGCGATCAGCGTTTAAGGCGGTAACCGAACATATGTTCTTAGGTCAGTATCGACATTCTTTAGATGACAAGGGCAGGATGATTGTACCAGCCCGGTTCCGTGATTTGTTAAAAGGAACAATCTATTTAACCCAGGGTTTTGATCATAACCTGCGGGTACTTCCTGAGGCTGCTTTTGTTTCAATCTATGAACGGGTAACCGAAATGAGTTCTACCAATCCGACAGCCCGTCAATTGCGCCGCTTGATATTTTCAACTGCCCAGCAGGTCGATATTGATAACAATGGCAGAATCCTGATACCAAAATATTTACGGGATGTCGCTCAGTTATCAGCAGAAGCAATTGTTGTTGGAGTCGGAGAGGGATTGGAAATCTGGTCTCCAGATGCCTGGGATTCTCAAAATCTATTATTGCAGGATGCAGACTCTAACGCGGAACGTTTTGCTGCTCTAGATATTTAGGTTTTTATGCAGCATAAACCTGTACTTTTCCACGAAGTGCTTGATACCTTAAATCCCATCCCTGGCGGGATGTATGTTGATGGAACAGTCGGGGCGGGCGGTCATGCCCGGGGAATATTGGAAGCCATCTCCCCGGAAGGAAAATTATTAGGGCTGGATCGGGATCCTGCTGCCTTGAAAATCGCCAAAAACCAATTGGCAGATTATGGAAACCAAGTAATCCTGATTCATGGTTCGTATGCCAGGCTTAAATCGCACCTTAACAATCTTAATTGGAATAAAGTAGATGGTATTTTGCTTGATCTGGGACTTTCCTCAATGCAATTGGACAATCCGGATAGGGGATTTTCCTTTAGAAACCCCGGTCCTTTGGATATGCGTTTTGACCCTGCTCATCCAATTTCAGCTGCTGACTTGGTAAATCAATCCTCCCGGGATGATTTGGCTGATTTGATCTTCAATTTTGGCGAGGAACGATACTCAAGAAAAATCGCAGATGCGATCATTGCTAACCGCCCTCTTGAGGGCACACAGGAATTAGCGGACATTGTAAAAAGCGCCATTGGATATTTCCATTCCAGAATCCACCCCGCTACAAAAACCTTCCAGGCGCTGAGAATTGCAGTTAATCATGAATTGGAAGCTCTCGAAGCTTTCTTGCCCACAGCACTGGAAACATTGAAACCAGGAGGGCGGTTGGCAGTCATTGCTTTTCACTCACTAGAAGACCGAATTGTTAAACAATTTTTCAGATTGGAAAGCAGAGATTGTATCTGTCCCCCGGAAATTCCTTTATGTGTGTGTGAACATAAAAAACAGCTTGTAGAGATTAACAGGCGACCAATCCGACCTGAGGAAAAAGAAATTAGTGAAAATCCACGCTCCCGTAGTGCAAAACTGCGCGTAGCTAAAAAAATTTGAGATTTTATGGCACGAGGCTTGCAATTAAAAAAGGATACTTAGTGATTAGCATCAGCATAATTTCACCGGAACAAAATTATGACAGAATCCTTAATCCAAGCCTATTCAAATTCCCCCCGACGTCAAAAGCTCCAGATCATCGGCAGTATATTCATGGCAATCGTTATCGCGGCTGTAATGTTGATTCTTTACCTGGTTGTTTCAGCCCGCGTTGTATCGATGGGAAGACAGCTTCAGCGGGCGAAAGATGAGATTGATCAACTGGTGTACTTGAGCGTAAATTATCGAAATCAGATCGCCCAGCTTTCCAGATTTGAAGTGATGGAGGATAAAGCCAAAGAAATGGGATTTCGATCTCCATACCCCGGGGAAGTCTTTTATGTACCCATCTCAGGGTATGACCAGGAAATCCAACCATACGTAGATGTCATTGGAGATGCTGCTCCAGCCGTGGTCAATGTAAATTTGATTGAATACCATGATAGTCTGATCGATTGGATTGGCAAACAGTTGACGGTTTTCCTACGGCCGTTTGAGGGATTATGAACGAAAAAATCACCTACAACTGGCGTTATATTACCATTGCCGTATTTTTCACCCTATATGGGCTGGCGATTATTGCCCAGATGGTGCGAATTCAGCTGATGGTAAATGTCTCAGACCTGCCAGTGGCAACCCAATTAGGTCAGTGGGAAACAGCAGCCTCCCGAAGAGGATTAATCCTGGATCGCAACGGGCATGTTCTGGCAGGAAACCAAACAATATACGCAGTTGATGTGAATTTTGAGGATTTTTATCAAGAAGGTGAAATTGAAGAAGTAAAAATGTTGGCAGAGGCAGCAATTGAAGTGTTTGGGATTAGTAATCAATATCTGCTCAAATATCTTCAAGAGGATCCCCGGCCACCGACAAAAAATATTACCGTAGAGCGATTTGCTACACAGGAGCAATTACTTGAGTATGTTGCCCGGGTGGAGAGTAATTATGGGATTTCATCATCAATCCTGGACGAAGAGAATACTGGAGAGGTCCTTCCTGGCTCACTTCAGGAGAAAATAGAAGTGATTGATTGCAATCATTTAATCAGGGTGAGTTGTACTCCCCACTTGATCAGAAGTTATCCTGAGGGAAAATTAGCTTCAAATATTATTGGATTTGTTATGAGAGATTCCAAAGAAGGACAACTTGGGATCGAAGAGAAATATGACTCAACTCTCTTTGGCAATGACAGAACCTTATGGGCTTTATGGGACCCACATAAAGCTGATCAGGCACCCGATCCGGATCACGGTGCAAATATTATCCTTACCATTGACATTGTTCTCCAGGCAGATGTTGAGCAGATCCTTGATAAGACCATTAAAAAAACCGGGGCAGTGGCAGGCACAGTGATTGTCATGGATCCCCGATCGGGTGAGATTTTGGCTATGGCCTCTTCACCCCGGGCTGATATCAACAAGTACTGGTCGGAAGAGTATATCGACATTATCAACAACCTTGAAAATGTTTTTAATTACGGGATTAGAGCCTATGAACCCGGTTCGGTTGTCAAAGTCCTGACTATGGCAGCTGCCCTGGATGCCGGTGTTGTAGAGCCGGATACTGAATTTATTGACGAAGGCAATATTGAAATTGGTGGCGTTACCATTCGCAATTGGAATAAAAAAGCCTGGGGTCCGCAAACAATGACCACCTGCCTGCAAAATTCATTAAATGTTTGCCTGGCCTGGGTAGCAACTCAATTGGAATCAGAACAATTTTATGCTTATTTTCAGGCTTTTGGGTTTGGGCAGTTGACAGGCATAGAACTTTCAGGAGAGGTTCCCGGGTTGGTGAAAAATCATTGGAGCCTGGATTACACCCGCTCAGAATTGGGAACGAATGCTTTTGGTCAGGGTATAGAAATAACACCAATTCAAATGGTAAAGGCGATATCAGCAATTGCAAATCAAGGGGAGATGGTTGCTCCCAGAATAATTCATTCCATTGTGGATGATGGGTATAGATATACACCCCCAAAGACAGTGGTAGGTCATCCAATCTCCGCAGAAACGGCAGAAACCTTAACAGCAATGCTGCAGGAATCACTCATGAACGAATCATCCCTGGCTATGGTTCCGGGGTACAGCTTGGCTGGAAAAACTGGAACTGCGGAAATCTATGTTTCGGGACAAGGTTATAAAAGTTCAGCGACCAACACATCATTTGTTGGTTGGGGACCCACGGATGATCCCCAATTTCTGGTTTATGTTTGGATCGAAAAACCATCAGCATCAATTTGGGGATCTGAAATCGCAGCACCGGTATTTAAAAAAGTTGTGGAACGGTTAGTAATTCACATGGGAATACCGCCAGATTCAGTCAGAATGACACTAATGGATAATTAGTATGATTACTCTGAGTGTTGTATTTGAAGCTTTAATAGGAAACTCTCCGGAATGGACGGATCAAATCATTGTCGACGTTGGCATTGATTCCCGTACCATGATCCCAGGGGCTTTGTTTGTAGCAATTCCTGGGGAGTCTGTGGATGGTCATGATTACCTGGAGGATGCCTTTTCAAACGGAGCCTCTTTTGCATTAATCGAACATCCAGTATCGTCTGATTACCGTGTTATCGATCTCCGAGCGGGAAAAGATCAGGATCTTTCTGAAGAAATTGAAATTCCTTTTTGTATCCTGGTTGAGAACTCGATTGAAGCGCTCCAGAAAGTTGCAGGTGTTTGGCGTAAAAAATTAGATGTGCGGGTTATTGGAATCACCGGAAGTGTTGGGAAATCTACGACCAAAGAACTAACAACAACAGTATTGAAACAGCGGTATAGAACATTAAAGAATCCCGGAAATTTAAATAATGAGATTGGATTACCAATGACTCTTTGGAGATTAAGTGAAGGTCATACCAGAGCAGTTCTTGAAATGGGATTTTATGTACCTGGTGAGATCAAATTCCTTAGTGAACTGGCTGCACCTGTTGTTGGAGTAGTAACCAATATTGGCACTGTTCATGCAGAACGTGCTGGAACACAAGCTGAAATAGCTCGCGGAAAAGCAGAATTGATTCAAGCCTTACCAGCTGCACCGGATGGTGTGGCGATCCTGAATTATGATGACGAATTAGTGCGGGCAATGGCAGATATAACAGATGCTAAAGTATTCTTTTATGGACTGAGCCCCGATGCTGATCTCTGGGCTGATCATGTTGAAGGTTTGGGTTTGGAAGGAATTAAATTCCAACTTCATTATCAAAAAGAAACCATGCACCTGAAGGTCCCCTTGATAGGAAGACATTCTGTACATACAGTCTTACGAGCAGCGGCAGTAGGCCTTATTGAAGGTTTATCCTGGGGGGAAATTATCCGTGGACTGCGTTCAGAGCATTCCCAGCTCCGATTGGTCGCGGTAAAAGCAGAATGTGGGGCACTAATCCTGGATGACACCTACAATGCATCACCAAAATCAATGCTGGCTGACCTGAACCTTCTCGAAGAAATGGATGGTCGGAAGGTTGCTGTATTGGGAGATATGCTTGAATTAGGGCGCTACCAAACCCAGGGTCATCGGAAAGTGGGTATCCGGGCAGCAGAAGTTGCTGACGTTTTAGTCACAGTTGGTCAGCTGGCAGAGATAATCGCGCAAGCAGCCAGTGATTCGGGATTTCGAAAAGAACATATCCACTCTTTTACGGATAATGAAAAGGCAATTGAGTTTTTAAAACAATATCTTGCTGAAAACGATGTAGTTCTCGTCAAGGGATCACGCGGAATGCGAATGGATAAAATTGTCGCCTCCCTGGAGGTTAGATCATGACACAATCCTCGATGGCATTAGCTTTATCAGGGTTCAGTTTCCTGCTGACTGTAATTTGGGGTGCACCACTGTTACGGATTTTAAGACGGTTAAAAATTGGAGAAAAGATCAGGATTGAAGGTCCAGAAAGTCATCGAGCCAAGCTCGGAACACCCACCATGGGCGGTGTGCTTATTCTTTTCCCGGTAGCTTTATTAACCGTTCTTTTTAATGCTGTAAAAGTATTGGGAGTATCGGTATTTGGGAATTCCATACTGCTTCCTCTGAGTGTTTTTATCGCCTTTGCCGTCATAGGATCCATCGATGATTGGTTTAGTCTGCGTGGAATTCGGGGGGGGGATGGATTATCCCCATTGGCGAAATTAATCCCCCAGCTAGTGGTTGCTATCGGCACGGCGATTGTCTTGCGAGTAGTTCTGGATGTTCCGACTTTATATCTGCCCGGATTGGATTTTGAAATTTCCCTGGGAATTATCTATTACCCTATCGCCGCAATCATAATTGCAGGTTATTCCAATGCGTTGAATTTTACAGATGGCCTGGATGGATTGGCGGGATTAATTGCAGCCACCGCGTTCGCAGCCTATGGCGCTATAGCCCTCATCCAGGGACAAATCTATTTGGCAAGATTTTGTTTTATTTTGGTAGGTTCAATATTTGGTTTCCTTTGGTTTAACGTCTATCCAGCCGAGTTGTTTATGGGAGATACCGGATCATTGGCGCTGGGTGCTACTTTGGCTGTGGTTGCCCTGATGACAGGACAATGGGCTGTACTGCCGATTATTGGAATTATCCCCCTAAGTGAATTAATGAGTGTGGTAATTCAGGTGGTGTTTTTTAAAATAACAAAAGGAAGGCGAGTATTTAAGATGACGCCACTGCATCATCATTTTGAGTTGATGGGTTGGAGTGAAACCCAGATCGTTCAAAGATTCTGGTTAATTGGGCTGGTAGCAGGTTTAGTTGGGGTAGCTTTATCGTTGGTCTAATGATGGATGATTGGGAAGGAAAACACCTGGTCATTGTGGGAGCGGCGCGGCAGGGACTTGCGCTCGCGAAGTATCTCAGTAAACATGGTGTGAAAATTACGATTACTGATCAAAGGGATGAAAAATTGTTGTACACTGCCCAGCAGGATTTTCAAGAAGGAGAAATAAATTGGGTCCTCGGGGGACATCCAATTGAAATCCTGGATGATGCAGATCTGCTGTCGTTATCCGGAGGTGTTGCGCTGACAATCCCCCTGGTACAGGAGGCAATTCAACGTGAAATTCCCCTGACCAATGATTCTCAGGTATTTATGGACATAGTTCCTTGTCCAGTGATCGGGATTACTGGATCTGCGGGGAAAACCACCACGACCTTATTGGTGGGGAAAATGGCAGAAGACGCTTTTGGAGAAAATCACACCTGGGTTGGCGGAAATATTGGGAACCCATTAATAGCAGTTGTAGATCAAATTAAAAATAATGACATTGCTGTGGTTGAATTTTCCAGCTTTCAATTGGAATTGATGAACACAGCACCGAAAATTGCCTGCGTATTAAATATAACTCCGAACCATTTGGATAGGCATGGAACCATGCAGGAATATACCCGGGCAAAAGCCCGCATCATTTCCTACCAGTCAAATTCAGAGATAGCAGTCTTGAATCGTGAGGAAGAGGGTTCCTGGTCTCTTCAGAGTGAAGTGCAAGGTCAATTGATCACCTTTGGTATGGATCGGCCAAAAACAGGTATCGCCGGTACTTATCTGAACGGCGAAATGATTTCTTATTGGGATGGCTCATCAACCACAGATTTGGTACCAGTCGGCAGCATTCGTTTACGGGGGGAGCATAATTTGATGAATACACTGGCAGCTTGTGCTGCTGCCAGAGCCGCAGGTATACCGGCAGAATCTATGCAAAACGGTGTTGAAGCTCTATCTGGAGTGGAGCATAGGCTTGAATATATCAGGACCAGGAAAGAAGCAGATTGGTATAACGATTCTGTAGCGACGGCACCTGAACGATCAATAGCTGCAATCAAATCCTTTACTGATCCGCTAGTTCTTCTGGCTGGCGGTAGGGATAAAGATCTGCCCTGGAATGAGTTTTCCAAATTGGTTCTGGAAAGAGTCAAACACCTGATTTTATTTGGTGAAGCAGCTGACTTAATTGAACGGGCTCTCCAGGCTGAGAGTAAAAACGGAGATATAGCAATTCCATATCAGAAATGTGCCAACCTGAAGGAATCTGTCATCAAGGCAGCAGACATCGCAGAATCCGGAGATGTGGTTTTATTATCTCCCGGCGGCACCAGTTTTGATGAGTTTAATGATTTTGCTGAGAGAGGAGAACAATTCAGGAAATGGATTCAAGAATTAAGCTGAAAAAGAAACCATCTGAGATGGACCTGGCCGTTGATATCCCGTTTTTGGTTATCGTTGCAGCCTTGTTGGTTTTCGGATTGTTAATGCTTTATTCCGCATCCTGGGATGTATCCTGGCATGCATCGAATAATGTTAATTCATTTTTCCTGAGGCAATTAATCTGGTTGGCAATTGGTTTGGCTGCAGCCGTATTTCTCTATTTTATGGATTATCACCGCTGGGAGAGAAATCATTTTGCCATTCTGGCAATACTGGTGACGGTCGGTTTATTATTGACGGTGTTGTTTATCGGAGAAGGCAGCGCCCGCGCTCTGCTCGGTGGAAAATCCGTCCAACCCTCAGAGCTGGCAAAAATAGTCATCGTTATTTATATTGCAGTCTGGCTGAACTCAAAAGGAGACAAGATTAAGCAAGTCGGATTTGGATTGTTTCCTTTGGCATTGATCCTTGGTCTGGTCGGTGGATTAATTGCTATTCAGACCGACGTGAGTGCTTCTGTAACTGTTTTTGCACTCGGTATGATCTTGTTTTTTATGGCTGGTGGATCACTGGTACAAATATTTATTCTTATGATTATCTCGGGCACCCTTGGCTCCGGTATTGTTGCCCTCAGGAAACCGGAAGTCTATCAACGGATTGTCGACTTTTGGGTTGGAATCCAGGACATTAACACAATCGGTTCAGAGCAGATTGCTAAATCTTTTACTGCTTTCATTGACGGTGGGTGGTTTGGTGTGGGGTTGGGGCGAGGCGTTGCAAAATTGGTTCTTTTGCCAGTTCCGCATACGGATAGTATTTTTGCAGTAGTAGGAGAAGAACTTGGTTTTGTAGGAGCGTCAGTTCTGGTCCTTCTCTACAGTTTACTGCTCTGGCGAGGGATGATTATTGCCAAAAAAGCCCTGGATGGTTTGGGATCCCTCCTAGTGGCAGGGCTGGTATTCTGGATCGTATTTGAAGCTTACGTGAATATTGCTGTGATTATTGGGTTGCTACCAGTGGCGGGAAATCCACTCCCCTTTGTTAGTCAGGGAGGGTCAAACCTGGTGGTAACTATGTCAGCTGTAGGAATTATTCTCAGTGTGGCACGCAGGGCTGAACTGGAACGAAGAAATCAGGAACGGAGGTCATTAGGTGCGGTTGTTGATTTGCGCGGGCGGGACAGGCGGGGGAGTATACCCGGCTTTAGCCGTCCTGCAGGCACTAAACGAGCATAAACCATCCTGGAACACTGATGGCAGTGTCCTCTGGGTAGGTGGAGAGAAAGGCATGGAACAAGAAATATTGTCCAGGCAGAATATTGATTTCAAGACAATTCCAGCAGCCGGATTGCACGGCGTCGGATTAAAAAGCCTGCCAGGAAATATAACCCTATTAATGAAAGGTTACTTGAAGGCCAGGCAGATCCTCCGCGAGTTCTGTCCGGATATACTATTTTTCACTGGTGGATACCTGGCAGTTCCTGTCGCTTTTGCGGGTAAGTCTATACCAAGCGTAGTATTTATTCCAGATATTGAACCAGGTTTGGCTATCAAGACCATCACAAAGCTCGCTGCTCAAATTGCAATCTCGGTGGACCAGACTAGGTCGTATATTCCGCCCGAAAAACCGGTAAATGTATCTGGTTATCCGGTCAGGGGAGACCTATTAAAATGGTCCCGGGAAGAAGCATTCCGGACATTTAATCTGAACCCAGATTTACCGATCTTATTAGTCTTTGGTGGAAGCAAAGGTGCCCGATCCATCAACCGGGCAGTCAAAGGGATATTATCGGAGCTGCTTCGAAAAATACAAGTAATTCATATTACAGGAAAATTAGACTTTGATGAGATGCTGACCTGTCAGGATAGCTTATCAGACAAGGAATTGAATAACTATCGGGTTTTCCAATTCTTGCATAATGAGATGGGAGCTGCATTAAGAATTGCGGATCTGGTAGTTTCCCGGAGTGGGGCTTCAATTCTCGGTGAATATCCAATGTTTGGTTTACCGGCAATCCTGGTGCCTTATCCACATGCCTGGCCCTATCAAAAGACCAATGCCCAGTATTTAGCCGATAGAGGTGCCGCAGAAATCATCAATGACGAAGACCTAAATGAGAAACTTCTTCCCCGGATAAATGCTTTGATCAATAATCAAGCGGAATTATCGAGAATGAGATCAAATATGGAAAGTCTCGCTCAACCTGAAGCGGCTAAAACGATAGCTCATCAACTGCTTTCCCTGGCAGAGATTGCGAGTGGAGGGAAACTTTTATGATATCAATCTTGTCTGTATTCTGGATGTTTATTATTCTCTTTGGATTAATTGGCGCCATGCGGGGTTGGGCAAAAGAACTCCTGGTTATTTTCAGTATTGTTCTGGCATTGTTTCTTATCTATGTCCTGGAAACATTTACTCCATTTATTACTCCATTTGATGAAGTTTTAAATCAGGTGGAGAATCTGAATCCATCAACCGGTTTTGAATTTTTGCCAGTTCCAATCCAGGATGAATTAAAGATTCAATTCTGGTCCAGGGCTGCGATTGTTGGTATTCTGGCATTTTTTGGCTACCAGACTCCCCGCCTGGCAGCATTACGGGAGAAAGCCCGAAGGGAAAAAATCCAGGACGTATTGTTGGGCGCAGTCCTGGGTCTCGGAAGTGGTTTTTTTATTGTTGGAACCCTCTGGTGGTATATGTCTGCCGCACATTATCCATTTACGCCCGAAATTTTACCGCCACAACCGGGCACAGCTTTGGGAGATGCTGCATTAAATGCATTAAGGTATTTTCCACCGGTGTTTGCTAGTAATCAGCTTGGTTTATTTTTTGCTGTTGTGATTGCGTTTGTATTTGTTTTGGTGGTGTTCATCTAATGAAACATATTCATTTTATCGGCATTGGAGGTACTGGTTTGTCCGCGATTGCCAAAGTTCTGCTAGAAGAGGGCTATCAAGTGAGTGGTTCTGATCTTGCTTTATCCTCGCTGTCTGATGCAGTTGAAGAGGCAGGCGGAAAAGTGTATCTCGGCCATCAGGCTAAAAACATCCTGGGAGCAGATATTGTTGTCAGGTCGTCTGCGGTACCGGAAGAAAATGCAGAAGTGCAAGCTGCTCTTAAGGCGAACATCCCGGTCCTAAAGAGGGCAGACTTCCTGGGTCGTATTTTAGAAGGGAAAAAGGTTATTGCCATTGCCGGTAGTCATGGAAAAACCACAACCACCTCTATGATTGCCTGGATTCTCTCTACACTGGAGAAAGATCCATCGTTTATTGTGGGTGCTGTAGTGTCCAACTTAAAAACAAATGCCAGGGCAGGAAAGGGTCCTGATTTTGTTATCGAAGCAGATGAATATGATTATATGTTCCTGGGATTGAACCCTTACCTGGCGGTTGTCACCAATGTTGAACACGACCACCCCGATCTCTTCCCGACTGAAGAGATCTTTAGGGAAGCGTTTCACGGTTTTGTAAGTAGATTGGATCCAGATGGGATTTTATTCCTTTGTGGTGAAGATCCTGGAGCCTTACAGCTCCGAGAAAAACTAAAATCTACCCAACAGCTTGTAGTGTATGGATTCCAGGCGCCCGATCGGGATTATATTGCCCGGAATCTGGAAAATAATGAGAAAGGTGGAATTAACTTTGAAGTAGCAGCTGGTGATGGGGATCAAAAAGAACGGGTTAATATTTCTCTCCAGATCCCGGGAAAACATAATGTTTTAAATGCTCTGGCAGCCTTTGCTGTCACAGAAAAAATGGGATTGAATGGTGTAGAGATTGCCCGGGCTTTATCGGAATATGAAGGAAGTGAAAGGAGATTTGATATCCGTGGAGAATACCAGGGAATTTTACTGGTTGATGATTATGCTCATCATCCGAGTGAGATAGATGCCACCTTATCTGCAGCCAGAGATTCCTACCCAGACCGAAGAATCTGGGCAGTCTGGCAACCCCATACTTACTCCCGAACTCAAACTTTATTTTCGGGGTTTACAGAGGCTTTTTCAAAAGCAGACCGGGTAATTGTTCTTAATGTGTATGCTGCCAGGGAGGAAGAACCTGCTGGTTTTGCAATTACTGATTTGGTAAATGAAATCAATCATTCCAATGTGAATTTTATTCCTGAGAACAAGAAGGCATATGAATTTTTATTAAAAGAATTGCGGTCCGGTGATTTGCTGCTGATTTTTACAGCCGGCGATGCAATAGATATAAATGTTCAATTGGAGCGATCCTTAACAACCTGAAGGCATTATTTATGAGAGGAGATTACCCATGAGCGCGAATATTCTTTCAGATGAAAGAGAACATGAATATGAGTTAGCGTTTGAAAACCCCAGGAAATTTGACTGGGTAGTCCGAGAGAACCTGGAATTGCAGGCTGAGTTAAATGGACAGCCAAAAATTGGAAAAAAGATTTCTCCAAAGGTTGTTCACAAGGTTCTAGACCGCATTAAAGATTTATAGGGAATGTTTTATGGCTAAGCCGGTAATTACAAAAACCCAGAAAAAAGATCTGGAAATCTTCTTTGGAAACAACCTAAAGATGGATGAAATGATGGGGCGCTATTCTGTAATGCAGGTTGGGGGACCGGCAGATTATTTAGCTATTGTTGAGAATAAGAAAGAATTAGAAGAGTCAGTTCGTTTCCTCTGGGGGGGAGAAATCCCGTTCATATTAATAGGAGGCGGATCAAATACACTGATCAGTGATAAAGGTATCAGGGAAGTAGTAATTATTAATAAAGCACAGGATGTTAAATTCCTTGAAAATGATCCAGAATCACCCCGTTTGTGGGCTGAATCTGGCGCCGGTTTCGGTAAATTATCTCGGAGAGCCGCGACTAAAGGGTGGGCTGGTTTGGAATGGTCTGCTGGTATTCCCGGTACGGTGGGAGGGGCCGTGGTAAACAATGCTGGCGCATTTGGTTCAAATGTGGCGGAAAATCTTGAAATGGCAGAAATCTTGCATCCAGTAGGAGACAAGATTCAGCGATCAGAATGGTCGGTGGATCAATTGGCGTATGACTACCGATCAAGTTTGATCAAGTTTGGAAAACAACCGGCGGTGGTCCTTTCGGCAACCTTCCAGCTGGAGCAGAGTACTCCTGAGAAAGTGAAGGAACGAATCTCATCCATCTCGGAAAAACGCCAGGCATCCCAGCCTCAGGGAGCGAGTCTCGGCAGCATGTTCAAGAATCCTCCCGGTGATTATGCGGGTAAGTTAATCGAGGACGCAGGATTAAAGGGAACCAGTGTAGGAGATGTGGAAATCAGTCGCGTTCATGGAAATTTTTTCCTCAACCATGGAAATGCAACCGCTGCGGACATCTCTTCCTTAATAAAAATGGCCAGGAAGATGGTAAAGGAAAAATTTGGAGTCGAGCTGGAATTGGAAATCCAATTTATAGGAGATTGGGATAAAAGGTAATCTATGGATAAACCAATTCGCTTAGGTGTTTTATTTGGAGGTAGGTCTGGAGAACATGAAGTATCTCTGGTCTCTGCGCGATCAGTGCTAAACACATTGGATCCTCAGAAATACCACATAACTGAAATCGGTATCACTCTTGAGGGTGATTGGTTGGTTGGTGAGAATACGCTTGATCTGCTTTCTGAACAAAATGTTGATCAATTATCCCGGGCGGGAATGCTGCCAATCCCTTCCCGAACTGATGTTTATACGATCACTTCATCTGACCAGGGTGAAATGCTTCAGGCTTTCGCGGAATTGGATGTGGTTTTCCCGGTCCTTCATGGATCCTTTGGCGAAGATGGAACCATACAGGGATTATTTGAACTTGCTGATATTGCCTATGTGGGTGCAGGTGTCCTTGGATCTTCGGTAGGAATGGATAAAGCCTTGTTTAAGGATGTGATGATTGCCAATGATATTCCTGTAGCACCCTCCATTCTCGTTCATCGAGTAGAGCTGGAATTGATGGATGATGTTCTGAATCGTGTGGCTGCCTTTGCTGAATATCCTGTGTTTGTGAAACCAGCCAATATGGGATCTTCCGTGGGAGTACATAAATGCCAAGATATTGAAGAGGTTGCGGTTGGAATGCAGGACGCTGCCCGGTTTGATCGGCGCATCCTGATAGAAAAGGGAGTCAACGCCAGAGAAATCGAACTTAGCGTTCTGGGCAACCTATCTCCCCGTGTTTCAGTACCCGGTGAAATACGACCTGCTGCAGAGTTTTATTCTTATGAAGCAAAATATCACGATGATAGTTCGGAATTATTAATCCCGGCAGATCTTGATGATGAGCAGACCAGGCAATTTCAAGAGTACGCTCTTCGGGCATACCAGGCAATTGACTGTGCCGGAATGGCCAGGGTTGATTTCTTGTTAGATAAAGACAGTGGAGAGATTTTCTTAAATGAATTGAATACCATCCCTGGTTTTACACCCATAAGTATGTATCCAAAATTATGGGAAGCAAGTGGTTTACCATACAAAGATTTGATAGATGAATTAATTCTCCTTGCCTTGAAAAGGAAAGAGGAAAAAGATCAGTTATTGAGAAAATATGATTTCAAAACGTAGGGAAAATTAATGGGTAGAGTTATCCGGACCACAGCAGAAAATAGGAGTAGAAGTAGTAATTCTGCTCAGTTGAGGAAACCTCATGGTAATTCCCGGCGGAGTTCCAGTTTATCTTCGCGCGAGATTCCACCTGTTCTCTCCCGGAGCGAAATTGGTATTAATACTATTGCCATGGGTAACAGACCTGCACCAAGGCGCCGGGTTGATGTCCCATTGTCATCTCCCGGGGCAGAAATCAGGTTTCCGGCGGTCCCAGCAATTTCTAATAAATGGCGGGTGGTATCAGGCATTATATCGATCAGTTTCTTTATGGCGCTAGTGCTGTTGATTAATACAGGTTTGTTCCAGGTCAAGGAAGTTCAAATGCAAGGACTGGAGCGTTTTTCAGAAGGAGAGATTTCGCATGCAATCAATATTACCGGGTCATCGATATTTTTCATTAATCCCGGAAGAATAAAAAGAGATCTTAAGCTGACATATCCTGGCTTGTCTGAGGTAGATGTGAAAGTAACCTGGCCCTCAAACGTCAATATTTCCTTGGAAGAACGCAATCCAATTTTAGCCTGGAATTGGGATGGTCATGTGAGATGGGTGGATGAGAATGGGGTGGCATTTGAACCTCATGACGATGGGATTGATGTTGTCCAGGTAATATCTGAAATGTTACCGCCAACGGTTGATGATCGGTTTGTCGATCCGCGGATTGTGCGAACAGTTGCTGCCCTGTCTGATTATTTACCAGAAAAAGCGGACATGATTTTCGATACCCGGCATGGATTAGGGTGGCGGGATTCTCGAGGTTGGGTTGTATATTTCGGATTTAATGATGGTGATGCTGCAAATAAAATGATAGTTTATCAATCGATGGTTGAGTATTTAGAGGGGAAGAGAATTTCTCCCGCAATAATAAACGTTGAGTTCTTAGATGCTCCATATTTCAGGATGGAACCATGAGTACGCAGGATGCGCCGATCATCGTAGGCATTGATGTAGGAACAACAAAAATCTGCACCCTGGTAGCCCGGGTGGAGGCGGAAAATAAATTCCGGATCCTTGGAGTTGGTATAGAACCATCCCGTGGAATGAGAAAAGGCGCTGTTGTGGATATTGATGCGACCAGCAAGGCGATCAAACGATCGATCGACAAGGCAGAGAGAACCTCGGGTTTGGAAATTACTTCCGCCCAGGTCAGCCTGGCAGGATCCCATGTGTCGTCTTTGAACAGTCATGGAGCAAGCGGTGTTACGGGAGGTGTTATTGATCAACATGATGTTTTCCGGGCCCTGGATGCTGCTAAAGCTGTCTCGATCCCGCACAATCGGGATATTGTCCATGTCATTCAACGTGGATTCAGTGTAGATGGTCAAGATGGCATCCACAAACCGATTGGTATGCATGGATACAGGTTGGAGGTTGAAGCGCATATTATTACCGCTGCTTCCACGTCCCTTGATAATCTCGAAGAATGTGTGAATGCCGCAGGTGCGGAAGTGGAAGCATTTGTTCTGAATCCCCTGGCGTCAGCCGAAGCAGTATTGACAGAAACTGAACGAGAAATGGGTGTTGTTGTCTGTGATATAGGCGGTGGAACGACAGATTTAGCGATTTATATCAATGGGGATGTCTGGCATACCATGGTAATGGCGATTGGAGGAAATCATATAACTTCTGATATCACCCATGGTTTAAGTTTAGCGATGGACCAGGCGGAAAAAGTAAAAATACTCCACGGGTATGCGATGAAATCTGAAATTTCTGAGGATGAAGTATTTCGAATCCGGCCTTTTGGGGACGATGCCGAAGCGGAGTACAGCAGACAGAAATTGGCCATGATTATTGAAGCGCGCGTGGAGGAAATGTTCAGCTATGTGATCCAGGAGATTAAACGCTCCGGATATGACAGATTACTGCCAGCGGGTATGGTTCTTACTGGTGGCACAAGCTCATTACCTGGGATTAGTCAATTTGCACGGAGAATGTTTAATTTCCCGGTAAGGGTTGCCCAACCGGAGAACTTGCTAGGTATGACGGATCAGCTTCATGATCCTGCCTATGCAACCAGTGTTGGTTTATTGGAATGGACGGTGTTAATGAATACTATTTCCTATGAAAAAGATAGCTACCGGAAACAGATGCGAAATGAATCAGTAAGTTGGAGTAAAGTTATAGACTTTCTCAGGCGTTTGCTACCATAAACGACGACCACACAACAGACGCACGTTTAGTACAGAGGAGATTACTATGGATCCCATCAAGGAAACAGAATCATTTGCTAGGATAAAAGTTGTCGGTGTTGGTGGAGGTGGATGCAACGCCGTCGACCGGATGATTGATGCCGGTCTGACTGGTGTTGAATTTATCGCTGTAAACACTGACGCCCAGGCTCTACTTCGATCAAAAGCGCCGGTTCAGGTCCGGGTAGGAGATAAACTTACTCGCGGTCTGGGCTCGGGGGGTGATCCCGGGGTTGGACGAGGAGCAGCAGAGGAATCTGCGGATGACCTCTACAGTATATTAAAAGGCGCTGATATGGTCTTCATCACTGCTGGAATTGGTGGTGGGACAGGAACAGGCGCTTCTCCCATTGTGGCTCAAGCTGCACGGGAGATTGGCGCATTGACAATTGGGGTTGTTACCCGGCCATTCACCTTTGAAGGCACACAGCGCGTGCAAACTGCTGATCAGGGCATATCACTTTTAAAAGAGCAGGTTGATACCCTGATTGTCATTCCTAATGACCGTTTGCTTCAGATTGTAGATAAGAAAGCCAGCCTACAATCTGCCTTTATGGTTGCTGATGATGTCTTGAGACAGGGCATTCAAGGGATTTCAGAATTGATTACTGTCCCTGGATTAATCAACCTAGACTTTGCCGATGTTCGCGCAATTATGTCTGAGGGTGGAGCTGCCCTGATGGCTGTTGGTGAAGCAACTGGTGAGGACAGGGCAAAGGACGCAGCAGAACAAGCTATGTCCAGCGATCTGTTGGATATCACCATCGATGGTGCCCGGGGTGTCCTGTTTAACGTCACAGGTGGTCCAAATCTATCACTTTATGAAGTCAACCAGGCAGCTGCGATCATCAAAGAAACCGCTCATCCAGAAGTAAATCTAATCTTTGGTGCGGTTATTGATCCTGCGATGGATGAAAACTTCCGGATCACCGTAATTGCCACTGGATTCGAACAGACTGGAATGCCCCGAAATATAATGGAGCGATCAGTCCGACGCACTCGCTCAGGAGCTTCCGTAGAAAATGGAGAGAAGGTTGAACGAGAATTGGAATTTGTACCTCGCTCTTTTAACACAGAAAATCTCGACATCCCAACATTCTTACGGAATCGGAACCGCAGCCGGTAATTGAGGTAGATAGTTTGGCACAATTAATATATAGATCGGATCCAATTTGTTCCTTGGATTTATATACACGGGTAAATCCACCCTAATCTGGTCTCCTCCTGGTAGGGTTGGATGTTGTCTGGTCAAGTTCTCCTGCTGGTTTTCCAGCAGGAGAACGGTTTTAAAGGGGTGATATAATTTGGTTAATATGTGTTGAATAGTACCGATCGATAAGCCCCGAGTGATGGTGATGGTTGTATGTTAAAATCAGTTTTGGATTGTAAATTTTAGTTTTCGGATGGGTATAAGATGAAATGTCCCTATTGTAAAGACGATAATTCCAGGGTGTTGGATACCTCTCATGACAGACGCGGTGGTACACGAAGACGAAGAGTTTGCTTAAGCTGTGAGCAGCGATTCAGCACATACGAGAGGGCGATTCTTGATACGCCCCTGATTATTAAGCAGGATGGGACAAGAGAAGAATTTAATCGTCAAAAACTTACCCGGGGAGTACAGATCAGTTGTGATAAACGTCCGGTCTCTGCGGCAGATATTGAACGATTAGTGGGTGATGTAGAATCAGAACTTCAAGCAATGGGTGAAATTGAAGTATCCTCACGAGTAGTGGGCGACATGGTTATTGCCGGATTAAAAGAGATGGATTTAGTGGCCTATGTCAGGTATGCGATTGTTTACCTGGGTTTGGAGGACTTAAATGCTATTCGGGGAGAAATTGATTCATTACTCGAGAGCTAAATAAACTCAAATTAACATCATGCGTGAGATTAACTACTGATATCAATAAAAACAATTTTGCTGGCCGATCACGTTCATTGAGAAATCATATCTTTGGAATTGAATTAATTTTATGAGCCCAACTCCAAAATATTTCAGATGACAAAGTTACTTAATCCGTATATTGCTGGCGCCCCAATTCTTGAATCCAGCATGTTTTTTGGCCGCGAAGATGTCTTTGGCTGGATTGAACGCAGCCTGGCTGGTAAATATGTAGACAATATTCTGGTTATTCACGGTCAGCGCCGGGTTGGGAAAACCTCTGTTCTGAAACAAATCCCTAATCATTTAGATGAAAGATATATCCAGGTATTTTTTGACCTTCAGGGTCGATTAAACACATCCCTGGACCGTTTTTTATATTGGATTGCCCGCGAAACATCCCGAACTCTGCAATATATGC
>RCNF010000491.1_pt1 | contig 20169 bp, 14 predicted proteins | sample 2041311 | NCBI WGS metagenome assembly RCNF01 (sample SAMN09708228, study PRJNA481090) | Marine sediment metagenome, whole genome shotgun sequencing project. | biome: marine sediment; feature: ocean; material: sediment; isolation source: Sewage treatment plant 2 marine sediment (STP2) ... | reverse complement strand
TAACGATTACCGAGGGTACCGAGAACTCCGACAAGTCGAACGATGCCCAGCTGCTCGTAGACTGGATGAACGTTTCCGAGCACAAGGTCGGACTCCTTGTAATGGGCGACCAGGTCGCCTACGACCTTTCACTGTCAGCTGCTGCCGTCTCTCTTGAGCTCGTCAGCACGATCTGCGGTGTCACGCTCGACAACAGCAGTTACTACGACATGACCGGTGGCCGCGAAGCCGGCGGCGTTGTAACTCCTCTCATCACTGGTACAACAGGCGGCCCGTACGCTGGACTTTCGTACTATGCCTACGGGGGCTGCCCGGTCGTCAACAACTTCGACGTTCTCGAGATCACAGGCCCTGGCCAGTACGCGCTTGAGTATCCTATATACAACAGCCTGTCGTACTATGCTGGTATCTACACAGACCAGCTGAACAACGCCAGCCAGCCTCTCAGGACCGTCTGGGTCGGACACAGCTTCCAGATCATCCGTAATGCCTCGAACACCGTCGCTGCCAGGAACGAGTTCCTGCAGATGACGTATAATCTCTTCGAGAATCCTGTCGGTGTGGATATAACCGACAGCGAGCCGACTCCGATGGCATACGGCCTCGCGCAGAACTTCCCCAACCCGTTCAACCCGTCGACGCGGATCCAGTTTGCGATGCCCACCAAGGGTCACGTAAGCCTGAAGATCTACAACGTGGCTGGACAGTTGGTCAAGACTCTGCAGAATGGTGTCATGGATGCTGGTTCTCATGAGCTCACCTGGGATGGATCGAACAACCTGGGTAGCAACGTTGCTTCTGGCGTTTACTTCTACAAAATAAACGCTGGCGACAACTACGAGAACATGAAGAAGATGGTTCTTCTCAGGTAGTACCGGGCAACCGGGAATCCTATGAGGATTCGCTTCGGAGGCCGGGGTTTCGACTCCGGCCTCCTTTTTTTGCGTCCGTTCCTCCCTCTTTCAGGGGTGATTTCCCGGGACCGTGAGATTCCTGCCTGAAATGGCCTTTCAGATGCGCTGAACCGCCCGAAATATATTGACATGCGGAATTCCAGATACATATATTACATGTAGGTTTGGAGAGAAATATATCCTTATGAAATAGTCCCAAAGAAGGGTGGAAATGAAGCGTTTCAACTCAAGGAATATTATAGGATTAATAATGCTTTCGGCCCTGGTCCTTCTTGTCATGTTTCCGGCATGCAGGCAGGAACAGGATCCGCTGGACAGGAACAGGGCGCCGGAGACAGTTCTTACAGTAGCCCCTCCTGAGACCACAAACGCGGAATACAGGGTCCATATGTACTGGTACGGTGAGGACAAGGACGGGATAGTCACCCGGTTCATGTGGTACCGTTCCGATACCCTCAGGACCCTCAGGCCGGACCTCGAGCCAGAACTCGATCTGCTCGACTGGAATCCCGAAGCGAGGAAAGACGATTACGAAACAGGTACGTTCACAACGACGAGCGATACGGTTCTCGTATTCACCGGATTCGATATCACGACTGGCGCCATGTTGAACAGGCAGGCATTTCACATCGTTGCGGTGGATGACGGCGGGAGAATGGACAAGACGCCGGCCAGGGTGCAGTTCTTCGCGAGGGTCAATTGTATTCCGGAAGTCAAGTTCTGGTTCGCGAGTGAGACTGTCGGCAGCAAACCGTATGTCCCCGGTGATTTTGATACTATCAGTATGTTCGAGCCGTTCTGTATACGGTTTATCGGCGAGACCTGCAACAATCTGATCAACGGATACCAGTGGATCTACGGAGGAAGCGTATACCCTGATTATAACAATGATGGAGTACCCGACTGGTACATACCCACATATGAACCCCCGGAGACCGTGCAGGTATGCATCGAGAACCAGGGAGCGACGCGTGTCTCTGAGGGTGATTTCTACTTCAGAGTAACAGCGAGAGACGAGGCGGGAGCAAGATCAAAGGCTGATATCGTCACTGGCGAGGGTGTCTTCCAGGTCGTGGTCAACCATGATCCGGACACAGATATCCTGTTCGCGGAGAATTTCTATACCGATCAGGCAGGAGTGCAGCATGAGGTGCTGATCGACTTTGACGACGCCGATCCTGATACGATGCCTTACAACTCCAGGCTGAGGATGCATTATCTCGGCTGGGATGACCCCAAAGACAGCCTTGAATATACCGATCCGCCGATACCTATGAGGTTTCAGTTCAAGTTCGAGCGCTGGGGATTCGGCCTGAGCGGTGGTGTGTCGAGCCACAAACCTGCCTGGATGCCTGAGCAGAGGGCGGAGGACACAAACTGCAATTCCAATGAGGATTCGACGACGATGATGATCGGGACCTACGATTATCTCTTCCTGTCCAAGGCATTCGACGAGCAGTACCGCTATGACCATACGCCCGACACGGTCCAGTTCGTCGGCAGTTTCCCGCCGGGAATAGACAAGATCTCCATGGCGTTTGATTCGATTCCGTATACTCCGGGGCTCGAGCTGGCCGACATCAAGGGCGATACTGTCTATATTGCGTTCGGACAACCGCTGGCCCCCAGGCCGGAAGAGGACTATGTCTCGCCGTATCTTGCCCAGTACGACGCTGTAAACCAAGTATTCAACATGTTCTTTAAACTCTACATAGACGGGGCCGGACATGATGATTACAGGGATCCTCCCGAATCGGGAATCAAGGGCTGGTGGTTCTCGATCGATGCGGAAGAGGAGTATTACTACCGCGGTGAGGAAGAGTGGCTATACGACTTTGACCCTGACACGATACTTCAGAGTATCAGTTTCAGGCTTGTAGTTCCGCAAGATCAGGATTTTACCGCTTACCCTCGCCCCGATTCGATGTTCGTGAACAATCAGCCCCTGTGGATGGGGGATCAGGATCTGACGGTCGTCGGGTCGGATCTTCATTCCTCGGAGCTCTTCAACGAGGCCATCAGAGGAATCAGCCCGAAATATGTCGATCTTGATCCCTGCAATGAACTCCTCACTCCAGGCAGATGGATCAATCAGGACCGTGGCGTCGCCAACTATGCCAGGACGGATACGTACAACGGCTGGTTCTATATGAAGCTGGTGTACTAGGGATAATACATGACTACCGAGCCCGTGGGTACGAGTTCCGGGTCTCAGGAGGTTGAAGGTCTAATGCGAAAAATACTGCTCTCTGCCTTGATTATCTCGTTCCTGGCCGCGATAGCGATGCTGGCTGGATGCGGCAATGAGGTCTATACCGGCGAACCGGACGAGAACGATAAGCCAGAGATCTGGCTTTCCAGTGGTCCGGTCGAGGGAGATACGACCGGTTACCAGGTGCATTTCTACTGGAGCGGCTGGGATCCTGACGGTGAGATAGAGTATTTTGAGTTCGTAGTATCGGAAGGGGACCCGATAGGGTTCAATCCGGCCGATACAGCGGGACTCGATAAATGGACCGTTACTTCGGTACATGACAGCGTGTTCCGTGTTCCCGCGGATGATAATCCAAGGCCCTGGGAACCGAATCCGCTTTATACAAAGTATGACAAGACGCACACGTTCTTTATAAGAGCGGTCGATATGGAGGGCAAAAGGTCGGATCCGGCTCACAGGTCGTTTACCGCATGGACCCTTGCTCCGACTATACAGATCGACAGACCGGTAGGTACGACTCGTACATACAGCACCGTTATAACGTTCGGATGGACAGGCAATGACCCGATCGACAGCCCGAACAATTCGCAGGATCCTGATTCGATCCGCTACCTCTGGTCACAGATCGTGAACAGAGAGGGAATTTACGACGCTACCTTCAATATCATCGACGATCTTAACCGGGATCCCGAGTATTACGAGCCTTTATGGGGCCCCTGGGTCTTTTACCGCGCCGAGGGAGATTCAGGCAAGCAGACGATACTGGGCGACGATGAGATCCTCGAGATAAGCAGGAGCCACATATTCGCTCTCCAGGCCAAGGACGACGCGGGCGCTGTGACAGCCGTGTTCCAGAAGGACAGGAACGTAAGGCAGTTCCTCGTTTCGGACAAATCCGGCCCTCTGCTGCAGGTTACAGAAACATATCTTGGCAGTAACAGGTTCCTCGGACCCGACATGAATTATGTGCAGAGCGATCTGCCTCCCGGTGTGCCTCTGAACTTCAGATGGGACGCTAACGCTGATGATTACGGCGGCGAGATCCAGAGCTACCGGTACGGCTGGGATATTCAGCAGCTCGATGATCCTGCCCAGTGGGCCGTTGCCGCGAGCCCGTTTATAAAGACCGCGGCGACGCAGACCTATTATTCCGGGGTCCACAGGTTCCTCGTGGAGGTCGTCGACAACGGACAGAAGATCACCTATGGAAAGGTAGAGGTCACGATCATTCCCTTCTCGATGGAGAGGAATCTGCTCTGGGTAGATGATTATCCTCTTGGCGGGTATATTCCGTCGATGACAGATCCATCAGAGGCTGTGCACGATACCTTCTGGGTCAATATCTGCCAGAGAACTCCCGATTTCAGGCCCGACAGGGATGTTTACGATGTATCGTCCCAGAACTCGAGACCGCCTGAGATGGAGCAGATCGGGCATTACGCAAATATCATCTGGACATACAGCTCATCGATCAGTACGGCGTGGAGGCAGATCATTCCGTTCGTTCCTGAGTCGATGATCGGTACGGGAACACAGCTTACAATCAATTACCTGTCACTCTTCCTCGCGAAGGGTGGACATCTGCTCTCATCTGGAAGGGCCGACAGGCCCGGCGGCGGAGTCGTCGATGCGTTCCCTCAGCCGCCTCTGCTTCCAGCGTCATTCAAGTATGACATGGCGGGCTTGGTATCGGAGGATACTAGCGGTGTCAACTCGATGCCGTACAAGGATTACTGCATCAGCGTCGTCGACAAGGTTTCGGGAGTCTTCCACAGCGGCGAGGATATGGCGCCGAATGTCAACAGGAACCTTGACAGGGACGGGGCGAGATATATGGTCAAGGATACTGAAGATACCGGTGAGGACGGCATCTCGGATTATCCCGGCTTCCCTGATACCCTGCTTCTGGATGATCATGTGATCTGCCAGAACTGTTTCTTCAATCCCCAGATCCGTGGGTTCACATATGTAGAGATCTATGATCCGCAGTACTGGATGGACTTCAGGCTCATCCCTTCTTCCTTGTCATGTTATCACGCTATGTACAGGATGAGAGCGCGTTCGACGATCTCTCCGGTCGACGAGCAGGCGACCGGCGTGATCATAACCAAGTACCGTATCAGCTTCGAGGAAGATATCGCGAACGGCAAGCCGGTAACGATCCTTCCGGCTGACAGTTTCCACTTCGGTTTTCCGCTGTGGTTCTTCGAGCGCGATAAGGTCGATCAGTTGATGAATGAGATATTTGCCGAGTGGCAGATTCTGGATGAATAGAATAGAAGGAGGAGTAGTGATTTCCATTCGTTGGGTCAAAATTCTCTTGTTATTTGCCGTTCTGGCTGTCGGTCTCTTTGGTTCAGCCAGGGCACAGAGCGAAATAGATACGATGGTACTTGTACCCCAGGCGCCCGATTCGTTCTATGTTGAGAGGCGCGGTTCGGATATCGTCATCGGCTGGTATCCTCCTCCTGACAGCACGGGAAAAGTCATCGGCTCGAGGGACTTTACTAACTGGTACGGCCAGCATACTTCAGGAGATGGAGTCGATATATCCTTCGCCGGCTTCTATTCTAATGGCTGGGTCGACAGGCAGGTGCTCGTTGAAAAATTTGACAGGCTGACCTATGAGGTCGGAGTCACACCGAGTATTCCTCTGAGGATATCCACCGTGGATATGTTTGACAGGACCTACGAGAAGATCATCAACATCGGCGTGGATAATGGCCCCGATTTTGAAGATTACACTCCGGGAGACCCTATCGAGATGACTCTCGAGCAGATCGGACTTCCGCCCGGTACGGAGCCCGATGTGCTCGAGCTGGGATTCAATATTCATTTCAGTGCCGGCCTGATCGATACGAGCCAGTACGGACAGGCAGCGGAGTTCCGTCTTGACGTTCAGGATTTCACGGGATTCCACGTATGGCGTGGACTGACGCCTTACCCGAGCGACATGCAGGCAATAGTCGAGCTCGATAAAGAGGATTACTTCAAGGTGTCGGATATCGAAGGTCTCGAGGATGTGCCCGAGAAATGGAAGTGGCTCTGGGAGTACTTCAATGACAATATTACGGGCGCCTGGCCGAAGCTGGACGGACAGGGCCGCTGGTACTACGAGTGGATAGACAAAAACGCATTTGCGGGATTCACCTATTACTATAATGTGACGACCTATGACAGGGGATATTTCAAGGGATTCAACACCCACAACAAGCAGGATAACTTCATCTGTGATGAGGACATTGAGAATCCCGAGACCCCGGGATTCCCGGTCGACTGTGATTCGATGAGTATCGCGTTCGAGATGTCTGTCGATACTGGAACGGATATGAACAGTATATACGCTGTGCCGAATCCTTACCGAACAGGGACTTCGGAACAGACGACGTCTTACTATCACAACTATCCGGACAATTCGATCAAGTTTTTCAATATGCCCAACGAGTCGCAGATCAAGATATATACGGTATCGGGTGATCTCGTATGGGAGGGCTCGCACTACAGCGAGGACGGCTCGGACGGTATTCTGAGCTGGGACGTGACGAACAGGGGCGGAGTGGATGTCGGATCTGGAGTCTACGTATTCCGGGTGGAAGCTCCGAACGGTGACGATGTCTATGGCAGGATCGTGGTAATCCGCTGATCCGGGCCATTTCGGAAGGTATGATGACCGCTCCGTTTACGGGGCGGTCATTTTTTTCGTTTTTCGTGATTGCAGGAAGACAGGCCGGGGGGTTGACATCCCGTGTTCTTTCATTCAGAATCCGGTCCGGAACGATACGGTTTAAACGCTGGGCCTACAGGTGGTGACCATGTTAAGGACGAACAAGCAGTATCTTGTTGAGAAAGCAGTTGCCGGGAAGATCTCCAGCCCGAGGATCCCCCTGAAGAATCCATGGCTCATCGATCCCGGCGGAATACCGCATGTGATGCCCGGTACGGGAGGGATCACGTACAACGTATCTGTTGGTGACTCGGCGCTTGATTTTGTGGGGGACCATATAGAGCCCGGGGTCAGTGTGACCCTGAAGAGTTCCGAGGCGGAGAGAAGTGTTCTGGGCGGCCTCAGTATCCTGACCTGCATCGGGAACGAAGCGATGGTCATGTCCGGCCCGGCTGCCGGCAAGAAGGGGATAGTCACCGGAAAGCACGGCGGTGTTGAACATGTGATCATCGATTTCGCCCGAACAATACTCGACAAGCTCGCGATCGGAGATACTATACAGATCAGGTCACAGGGCCAGGGACTTGAACTGAAGGACTATCCCGATGTGCACGTCATGAATATCGATCCGGGTCTTCTCGGAAAGCTCGGAATAACCAACCGGAACAAACAGATGATCATTCCTGTCACGCACGTCATACCGGCCTCGATAATGGGTTCGGGTCTCGGCTCAAGACACAGTTACAGCGGTGATTATGATATTCAGCTGGGGGAGAAGGAAACGATAAGAAAATTCGGGCTGCAGAACCTGCGGATAGGTGATGTGGTAGCGATAAACGATGCGGACTGCAGGTACGGCAGGACTATCAGGTCCGGCGCGACGAGCATAGGCGTTATCGTGCATGGAGCCTGTATAACGAGCGGGCACGGTCCCGGAGTGACCGTTCTTATGACTACCGTGGAAAAGCTTATTGTACCCAAGTTAGAGGAGGGCGCGAATATTTCGATATACCTGGGAATCGGCCGGGAGAAGAAGAACAAGCGTCCTCGAAGCAGGAAAAGACACTGACACAGGAGGTGCCGTTCGATGCCGCAGTGGAAGGAAATACTGCCGGAACTGGACTGGATCGCGGACAGCGATCTGAGGGATCTTGTCGAGAAAGTATGGGAAGATGCCTTTCAGCTGGGTGGATGGGAGGATGGCGATCTCGATTCGATCCCGTTTACCCTTCTTGTCCCGGACACGGACATCAACCTTTTCGACCATACGAGGATAGTCACGCATCTGGCCAGGCAGATCGCCGGGCCGCTGAAGGAGATGCAGGGCCTGGACATCAATGACGACTATCTCATCGCGGGTGCCCTTCTGCACGATGTGGGCAAACTGCTCGAATACGAGAAAAAAGATGGCAAGGTCGTCGTTGCCAGGAGCGGCAGGCTTCTGCGCCACCCGCTGTCCGGCATGGGCCTGACTGTCAAGTGGGGCCTCCCCGAGGATATCAGCCACTCGATAGCGGTCCATTCGCGGGAGGGTGAGAGGTCGCCCCGCAGCGTGGAGGCTACCGTCATCCATCACGCTGACTTCATAATGTTCCATACGTTCAAGAGCAAGAGGGAATTCCCCGACATCTGACAGGGGAGCGATGCGCATTTACAACAGGCTCACAGCGGGCTCGATCATCTTTGCAGCCGCGTTGACGGCTTTATCACCGGGCATCGATCCGGGAAACGCCGCCGGCCGTGCGGAGTACGGTAAGGGACTCGAACGGGTCCTGCAGACAATCAATCAGGATGAGACAGTTCCCGTGTGGATCTTCTTTGCCGCAGCCTCTGACAAGGCCGCGGCTTTTTCACACCGGGCCTCTGGCAGGATTCTGAAACGAGGCATGACCGGAGGCGCCCTCCGCCCGCCGGGGCGTGCTTCGGTCGAATCGGTCATTCCGTTTGTCGAGCGCATCAGGCACAGTTCCTCGTATTTCAACGCCGTCAGCGCTGATGTAAAGGCTGAGATGATCCCTGAGATCCTTGCGCTGGATGGAGTGGTGAAGGTCGATATTGTAAGGACCTACAGGCGCGGAAGGGATCCGGAACCCACCACTTATGATGATCTAGCCCCGCGAGCTCCTGCGAGCCCCCAGATCGGGATCTACGGAGACAGTTTCAACCAGCTCTATATGATAGAAGCGGTCGATCTTCTCGAGATGGGATACAACGGTTCGGGCGATTCAGGCTCGGCAGGCCAGGTCATGATCGGGATACTCGACAGCGGTTTTCTTCTCGACCACTACGCCTTTGATCGCCTCGATGTCCATGCGCAGTGGGATTTCGTCAATGATGATCCCGTAGCGGAGAATGAACCTGGGGACAACCCCGAGCAGGACAGGCACGGCACCCTCGTGCTCGGAACGATCGCCGGATACGGGGAGGGCGAGCTGATAGGGCCTGCCTGGGGGGCGGTCTACCTTCTCGCGAAGACCGAGATCATCGGTGAGGAGATAGAGGTAGAGGAGGATAACTGGATCGCCGGACTGGAGTGGTGCGACAGTATCGGGGCGGATATAGTGACGAGTTCGCTCGGGTACGTGCTCTGGTACGAAGAGGATGATCTCGACGGGGAGATAGCACTCTGTACAATCGCCGCGAACAGGGCCGCTTCCAGAGGCATCATCGTCTGCAATGCCATAGGTAATTACGGCTGGAACGGACCGACATCACTGATAGCTCCTTCCGATGCCGACAGTGTGATCGCCGTCGGCGGCGTATACGCCGATGGAAGCCTCTGGGGATCGAGTTCAAGGGGACCTACAGCGGACGGCAGGATCAAGCCTGACGTGATGGCCCAGGGGGCAGCTGTATTGAGCGTTGCCTGGCCCTTCGATTACGGTTACGGTAATTACAGCGGCACATCTTTCGCGACTCCGCTTGTCGCTGGACTGTGCGCACAGATACTCGAGATACACCCCGACTGGACCCCGATACAGATGAGAGACTCCCTCCGGGTCCACGCCTCCAACAGTGAGTCACCGGACAACAGCATGGGGTGGGGGATCGCTGCGGGTCTCGCGACGGCAGGTATTCTCCCCGACGGCGCACCCGGCGTTACTTTTTCCAACGGGTACCCGAATCCTTTCGACGACTACATATCATTCGACCTCTATTCGAGCAGATGGACCTTTGTAACCGCCCGGATCTACGACCACACGGGCCGGCTGGTCAGGACGCTTCTCGAAGAGGAATCACTCCTCTTCAGAGCGACTGTCGTCTGGGATGGAACAAACAACTCCGGACGACAGGTTGCCAGCGGGGTCTACTTTGCCGAGTTTGTCTCACCTCAAGTCAGGTCGGTCCTGAAGATCGTAAGGATGAGGTAAATCAACCTCCTTTTTAATCTTGATAATCCGCGTTCTTTCGGATAAATTCCGAGAGTGTGGAATGGAATGATTGTTAAATCGTAATGTGTTGATAATGCTATAGATATGAATACCCCATGATAAAAGCGACAGGAGGTCCTCATGGCTGACAAGCATGTATATTACTTCGGAGGCGAGGAAGCCGAAGGCAATGCCGGAATGCGCAACCTTCTCGGCGGCAAGGGAGCCAACTTGGCGGAGATGGCCAGCACGGGCATTCCAGTCCCTGCAGGATTCACGATCTCTACCGAGGTCTGTGTATCGTTCTACAAAAACGGCGGAAAGTATCCTGACGGGCTCGAAGCAAATGTAGTGTCAGCGATCGAAAAAGTTGAGAAGACGATGGGCGCTAAATTCGGCGACGCGTCAGATCCTCTGCTTCTGTCCGTACGTTCGGGTGCCAGGGTGAGCATGCCGGGTATGATGGATACGGTCCTGAACCTCGGGCTCAATCTTGAAACGGTCGAAGGGCTGTCTAAGAAGAGCGGCGATGAGCGGTTTGCCTGGGACTGTTTCAGGCGCTTCGTCCAGATGTACGGCGATGTCGTCCTTGAGATGACGCCGAGCGGCAAGGACGCAAGGGACCCGTTCGAAGAGATCCTGCACGCGAAAAAGGAAGAGGTCGGTGCCGACCAGGACATGGATCTCAGCGTGGACGACCTCAAGGATCTCGTCGTGCGTTACAAGGCTATGATACTCGAGCAGGCCGGAGTGGAGTTCCCCGAAGATCCCCGCGAGCAGTTGTGGAACGCGATCGGAGCGGTCTTCAACTCCTGGAACAATGACAGGGCAAATACTTACAGGCGGATCAACGGTATTCCCGATGACTGGGGCACGGCTGTTAATGTCCAGTCGATGGTATACGGCAACCTCGGAGACGATTCGGGGACCGGTGTGGCATTTACAAGGAATCCGGCGACCGGCGAGAACCTCTTCTACGGCGAGTACCTGATGAAGGCCCAGGGAGAGGATGTAGTCGCGGGTATCAGGACGCCTCATCCGATAAACATCACCCAGAAGGGCGATGTCGAGGTCGAATCTCTCGAGGAAGAGATGCCAGAGATCTACGCCGAACTCGACGCGATACGTCTGAAACTCGAGGACCATTACCGGGATATGCAGGATCTCGAGTTCACGATACAGAACGGACAACTGTGGATCCTCCAGACCAGGGCAGGCAAGAGGACAGGCTTCGCGGCTATCAAGATCGCGATCGACATGGTCCGCGAGAAGCTCATTACGAAGGAAGAGGCGATCCGAAGGATCGATCCCGAGCAGCTCAACCAGCTTCTCAGGCCGGTATTCGATCCAGGCCAGAAAAAGAAGGCGACAGAAGAGGGCCGTCTCATGGCAAAGGGGATCAACGCGGGGCCGGGAGCCGCTACGGGCAAGGTAGTGTTCAATGCCGAGGATGCCGAACAGTGGGCCGCTGACGGAGAAGAAGTGATCCTCGTGAGGATCGAGACCAGCCCTGAGGATATCCGCGGTATGAATGCCGCATCGGGTATCCTTACCTCCGCCGGTGGATCTACATCCCATGCCGCGCTTGTCGCGAGGCAGATGGGCAAGGTCTGCGTCGTCGGCGCCAGGGAGATAGTGATAGATTACAGGTCGAGAACCCTCGAATCGGGCGGCACAAAGCTCTCTGAAGGCGATTACATCTCGATCGACGGATCTACCGGTGAAGTGATGGCCGGCATGATCAAGACGAAGCCGTCCGAAGTGGTCCAGGTCCTTATAGACAAGACTATGGACGCGAAGGATTCGGAGGTCTACCGGGACTATGAGGAACTGACAGGCTGGGCAGACAGCCTCAGGACTATGAAGGTCAGGGCCAACGCCGATCGTCCCGATCAGGCTGCCGCTGCCGTCGCCTTCGGTGGTGAGGGGATAGGCCTCTGCCGTACAGAGCACATGTTCTTCGAAGGCAAGAGGATCGACTGGGTGAGACGCATGATCCTTGCCGCGGACGAGGCGGGAAGAAAAGAGGCCCTCGCGAAGCTGCTCCCGATGCAGCAGGAGGACTTCCACGGGATATTCGAGGCCATGGGAGAGAGGCCGGTTACCGTACGTACTCTTGATCCGCCGCTTCACGAGTTCCTTCCCCACGAGAAGGAAGATATCGATGAGCTGGCCGGCAAGATGGGTGTGGACCCGGGTGTGCTCTCCGACAAGGTCACGTCCCTCAAGGAGGCAAACCCGATGCTCGGCCACAGGGGCTGCAGGCTCGGGATCGTATACCCTGAGATAACAGAGATGCAGGTAAGGGCGATATTCGAGGCGGCCTGTGACCTGGCGTCAAAAGGAAAGAAAGTATCACCGGAGATAATGATACCTCTCGTGGGAAGCGCTAAAGAGTTCGAGCTCCAGGAGGAGGTCGTAAGGCGCGTGGCGGCAGAGGTATTCAAGGATCGCGGTGTCGAGGTAGATTATCTCGTCGGTACGATGATCGAGATCCCGAGGGCGGCACTGACAGCCGATGCCATAGCGGTGAAAGCGGAGTTCTTCTCGTTCGGGACAAACGACCTGACCCAGACTACCCTGGGTATCAGCAGGGACGATGCCGGCAAGTTTATCAGCGACTATATCGAAAAGGGTGTCTGGCCCGCCGATCCGTTCCAGAAACTCGATCAGGAGGGAGTAGGCACCCTGATCAAAATAGGCGTGGAACTGGGCAGGGGAGCCAGGAAGGACCTCAAGGTAGGGATCTGCGGCGAGCACGGCGGTGAACCATCATCGATAGGATTCTGTCAGAGGACAGGGTTCGATTATGTCAGCTGCTCCCCCTACAGGATCCCGGTTGCGATACTTGCCGCTGCTCAGGCGGCCCTGGAGGGAGCCGGGGAAGGGAGCTGACCTATCCGGAGTGGTGACAGGGAAAAGGGGACCCCTGACTGCAGCAGCAGGCTGAAGAGATCGATACTCGGTTTCCTCGCGGTTGCGGTCGTCCTGCTGGCAGGCTGTTGTGCGGTGCTGGCTCTGGCCGGGATGCCTGAACTCTCGGTCGGCATTGTTCTATGGACCGTTCCGGTGATCGGTGTCTTCATCATATTCTCCCTGAGAAATATGCACCTTTTCCGCAGCCCGGATGGCAGCGAAGTCTGCCGTTTCGAGGCAGCGAACATTCTTACAGCGATGAGGATATTCCTCGTGCCGCCTGTTCTGGTACTCCTTAATCACGGATATATGATGCCGGGCGCCATTCTCTGGCTGGCTGCCGAACTCACCGATGTCGCGGACGGATTCGTCGCGCGCAGGTTCAGGCAGGAGACGGCATTCGGCCTGATGATAGATCCTGTGGGCGATATCATGGCGACGATCGCGGTGTTTACCTGGCTGTTTATCAGCGGAAGGGTCCCCAGCTGGCTGTTCGCGCTTCTTGTCGCGAGATATGTACAGTTCTTCGCGGGGTTGGCTATCCTCTCTCTTACTGGCAGACTTCCCAAGCTTCGTGCTACTATTGCGGGCAAGGCGGTCGGAGTCGTGCAGGCATCGATAATACTGTTTTTACTGCTGCGGACGGCGCTAGGTGATCATCCGCGGCTTGCATCGTACGATTATATACTTTTCCCGGTTCTGGGAGCGGCGTTCCTCTGTGTTATCGTCTCACAGACGGCCATAGGCCTGAAGGCGGTAAGGAATCACGACGCTTCCTGACAGGAGGTTGAAGATGGATCTGGGCGGCGACCTCGCAGTAATGGATCCCGCAATGATATTTCAGGTGACCGGTATCTGCGGCCTGACCGGGAAGATGAAATTAATCACTATAGACAACGTGGCCAGCTTCTGGTTCAGGGAGGGCGGGCTCCTCTTCGCAACTATCGATACAGGAAAGAAGATGATAGGCGAGTTCCTGATCGAGAACGATACGATATCAAGAAAACAGCTCGATGAGGCCCTGGATCAGATAAAGAAGGAAGATGGAAAGAAGAGGATTGGGAATATCCTCATCGATCGCGGCTATCTCGAACTGGAAACCCTTGAGAGCGCGATCCATGCGCAGATCAAGGAAGTGGTATACGAGGTCCTTCCCTGGAACAGCGGGCAGTTCGTCTTCTTCTCGGGAGTAGAGCCTGAGAACGAGGATATCCTGCTCGACATCAGGATGGATCACCTGATACTCGAAGGACTGAAACGAATAGATGAGGCAGCCAGGGATTGATAGTGTCCCGAAGCATCCGGCAGTACCTTAATATAATAAGACGGCTGACATCAGTACCAGCCGCACTCGCCATCCTTTCTGTCGCCGCATCCGCAGACATGCCGGAGCGGTTCGACGGAACGATATCATCCACAAGATCGACAGCGCTGGGCGGGGCATTCTCTCCGCTCGCCGACGATGTGACCGCGCTGGTAATAAATCCTGCCGGTCTGATCACCACTGGCGGTTTCGCCCTGTACGCCGATTACATGGAGACGGGAGGCGGAGAAGGGCCGTACGAGGGAAAGCTCTTCGGCGCAGCCGAGCTCTGGGGGATCATATTCGGTGTCGCCGGCTCGAGTAAGAGCTATGAGGACGGCACAGTCGAGAGCCAGTTCTCGGGCGGCTTCGCGATTAATATCATGTCCGGAGCGGCAGGGTCGTTCATTTCGATCGGTGGAGCGCTCAGAGCTGGACGGGTGGCGTTCGACATCGATGATCCGTGTATCCCGTGCGGTGTTCCCGGCGGGAGGTATTCATACAATGCGCTGACCGCCGACCTCGGTATGATGATAAGGCCCCTTCCTTTTATATCGCTCTCGTTATCCACAGAAAATATATCCGAGACAGGCTTCGGCTCAGGTGACTATTACATCCCGTGGGACAGGACCGTGCGGTACGGTGTCGCGTGGCTGCACGAGGACAGGTTCACCGTCTCATGGGAGAGCAGGCACATTGGTGACAAGGTGACGAACCATTTCGGGTTCGGCCTGCGGACTGCTGTTCCTCTCGAGATCATGGCGGGGATGACCTCGGAGTGTGTCTATGGAGGTGCGAGGTGGGACGGCGGGAGATGGAGGGCATCCCTGGTCTTCGGCCAGGAGGATGAGAACGTCATCACGACTGGCGCCTCGATCGAGATATTCTTCAACCGACCGGCAGGGATATATCAGTGAACCGGGCGAGCGGCATAAGTGTTCTTCTTGTGATCGGCGTGGCGCTGGTGTCTCTGTCACTACCGGCGTGGTGCGAGGAGAGCGCGGCCTCGGAGCCGGACTCTTCGTTGAGTTACCGGTGGGGAGCGGTCTATACGAGCCTGATAGAGTTAAGAGAGAAGGGCTATTATTTCCCCTGGAACGATCCATCCTCTCACTCGTATCTGACTGATCGTGTATCCCTGATGTTTGATGCTGAATATGCGAAAAGTCTCCATTTTTTTATAAAGGGGACTACAGGAGTCCGGGGAGGTCCCAAGGATGAGGGAGTTTATCAAAGCCGATTCTATATCGACCAGGGACATATCTCCGCAAACTGGCAGGACCGGGTTACGGGAAAACTGTTTATCAGGGAAAGAGCATTCCGCAACCGGAACAGGTTGATCTACATCGTATCGAACGACTCGTGGCTGATCAGGCAGCGTGGAGAAGGATACGATATCGCCGTGATGACTCCGGGTCCGTTCCTGCTCACTTATACCGGCGCAGTTTTCAGGGATTCACGGGAGCAGAAACAGTACTTCGGACTGCCTCCTGGAGATATGGAGGGTGCATTTCTCAACCTCTTCGAGGGAGGGATTCAGCGCGATTTTTGGCACGCGGGGCTGACAATCTCAGATGTCAGGTCGAATAAACCACATAGTTACCTTGAAATGTATTCAGCTATGTATGGACTGGACGCCGGAGTCGGCCTTGCGGGCGGCAGGATAAACCTGGAATTTGCGCGTTCCGCGGCCAGCTGGAGCGACTTCGAAGACGATCTCTTCGGATTTGACTTCGAGGCTATGGAATGGGGAAATATAAGTGCTGGGCTCCCCGAGGATGGTGTGCTGGCGGCCGAGTGGACCGGATTGGCCATACATACCGAAGGTGCCGGCAGATTCGGGATTACTCCCGGATACCGTTACTCGGGATCTTGGTACAGGGATTATATCGGAGAAGTCAATCGTGCGATCGTTGAAAGCTATATCGAGACATGGTGGAAGCACCCGAAGCTCGCATCTCTAGTTACGGTCAAGGCAGGAGACAGGTACGACTACAGGACAGGGAAAGGAGGAGGCGTGCTGGAGACCTCTGTCTGGACGAGGCTGAAAGGAGGGCTCGAGACGACGGCGAGAGCCTTCTTCGCGGAAGGATACCGCCCTGTAATGATAGTCTCCACGGTCGATGACAACAACCTGACTCGTCTGCAGATGACAGCGAGGCTCGATGATACGGGAGGGGAGAGCGAGTTTTCATTCCTAACGGAGGTCGGTGTCAATCTGGGAAGGAGATGGACGCTCGGTGGCTCGGTCTACCTTGAGAGGTCAGTTTCAGGATTCTATTCAGCCGATATCGAGATGAGGGGGAGCAAGAGGTTCGTGTTCAAAGCCTCTGCAGGTACTTATAATCCGGGCAGGACCTATGCCAGTCTTAACTACGATCCCTCTCTACCGGCAACCAATAAAGTTATGACGATCTCGTTCTACACGAGGATCTGGCTCGGAGGAATATAAAGGTGAATCGTTTCGAGTCTGCAATTCTAATCCTCTTATGCGCATCGGCTATTGCAATGACCGCGCCGGTGCCGGTATGGGCCTCAATCGAGGTCGACGAGGAGGAGGTAGTATTCAGGCTGGATGATCAGGGCGCCGCCAAGGTATTTCTCACGGGTGATTTCAACAACTGGAACCCGAAGATGGACAGCATGGTAAAGCGCGGCGGTGCATGGGAACTCAGGCTCTACCTGGTCCCTGGAAGGTACAGATACATGTTTGTCGTCGACGGGGTGAACCTGCCCGACCCGGACAACCCGAACAAGGACGCTGACGGAAACACCTTCTTTATATTCGTAGAGGAGGAGGGTGTCTATAAGATCGTCTATGAGGTCACCGAAACAGGTGAGAGGAAGATAGATGAGAAATACGAGCCATATGGAGCCATGACAGCTACGGCTGTGGAGGATTACGGTCTCTTTACGGCATCAGCAGGAGTAGATGGTGAGATAGACGGAACCATCCACGGCAATATCCTGATCGGAGCGGAATACGAGACTACTGCGGAGGAACCGATCAAAGCGTACCTGGTAAGGGCGAAGGGCGAATGGGTAACTGAGAAGTTCCAACTCGGAGCCTTCCACAGGTCCGGCAGAATCGGATTCGATGATCCCCTGTCGCTTTTCACGGATGTCGGTCCATACGCATATCCGCTCGATCTCTTCTGCAGAGGCGCCGAAGCATCGGCCGGATGGGAGAACTCGATCGAGGGGCGGATCTTCTTTGCCAACAGGATCGACTCGTACAAGTCAGGATTGAATCTTTTTCACTCATACCCGACATTCGAATATAGATCTCCAGTAGATAAGGACATGATAGGTGCTGATATCAAGGGCTCTTTCGGATCCTTCCGGCTTGAATACCTGCTGCGCTATGACAATGGACCTGAAATGTACTATGAGTTCGAGGATGGAACGGATGTTATGGGTTACGGTAAAAGGACCTCACACGGACTCTTGTTCGAATTCGGCAAGGATGACTGGCCGGTTCTGAAGCTCCAACATCTTTCGGGCGCTACAAGTCTTGAAGCTGGCCAGATCATTTACCCCGATACACTTGAAACGGGGAAGGGCCCTTCGGACTATGATAGGGACTGGAAGGAAGGATATCGGGCCCTTGCGGGGATCTCATGGTCGAAGGGGCCGTTGTGGATGCAGCTCGAGTGGCAGAGGACGACAATGGAACGGAAGCTTGACCACGAATACTACTGGGACGATGCGGAGATGGATATATATGGTGCTGGATTAAAATACGACACAAAAATGATGAACATCGGTTTCGATATCGACTTTATCGATTTCAGTGGTTCAGGCGGGCAGGGATTGACATTCTGGCTGAGCGGCTCGAATTTCTGGCTCGACGGAGATATGATCAGGACGGAGCTTCTCCAATTTCTTGAGTCGAAGAGGATGTGGAGGACCGTGCTTGAGCTAGAGGAAAGCGGAGTCGATGTTATCCCCGGGCCCTATCGTCTGGAGGGCTATCTTAAAGCAAAGGCTAACTGGGATACGGAGGAATCGAGGAGTATGTTCGAGATATCAGGAGGGAAGGGTATCCGCGCCGGTTCGTATCTATCACTTCATACGGACCTGAGGTATGTCTCCTACAGCGACGATCGCTGGGTAGGTGAGAGCAACTTCTTCGATATCTGGGCAGGGCTTCGAGGTTCGCTCGGGGGTTCAGGATGGGCAGCGCTGGGAATAGGAGTAGCCCCTCACAGGTTCGACAGATGGTACTTCGGCTTCACTGGAGACGGGAGGGAGAACTACCTTCTCGACCAGGATTTCTTCGAAACCCATAGCTGGACCGCAGATCCTGATCCGCTGGGTTCATTGGGAGAGGCGGAGAAACAACTCTCCGAAGAGTGGAGATTGAGCTTTGAAGCGGGATTTTCCTTCTGATAGAATCGTTTTTTCGGAGGATGGATGAAGATACCTGTTATATTGAGAGTACTCACTGTGGCCTCCGTGCTGCTTCTGGCGGCCGGGTCATGCAGCTATATAGATAAGTCGGTCGAATCTCCCGTGCTGAAAGAGGGGACCGTCGAGTTCAGGTATACATCCTCTTCAGCCAAAACGCTCCAGGTCGCCGGCGACTGGAACAACTGGGGAGAGGGTGACGCCGAGCAGGGTGAGGTGCTCGTTGGCCTGATGGAAAAAGGCAAGGGTGACATCTGGAGCCTGACACAGGAACTGCCGCCGGGAAGACATCGTTACTATTTTCTATTGAACGAGACTCAGAGGATTCTTGATCCAGCCAATCCGAGAGTCGCGGACGATCCATGGGGAGGGAAGGCAAATCTGCTGATTGTGCCGTAATCATGAGAAAATTCAGAATAATCGTGATCCTCGTTCTAGCTGCCGCAGCTCTTTATTCTACCGGATGCGGGGTGGCCGGGGGCCCGGCCGGGAGCGTCGAGCCTACCGCCGGTCCACAGGTCACGCCTGAAGGCGTGAGATTTTCCCTCTATTCCACCAAGATAAAGAAGGTCAATATCGCCGGGACCTTCAATAACTGGTCGATGACGGCCGATCCTCTCTATGACAGGGACGGGTCCGGGATGTGGGCGATCGTGCTGCCGCTTCCTCCTGGAAAGTACGAGTACAAGTTCATCATCGACAGTGAAGAATGGATTCCTGATCCGGCAAATCCGACGACCACCGATGACGGCTTCGGTGGATACAACTCTGTCATATCGGTGGAATGACAGCCCCCCGGATTTCGCCTGAATTCTTAACATCCTCTAAATCGGAGGCTTACAGAGTGACATATTGTTGCAATTTGCCGCGGTATGTGCTAATTTGTCCTGAATCGTCTGCTGTATTCTGCGGCGCTGAGTCTCGGCATGGAAAAGAGATTCATGTGTCTACGGTGGATAATCGGCCATGAAAAGGCCGATATTTGGGCCGCTTTTAGTTCAACATATTGTAGAAACAGCAGTTAGCGAGCCCCAATCATACCCCTGAGCCTGAAAAGGGCACTGGGTAGGTATGTCCCCATACGGACGGATAAGCTTCATCTGGGCCGGTTAAGACGGTTCCGAATGTGGCATATACCTTGCCCCTGTATAGGTGAATCATGTCCGGACCGATTCATAATGCTTCCGCTGGAAGACCGGCAAAAAAGCCGGAGAAAAGGCTCCTGAAGGGGCTTCTGCTCGCAGTATGCCTTCTTGGGGGAATTCTCTTTTCCACGGCGGCGCATGCCCAGAGCGGCACAGCGGTCATAATCCCCTCGACAGATGTAACTGCCGGCTCTTCAGGGACCTGGACGATCAGGTACACGGCAGCGAACA
>RCNF010000489.1_pt1 | contig 20176 bp, 15 predicted proteins | sample 2041311 | NCBI WGS metagenome assembly RCNF01 (sample SAMN09708228, study PRJNA481090) | Marine sediment metagenome, whole genome shotgun sequencing project. | biome: marine sediment; feature: ocean; material: sediment; isolation source: Sewage treatment plant 2 marine sediment (STP2) ... | reverse complement strand
GAGATATTAATATTGCGGCTTAACTCCAGATCCAGGATTTCTTTACGTTTTTTGTTCAAAAGGTAGTCAGCAACATTAACAGGTACAAAACCTTTTGCACTGGAAATATCATTTTCCAGAGTTTCGAGACGAAGTTTTCTGATAAAGCGTAGAGCTAAAGTTTCAGTAGAGGGTGTTACACCTTTTCCAAAGCAAAATTTGCATGGCTCAAAGCTACCGAATTCAATGGTGGGCCTTATTCGCTGTCTTGACATTTCCATTAGTCCGAATATGGAAATTCTACCGACTTTAGTTCTGGCTTTATCATTTTTAACGTGTGTTTTCACAACCCTCTCGACATCGAGCCGGTGCTTTTGATCTTTCATATCTATAAAATCAATTACGATTAAACCGCCTAAATCCCGCAGTCGCAGTTGACGGGTAACTTCTTCGGCTGCTTCAATGTTTGTCAGCAGTGCGGTTTGCTCGATGGATTTCTTACGGGTTGCTTTTCCCGAGTTAACATCTATTGATACCATAGCTTCAGTCGGCTCTATTACAATACTGCCACCGGATTTCAACGGAACACGACTTTCAAATATTGATGCAATCTGACTCTCAAGCTGATTTTTAGTAAATATCGGCTTATCACCTTTATAGAGTTTGACAATTTTTGCATGCCTGGATGAGATGATTTTAATAAAATTTTTTACTTCCTGGAATACCGGGCCATCGTCTATAAGGATTTCAGTTATGTCAGGGGTAAAATAGTCACGAATTGATCTTAAAACAAGATTTCTTTCTTTGTACAGAAGGGAAGGAGCCTTTTCCTTCATTACATTTTTTTTTATGGTTTTCCAGAGCCGCATCAGATATTTCAAGTCTTTGGATAAAAGAGTTTTTGTACAGGTAACTCCTGCTGTGCGCACAATTACGCCAAAACCTTCCGGCAGCTTTAACTTGACGATAATTTCTTTCAGTCTGTTGCGTTCATCTTCATCCTCTATCTTTCTCGAAATACCGCGATTTTCACTTCCGGGCATAAGTACCAGGTATCTGCCCGGCAAAGATATGAATGTTGTGAGCATAGCTCCTTTCTTCATGAACGGATCTTTTGCGACCTGGACAAGAAGCTCCTGTCCGCGCTTGACTATGTGATTTATCGACTGGTCACCTGTAGTGTTGTCCTGGTAGTAGTCGCTGTGGATTTCATGTTTTTGCAGGAATCCGTGTCGCTGTTCACCGTAATCGACAAACACGGCCTGAAGGCTGGGTTCTACACGGGTGATGACGGCTTTATAGATGTTTCCGTGGGTAATTTCTTTTGAAGCACTTTCGATATGGAATTCTTCAAGTTTGCTTTCCTGAACTTTGGCTATCCTGCATTCTTCATGATCCACAGCATTTATAAGGAGTTTGCTGCTCATATATTAAATATCCTTTGTTTTTTTGATTTTTTATTGCATCACAGTTGCTTGCACTGCCTGCATATGAAATTGTCGGATACAAGTCAAACTATTTTTACATAAGAGCTCTTAAAACCTTAATAACAAATAAAATTTTTGCCTTATTGCTATTTATTTAATATTGTGGCATGAAAAATCACTGTTTCAGCAAGTACGAAAGTACCTACTCGGTCTAAACAGCTTCAGCCTGACTACGTGAGTAGTTACGTACGAAAGATGCATGGCAAAATTGATGAATCCAGGAGGTAAAGCAGGTAATGGATGAAAGATATAATCCAATTAGCGTAGAAAAAAAATGGCAAAGCGCCTGGGAGACAACAGACCTGTTCAAAGTGTATGAGGATCCTGACAAAAAAAAATATTATCTTCTTGAGATGTTTCCATATCCGTCCGGAAAGATTCATATGGGGCATGTGAGAAATTATACAATAGGCGATGTCGTTGCAAGATATAAAAGGATGCAGGGATTTAATGTTTTGCATCCAATGGGATGGGATGCATTTGGAATGCCGGCGGAAAATGCTGCTATAGCGAACGATACTCACCCGGCTAAATGGACATACGATAATATTGATGCCATGCGCACACAGTTAAAACGTGTGGGATTCAGTTACGACTGGGACAGGGAAATCGCTACATGCAAACCTGAATATTACAGGTGGGAGCAGTGGCTGTTTTTAAAGATGTATGAAAAGGATATGGCTTACAGGAAGAAGTCTTTTGTAAACTGGTGTGACAAATGCCGGACGGTTCTTGCCAACGAGCAGGTGGAAGCCGGTATGTGCTGGAGGTGTGCAGAGCCGGTTCGTCAGAAAAAGCTGTGGCAGTGGTTTTTCAGGGTAACAGACTATGCAGAGGATCTTCTCGTGTATTGTGACAAGCTTTCCGGCTGGCCTGATAAAGTTATTACCATGCAGAAAAACTGGATCGGCAAGAGCATTGGTGCTGAAATCAGGTTTACCATCGAAAACCCTGTTGATAAAATTGACAAAACAGATGAATACATACCTGTTTTTACGACCAGGCAGGATACGGTTTTTGGCGCAACTTTCATGGTCCTTGCTCCGGAGCATCCGCTTGTACTTAAGCTTTCAAAAGGAACCGGGCAGGAGAAAGAGGTTGCAGATTTTGTGGATCATATGTCCATGCAGGACAGATCAGGAAAGGCAATAGAAAGCCATGAAAAGAAAGGAGTTTTTACAGGGGCCTGGTGCCTAAATCCCATGCACGGCAAACGTATTCCGATTTATACGGCAAATTTTGCCCTTATGGAATATGGAACGGGTGCAGTTATGTCTGTGCCGGCACATGACCAGCGTGATTTTGAGTTCGCAAAAAAATATAAACTGGATATTGTACCTGTCGTAAAGCCTTATGATGAAGACCTTAATGCAGCTTCCATGACTGAGGCATATGCCGGTGAAGGAGTGATGATTAATTCGGGTCAATTTGACGGGATGGATAATAAAAAAGCTCTTGATGAAATTGCCGGATATCTCGAAGAAAATAATATTGGTCGAAGAACCGTCAGTTTCAGACTAAGAGACTGGGGGATTTCCAGGCAGCGGTACTGGGGTGCTCCGATCCCAATGATTCACTGCAAAAAATGCGGGATTGTTCCGGTTCCGGAAGAACAGCTTCCCATAGTACTTCCTGAAGACATTGATATCCTTGAAGGCGGGAAATCTCCGCTTCCCGGGCTTGATAGTTTTACAAAAACAGAGTGTCCCAGATGTCATAGCCTTGATGCAAAAAGAGAAACCGATACAATGGATACCTTCGTAGAATCTTCATGGTATTTTGAAAGGTACTGCAGCCCGGAATGCGACACCGCTATGTTTGACCGGGCGGCTGTTGATTACTGGATGCCGGTGGATCAGTATATTGGCGGGGTTGAGCATGCTATTTTGCACCTTCTTTATTCAAGATACTATACCAGGGTGCTTAAAGAAATGGGGCTTGTTAATTTTAAGGAGCCTTTTACGCGGCTTTTAACACAGGGAATGGTTTGCAAGGAAACGTCTTCTTGTTCGGAGCATGGCTTTCTGCTTCCTGAAGAAGAGGATGTGAGCGGCAAAAAGCGGGTGTGCAGCATATGTGGCATGGAAGTTAAGGTGGGTCGCATAGAAAAAATGTCTAAATCGAAAAAAAATGTTGTTGACCCGAACATATTGCTCGAAAAATACGGTGCGGATACAACAAGGCTCTTTTGTCTTTTTGCAGCACCTCCTGAAAGGGACCTGGAATGGAGCGAACAGGGAGTTGAGGGAGGTTACCGTTTCTTAAATCGCGTATGGCGACTTGCAGCGACGCTTATGGATTCGATAAAAGACGTTAAACCTTTTGATGGCAGGCCGGAAGATCTTGATGACAGGTTAAAAGATCTTTACAGGAAAACCCATCAGACTATAAACAAAGTTACAAGAGATATAGAAGACAGGTTTCATTTTAATACAGCCATAAGTGCCGTCATGGAACTTTATAATACCATGAACGGTATTAAACTTAAAGAAAACAGCCCTGTTTCGGCAGGTGTTATGAGATTTGCCATGGAATCCGTTGTACTCCTCCTGGCGCCGATTGTACCGCATTTTGCCGATGAAATATGGGAAGCAATGGGGCATGAATCGAGTGTTCTTTTGGAATCATGGCCGGCATACAGAAAAGATGTTCTTCATGAGGATGAATTCCTGATTGTAGTCCAGGTTAACGGTAAGCTCAGGAGCCGGTTCGCAGTAAGTGTTGATACTAATGAAGATACAATAAAACAAATGGCTCTTGCAGATGAACGGGCAAAAAAATTCATAAATAATAAGCCTGTTAAAAAGGTTATTGTTGTAAAGAATAAGCTTGTTAATATTGTTGTATAGCGGGTTATATACTTAGCGAAGCCATTTTATAAATTGTTGCCGATTTTTGCCGGCACGTTGTTTTGAAAAAGCGCAGACTCTGATAAGGCCAAATTATGTTTCAAAAAATAAAAATTATCTTTTTCATTCTTTTCTTGCTGATACTTGTTTCAGGTTGTGGTTACAGGTTTGCAGGAACAGGAGATTTTCCGGAAGGCACGGAAAGTATTTTCATACCTATACTTGAAAACCGTACTTCCGAAAGCAGGCTGGAAAAGCTGGTTACAGATGATCTTATCTATGTATTCACAAAGAATAGAAAAGATATACTGGCAGGGAGCATAGACGATGCTGATGCTGTACTTTATGGAATTGTCAATTCTATAAGCACTACAACCATTTCCCGCGACGACCCGAACACTTCCAGCGAAAGAAGTGTAAAGCTATTCGTCGACACGAAACTGGTTGTTCCTGAAGGAAGGGTAATCTGGCGAGTAAAAGGAATTACTGCAGACGAGGCCTACAACGTCGTACCTGACAATAAGTACAGAACAGAACAAAACAGGCAGGAGGCGATTTCAAAGGCTTCACAAAGGCTTGCAGAAAAAATTTATACACGCATGACGGATAATTTTTAAGGGTTCGCGAGCTCTAAGCAACGGAAGTGTTGGCAAATTTTGAGAGGCGGGATATTTTTCTGGCAGCAGTTTTTTTATGAATTGTTCCCTTTTTGGCTGCTATGTCGATTACAGACTTTGCGATGTTAAGATTCGTTGTAATTGTTTCGCCTGACGATTCACCTTCAGCAAGCCGAAGCTGTTTAGTAACGTTATTTACCCTTGTTCTGTAAGATTTGTTACGCATGCGTCTTATTTCATTCTGACGAGCGCGTTTTAAAGCGGATTTATGATTAGCCAAAGTATTAAGCTCCTTTTATGAAATTTGATAAACGATTTACTTATAAAATTGAAAAAGAGATGTCAAGGTATTTATTCTGATTTTACCAGACCTTAATATGATGAATTCGGAAAAAGTCGAATTCATCAGGTTTTAGGTGTTAATTTTTAGGTTTTAAGTTAATGTCATTGTCTGTTTTATCAAATATTTAAAACTTGATACATAAAACTTAAAACGTTTCGTAAAAAGTGATTTTATTACTTTTTACGAAACCGTCAATATAAAATGTCTGAAAATACTCGTGTGACAAAGGCTGCAGGTGTTGTAGGCTCGGCAACTTTGTTGAGCCGCATTTTTGGTTATATAAGGGATATGGTTATCGCCGCTTTTTTTGGTGCGGGCTTTTATTCCGACACATTTATTGCAGCTTTCAGGATTCCCAATCTTATAAGGAGGCTTTTTGGCGAAGGTTCCTTAAGCATTTCATTTGTTCCTGTTTTTACACAATACCTCACAGATAAAGGAAAAGACGAAGCATTTGAGATGGCAAGATCCGCCATAAAACTGCTTTCGGTTCTGCTGGTTATTATAACTGTTTCTGGTATTGTACTCTCACCATGGATCGTTCGTATCTTTGCTCCGGGATTTACAGAGTCACCTGAAAAGTTTGCGCTTGCCGTTGTTCTGACGCGCATCATGTTTCCTTATATCTTTTTTATATGTCTGGTTGCGCTGAGTATGGGCATTTTAAATGTTCTGGGACATTTTGCCGCACCTGCCCTTGCCCCGGTATTTTTGAATATAGCTATGATTCTTTCGGTGTATATTATATCTATATTTTCAGCCGATTCAACAAACCGTGTATATGGACTTGCATTTGGTGTGGTTATTGGAGGATTTTTACAACTTGCGCTTCAGGTACCGTTTTTAATAAAAAAAAGGTTCTATTTCTGGCAAAAAGCAGGAATATGGCACCCGGGGTTGAAAAGAATCGCTCTGCTGTTTTTTCCAGCAATATTAGGTTCTGCCGTATATCAGATTAATACACTGGTTATAACTCTTCTTGCGTCAATACAGTCTGAAGGCAGTATCTCGTATCTTTATTATGCAGACCGGCTGGTCCAGTTTCCTTTGGGAATTTTTGCTATTGCTGCTGCGACTGCCCTGCTGCCGAGCATTTCCAGGCAGGCGGCAGCAAAAGACATAAATGCAGTAAGGGATTCTTTTGCATACACATTGAAATTTGTATTTTTTATAACCATTCCTGCCATGGTGGGGCTTATTGTATTGCGGCAACCGGTTGTGGCCCTGTTATTTGAGAGAGGGGCATTTGGCCGTGAAGCCACTCTGTTGACTGCAAATGCTGTTTTGTATTATAGTATCGGGTTGTGGGCTGTTTCAGGTGTAAGAATTGTTGTATTTACCTTTTATGCACTTAAAGATACGAAAACACCTGTTTATACGGCTGTTATATCAATAATTGCCAATATATTACTTGGAGTTATTTTAATGGGGCCAATGGGACATGCAGGGCTTGCATTAGCTTTATCTCTTGCTTCAATGCTTAACTTCGGACTTCTTATGCGGGTATTAAATACAAAGCTGGGACCATTGAAACAGTCGGGTATTGCTAAATCTGTTTGCAAAAATGTAATATGCTCTGTAATAATGGGGATAGCTGTGTGGACTGTTGCATTATATATTATTCCGCCAGGGACTGAAAGCCTACCTGGCCTGATAATAGGGCTTATGGGAAGTATTTTAACCGGTCTTGTAATATACGGCGTTTTTTCCATGATTTTTAAAACCGCGGAAATTAAAAGGGTTTTGAATCTGGTTTTGCTAAAGAAGTAAGAATATGTTGAAAAAACTTAACATAATGTTATCTATGGCAATATTGATATTATTTTCAATGCTTTTACTTATTGTGTTTGCTGAAAACGGCCTTATTGATCTTAATTTCCTTAGAAAGGAGAGGGACAGGCTGGTAGAAAAAAATGAAAGCCTTGCAAGGGATAATCTTGTTTTGTATAATGAGATAGAACGTTTGAAAAATGATGATAAATATATCGAAAATATCGCAAGGCAGGAACTAGGCATGATCGGGAAGGACGAAATGATATTAAAACCACAAAGTGTATCAGGGAAACGGTTGAAACAGGAATGATACCAGATAACGATTTTAAAACAGCCACCATGGCAAGGGTTTATTCCAGCCAGGGTCATTATGAAAAAGCGGCAGAAATCTATAAACACCTTTTGGAATGTGAACCCGACAGGCAGGATCTTGCCATGGCACTTGCAGGGGTTGAAAAAAAATTACACAAAAAAACAAAAGGGAGTAATGAGGATCTTGCGGATCTGTTCAGCACATGGGTCGATTTTATACTCAGGTATAAAAGGATGAGGTATTTAAGGAAGATAAAAGGAAAGCTGTAAGGCTAAAGTCTCTTAATGTTAAAATGTTGCTGTTTTTATTTTATATTGCAAATACTATTTAAAAAATGTAATAGGTGGCATAATTGGACATTTTAATAGATTAAGGAGGAAAAAACTAACAGATTCTTATCTATCAGAAAGGGAGGAAAACGTTATGAAAAGGTTTTTGTATATAAGCTTGGTACTTCTGATTGCACTTTCTTTTACTGCCGGGTGTGCAAACATGCCCCTGACCAAAAGTTCTAAATCAAAGACAAAGAAGGCTTCCGACAAGAGTCTTTATTCCCAAGTGCCGGCGTCTATGCGCGCTGATGTTAAAGAGGCTGAGTTTGACTTACAAGAGGCAAAAAGAAATGTGAAGATCGCTAATCAAAAAGTAGAGGTAGGAAAACTTAAAAAGGAACTGGGCGACAAGGAGAAAAAACGCGCAGGCTATGAACTTAAAACAGCAGAAAAGATCCTGGAAGAAAAAGAAATTGCTGTAGAGGCCGCACAGTGGGAGGCAATTGACAATGCAAACCTGGGCGATAAGATAGATAATATTCAAAAAATTGCGAAGTTAAAATCAAAGAAACTCGGTTATGAAGCAGATGCATTGGAGGCACAGGCTGATCTTGTAACAACCGAGCTCGAGATTAAAAGGCTGAAGAAAGAAATAGAGAAAAACGAAGCAAAAATAAATCAATAAAAAGCAACAATATCTATTAAAAAAGGCGGGGGTAATTCAACCCCGCCTTTTTATATATCAGCTTTCCAGCCTCCAAGCCTGTTCATTTCTTATTTGTTGAGTCCAAAGCCGGAGTATCAGGATCGGGCTTAGACGATAACTCTTTTGTTGAGTAGAACAACGCTTTTACACGATTTTCAACACTGCTTTCAACCTTAACCGTGTTTTTAGACCTGTTAATGGTTATTTTTGAACCGGAAATGTAATTTTTATTGCTTGTGACAGTTGAATTTTCTCCGGTTAATACAAGAACCATAGTGTCCGTTGTATAGATCGCTTGCTGTGTCGTAGCTACCTTACCATCCGCCCATATTTTCACATTGCCGTTTGCGATGATTTTGTCTATGGATTCTTCGCTTGCCTTTGGTTTTTCTTTTTTCCCCGGATCACGCTTATTATAAATTTTCAGACTATCCGATTTTATAATGAAATTTCCATAAACAGCCTCTACACTACCTGTAAACTCAGCATAATTTCTATCATAACTGCCAACAAGCCTGTCCGCTGTAATCCGTATTTTATTTGTTTCCTTTTTTATATTTTTTGGTAAAGGATCATCCGAAGCATGTGACAGTGATATTAAAGAATATGTTCCAAGAACCGCGGCTGCCAGCAAAAAGAAAGAAAATTTAAAATGTGTCGAAATATTTAAAAAGAAAGTTTTCACAGGAGATTCCCATAAAAAAAGCGATATCCCAGATGCATTATTATTGATGAATTCGTAAAAAATGAAGAGCACGAAATAAAAACATTTTGTATTTACATATTTTCATGATGTATATCATATAGATAAAATATGTAAAGCTTCTTGAAATTGCCTCTAAAAAAAGCCCCTGGAGCGGACTATTCTCCAGGGGCGGGTTAAGGAGGTAGCTCTCAGGGGGAATCGTTTTAAACCCAAGAGCCAAAGCACTTATAAGATATATCGGCAATTGTGCTACAGAACTTTAGCTGATATATTATACTTTCAGGTCTCGTATCGTCAAGTGGTATATTGGTTGAGTAGTACCGCCGGGGCTGGATCAATATTATCAGCTTGCTGCATGTTCCGGTCTTCCTCGTGTTAATCTGTAATCTGGTAATATTGCTGTAATAAAAACAACCTAATGCTCACCTATTTAGCTACGCTTTTAAATCTCACGCCAAAGCCTTCCTGGATAGACCGTACTACTTCACCATTGACAATTGTGTTTTTATTTTTATTTGAAAATGGGATGGCCAGCGTAAGTATCTGACCACAAGGGAAGGAATCCTTTGTTTCAATAAAAATTCCGGTTTTGCTTATATCTTTGATTAAACCAGTGTAAAAGCGGTTATTGGTAGTGTAATTTATGTGTTTGGAAGATTTTTTCCTTTGATGTTTTCTTGTAAATATTCCGTTTATTATGTCTTTACGTTGCTCATCAAAGGTTCTCATAAATTTGGCGCCATAGCCGTAATAAAATCTGGAAGAATCATCGGGTAGTTTGTCACAGCGGATTACTCTAGCACAGTAACATTCGTAAGCATTGGAATTGGGAGAATAGGGGGAATTAATTATACCAAGGTCAAGCTCATTTCCCGGATGAAGCTTAAGATCCGTCTCGAAATACAAGCCGTTACCGCCGTAATTATACATTATTGCGTCATAGGTCCTGCCGGTTTTTAAATCCTTGCATTTAACAGGGGATTCATACTCAAAGCGTGTATTATCTCTGCTTTCAGGATTTGAGTTCAGTTTGTACCTCCTTTTTATTTTGTATGGGAAGCAGTAAATTCAAACAGGCCCTAAATAACTGCAAGCCGAAAACTTAAAGGCTGCTCGTACTGCACAACCGTAAAACAATTATCATAAAAAAGTCCAGATGTAAAGGTTCTGCAATCATATCATACAAAAAATTAATCGTTCATGGGTTCATAGTGCATTAGTTTAAAGTTTTCAGAAAAACCGTCCGTTATCCGGCGGACAGGTCTTATTTATTTGTTCTATTGTCAATTCTTCCAAAATGTTATATATATGGCTCAAGGTTTGCGTCTATTATTGACGGTCTCGTAAAAAGTCGAATTTATCACAGAGGACACTGAGCTCATAGAGATAACTAATTAAATAAGCAGTATATTCTCTATGCTCTCTGCGAACTCTGTGGTGAAAAATGTCTTTTTACGACGTCATTTTTATGAATCACAATGTAAAATGATTTGGAGGCTGAAGGATGTTAAAAGAGATAAAGGCTCAATTGAAATCGCTGTTAATACCGACAAGCCTTTGTTGCATAGCTATATTCTTTGCAGGAAGTGCATCGGCAGAGGATGGAGTAACTCAAAGCAGAATTATTATCGGCCAGTCCTGTGTACTTAAAGGGTCGGCACAGGCTCTCGGGCAAGGTATGAGAGACGGCGCCCTGGCTTATTTTAAGCATATTAATGCTGAAGGTGGCATTAAAGGAAAGATGATAAAGCTTATTACATTAGATGATGGTTATGAGCCTGAAGCCTGTGTTTCAAACACAAAGCAGCTTATCGAAAAAGACAAGGTTTTTTTACTGTTTGGATATGTCGGCACATCTACTTCAAAAGCCGTTTTCAACCATTTAAAAAAAACAAAGGTTCCATATTTTGCTCCTTTCACAGGGGCCGAATTTCTAAGAAATCCTCTTACTCCCGGGATATTCAATATCCGCGCTTCCTATTTTCAGGAAACAGAAGCCATGGTAAAGATTCTTTTAATGAACAACTTAAAGCGCATATCTGTTTTTTATCAGAACGATTCATATGGTGAGGCCGGACTTAAAGGTGTGAAAATAGCTCTTCAAAAAAGAGGTATGAAGATTACAAGCAAGGCCTCATATGAAAGAAACACGCTTGATGTGGAAAATGCAGTTAGTGAAATTGCAATCAGCAATCCTGATGCTGTTATAATGATCGGTGCGTATAAGCCCTGTGCCATGTTTATACAGCTGACGAGAGATGGTACCAGGAGCAGACCGATATTTCTCAATGTGTCCTTTGTAGGTTCTGATGCGCTCGCAGAAACACTGTCAAATAAGGGCCTTGGGGTTGTCATAACGCAGGTTGTGCCGTATCCTTTTGACAAAAGGATGCCTGTTGTTGCCCAATATCATCAGATGACACAAAAATATATGAAGGATTCGAAAATCAGCTTTACAGGTATGGAGGGTTTTATTGCAGCAAAGGCCCTTTGCAGAATTCTAGAAAAAATGAATAATTTTACTCGGGCTGAGTTTATACGGACTGCAGATTCAACGTATGAGCATTTAGGCGGCTTTAAAGTACACTTTACACCTAAAAATCATCAGGGGTCTGATCTGGTTCATCTTACCCAGATCGGACCGGGGGGCTCTATATCTAATATAGACAATCTCAATCAACTGTATAAATACTGGGATTAGCCATCGGTGATACTTTTTACGAGACTGTCAATTTTACAAGGCAGCTACGTAATAAGCATAATTCGTAGATCCATTACATTGGTGTTTGTAGGTCCGGTAATCAGCAGGTCTCCCAGCTTTTTAAAAAAATTATATGAGTCATTATTTAAAAGATAGCGAGAAGGGTTTAAGCCCATACTTTCTGCTCGTTTAAAGGTATTGGTATCTGCTATTGCACCGGCAGCATCAGTGGGGCCGTCACCTCCGTCTGTTCCCCCGCTGAGAACAACAATATTTTTTCTTTCTGCAATATCTATTGCCGCAGCCAGAACAAACTCCTGGTTTCTCCCTCCAAGTCCGCTACCTGTAATATTTACAGTGGTTTCTCCACCGGAGAGTATGCAGGCCGGCAGCGGTATGGGATTACCGGTTTTCAGAATCTCTTTTGCTATTGCTGTGTGGACTTTAGCAACATCTCTTGTTTCGCCTTCAATCATGGAAGAAAGAACAAGAGTTTTATAGCCCATTTTATTAGATTCCTGCCTTGCAGCGTTTATTGCTTCCATATTACCTGCAATAATCAGATTATATGTATTTTTAAAAATTTTATCCGCTTCTTTGGGTGTTTCAGGGATTTTGCCCGAGGCTCCTTTCCTGATGTGTGATACAACGGCTTTTGGTATATTTTTTGTTATTTTGTATTTTTTAAAAATTTTTATGCTTTCTTCAAAGGTACTTGGATCAGGGACACTCGGTCCTGATGCAATTACGTCCAGGTCATCTCCAACAACATCTGAAAGTATGAGAGAAATCATGTCGGCAGGATATGCCGCCCTGGCGAGTCTTCCTCCTTTTATTTTCGATATATGCTTTCTGATTGTATTGATTTCGTGAATGGTTGCGCCACAGGAAAGGAGAATCTTTATGGTATCCTGTTTGTCTTTTAATGTTATTCCTTCAGCCGGTAAGACAAGAAGGGCAGACCCACCGCCTGAAATAAGGCAAAGCACCAGGTCGTCTTCTTTTGCACTATCGGCAAGCTTTAAAATTTCATCAGCGCCATGCATTCCATTTTTATCAGGCACAGGATGACCAGCCTCTATGAGCCTGATAAAATTAAGATTTGCGGTGTGACCATATTTTACGTTGATGATTCCGCTGGTAATATTTTCACCGAGGATATCTTCTATTGCCGCAGCCATAGGAGCAGTCGCCTTTCCCGCACCTGTTACTAAGATGTTCTTAATACCGGAAAGCTTATATTTTCTGTTTCCGATAAAAAGATTATCACCTTCACGTTTGCAGGATCTTTTTATTGCAGAGCCGGGCTCCACAGCCTGCAAACCTTTGTGAAAAATTTTGACAGCATTGCCGCGCATTTCTTCAATACTATTCAATATGTTGTTCATGGTTCCTTTGTGCATATATTCTTAAAAAGGGTCAATCCTCTTTACCGATTGTGTGAATCTTGATCAGATTTGTGGAACCGGTTTTTAGTGCCAATCCTGTTACGATGATGATACGATCATTGTTTTTTGCAAATTTATTACTGACTATAATTTTTTCACCTGCTTCTATTATGTGTTTTGTGTCATTAATAGGAGGGATCAACAAAGGTGTGACACCCCAGACAAGAGACAATCTGTTGTAAATTTTTCTCAAAGGTGAAAATGCATAAACAGGATTGGAGGGTCGTTGTTTTGAAATCAGCTTTGAAGTTTTTCCGGTTATGGAAAATGTAACAATTGCCTTTGCATTTACCTCGTGGAGTATGTTAACGCAGGCTTGTGCAACAGCGTGTGCCACCAGGTCATGGTGGCCTTTCCTGTACTGAATATTGTATTTCATAAAAGGCGAGCTTTCAGTTTCAGAGGCAATTCTGGCCATCATCCTTACTGTCTTTTCAGGATACCTGCCTATTGCGGTTTCACCTGAAAGCATTATGGCGTCAGTGCCGTCATAAATAGCATTTGCTACATCAGATGCTTCAGCCCTGGTAGGGATAGGATTGTTCGTCATAGTTTCAAGCATCTGAGTAGCTGTTATGACCGGCTTGTTTGAATATATGGTTTTTTGTATGATCTGCTTTTGAATTTTAGGGACCATTTCCGGTTTTAGCTCAACACCAAGGTCCCCCCGTGCTACCATAATACCGTCAGCAAATTTTAGTATTTCATCCAGATTGTCCACTGCTTCAGGCTTTTCAATTTTTGCAATGACCGGAATATCGGATTGATGTTTTTTTAATATGGCTTTGATATGTTTAAGATCATTTGCATTTCTAACAAAAGAAAGTGCGAAAAAATCTACTGCTTTTTTAATACCAAAAAGAAGATCTTTTTTATCCTTTTCAGTTAAGGAAGGGGCGGAGACTTTAACGCCCGGCAGATTTATCCCCTTGTGCTCATTTAATCTTCCTCCACTGATAATTTTACAGGTAACGGTATCCTTGGTTTTAGATAAAACTTTTAGCTCAATGAGTCCGTCATCAATAAGTATTTTGTCTCCTTTTTTTACATCTTTTGATAAATTCTTATATGTAGTTGAAACAATATCTGCATCGCCGGGTACATGTTTTGAAGTGATTCGTATTGTTTTATTTTTTTTCAGAAGAACAGGTTTTCCGTTTTTTAAGGTGCCGATTCTTATCTTGGGACCCTGAAGATCAAGGATTATCCCTACAGGTCTGTTCATCTCTTTAGAAAAGGCGCGTATGTTATCTATAACCTTCTCGTGGTCTTTATAGCTGCCGTGTGAAAAATTAAGCCTTGCCACATTCATACCAGACGAGATTAGTTTTTTTAATACCGGTTTGCTGTTTGATGACGGACCGATTGTTGCGATAATTTTTGTTTTAATAGCCATGATTATACCTCTTATAAGCCGAGCATTATGTGCTTCTAAAAAATATTGCAAAAAAGCTGTAATTGCAATCCTTTATTTTATTAAGATTGTATCGGTTTTTGGAAAAATAACTTTATCTGAGCCCTTCTTTTGGTGTGATGGATTTCACACATTTGCTGTGATTTAGATCATTGTGGTTTAAGCCATTCAATTATAATCTTTTTGTAACTACTCAGGTTCAAAGTTCAAAGGTTCACGGTTCAATGTCGAACAGAGATGAAGATTGAACAGTTTAAAAGAAAGGGAATATAATGAAAACTTATCTAAAAACAGCTAAAACCGTACTAATAGTCGATGAATATCCGCTGTTTCGAAAGTCTTTGAAATCCCTTTTAGGAAAGGTTTCCGGTTATGAAGTAATTGATGAAGCGGAATCGGGATTAGAAGGGTTCAAAAAAGCGATAAAACACAAACCCGATCTGATCATTATGGATATTTCTCTCCCGGACATGAGTGGTATCCATTTTATCAACAGGCTAAAAGATTCAAAAATAAATTCGCGTATAATAATCGTCAGTCTGTATTCAGATGCGGTATATATCTCTGAAGCGTTCAAATACGGGGTTAGTGGATACTTTTCAAAACTTTCCGATCTTGGGTTGCTCGTTAATGATTTAAAGGTATCAAAAAGAGTGCAAGGGCATGGAGGGCAATATTATTTGAGCGGTTCACATTTCAGGCCATCGGTTTGAGCGGTGGTCTATGATTCATCCAATAAATCAATTTTTTAACTCCTCTTTTACCGCAATTCCTATTTTTTCCAGGGTGTAGGGTTTTTTTATGTATTCACCCGCGCCTAATCTTTTAGCCTCTTTAACTCGATCAGTTTCTGAATACCCGCTTGCAATGATCGCTTTTTGGTTTGGGTGAAGCTTTATAATTCTTTTATAAGTTTCCAATCCATCAATTCCTGGTTTCATTATCATGTCTAAAATCAATAAATCAGCAGAATTATTTTTCATGTATTCGATGGCATCTTCACCACTCGAAACCGTTGTTACGGTATAATTCAACTTACCTAAGATATTTGCAGCAATATCCCTTTGCTCTTTAACGTCGTCAATAACTAATACAGTCTCCTTTTTGCCCATATATTCTTCAACGGGAGTAAAGCCTTTTTTTATTACAGTTTTTTCCCGCGTTACCGGAAAATATAGAGAGAATGTAGTCCCGACACCTTCAGTGCTTTTTACGTCAATATACCCATTATGGTCATGGATCGTCCCCCAAACAACAGCCATTCCAAGCCCGGTGCCACTTCTTCCCATTGCTTTTTTAGTGTAAAATGGTTCAAATATCCTGGTTAGGTCTTCAGCCGCTATGCCTAATCCAATGTCTTTAACTTTTAAAACTACGAAATCACCCTCCTTTATTTCCTCATTCCCTTTTATTGGTGTGTCAACATATTGGTTACATGTTGAGATGGTAATTTTTCCGCCTGATGGTTGGGCTTCAGCTGCATTTGATACAAGATTCATTACCATTTTTATCAGTTGAGTCGAAGATCCTTCAATATTCAATATGTCTTTATCAAGGTTAGTTATAAAAGAGACCTTGGAATGATATGTTGTTAACTTTTCATATTCCGGTGATTTCAAATAATCTAAGATGATATCATTTAAGTTTAAAACGATCTTGTTTTCTACTCCCCTTCTTGCAAGTGTTAATAGGTCCTGAACAATTTCAGCAGCTTTTTGACCAGAGCTTTGTATTGTCAGGATTGGTTTTCTTAAAGGGCTGTCTTCTTCAAGATCCATTAGTAATAAATCAGGATAAGAAACAATCCCGGACAACACATTATTAAGATCATGGGCTACTCCTCCTGCAAGTAGACCTATGGCTTCCATTTTTTTCGATTGCTGGAGTTGGAATTCTAGTCTCACCTTGTCATTATCTTTTTCTAAAAACTCAAATTCTACCGCCACCATCCGGCAAACGGTTTTAATTAAGTTCAAATCCCATTCATCAAATTCTCTCTTTTTACCGAATACGTTTATAATACCGGTAACCGCCCCCTCGCGGTCGAAAATGGGTATTCCGGCATAGCTTTCCGCTTTTATATCTGACAAGCTTTGCGCTAAAGGAAATCGTACATGCGCATCTGATGTTATTACAATCGGCTTCTTTTCGGTGGCGATCTGCAAGATGGGCAAACCGCTTGAAGGATCGAAAAGCTTATCATCGTTTATGCTAATTTGTGAAAAAGCAACCGGATGGAAATTATTTTCTGTCTGCTGAACTTTTATAATAAGCGTATTGATGCCCAATACTTCAGATAAGGCATCGGCAACATGGTTGAAAAGGTCCTCCCCACGATTGGTGATGGCTATGTGGTACAAATGTTCTATCCATTTGTTTCTTTCCTTTAGAGAAAGCATCATTTTCGAGATGTTGTTGCTTAAAAATTCAAGTTCATAGATACCTTTATATTTCGGTGAATGCCCCATTCGTATGGCACTGATAATCTGTTTAAGCGGCCTTCTGAGAAGGCGGTCCTGAAGCATTAAGATCACTACAATACTTAGTGACAACAGGATACCGGTAATAATGTATACAATATTAACCCGTTTGATTAGGGGAGAATAAGCCTTCGTATCCTTTATTAGGTCAACATGCCACCCCCAGGGTTTAAAAGCAAAATGCTGAAAATAATATATTTTGTTCTTAAAATGAACCGTTGAAGCGAGCCCTTTAGAATGGTGTTTGAGAATAAATTTCATTAAATCCGGTTCGATTTGGTGTTGAAGCAATTCACCTTTTTTAAGCTCGGTCAGCCGGCATCCGACTTTGCTTCTTTTGGCATAATCCTCAATAGCGCCCAAAGTGATCGCCTTTTTTATGGTGACTGCCTTTTTGTTGTCCATTTGTCCGGTTTGCATCAACTCAGTAAAATTTTCATCACAGATATTATATATTTCACTGGTAATATTTGTTAACGCCTCTTTGATCTGTTCATCGGCAAATTCCGAAACAGACCGCAGGACAAAAAAGTACAGTCCTATACCAACAAGACAAATGACCACTACTACCGGGACGACCATTCGAAGAGGCAAGCTTTGAGAAATTCGCTTTATAGATATTGTCATTAAAATACGGGTTCCGCTGTTTTTATTTGATTAGGCCAGACCAATTCCTTACGTCCATTCTGCCATTGTATGATAAATGTGTGCTGCCTCACTTGCTTTCCGGTTTTATCGACGCCAAACCGTCCAATGATGGTCATGGTATCCAAATGAAACAACGCATTACGCACTTTATCATTATTGATACTTCCCGCTTCGCCCAATGCTTTTTTCAGAACCTGGCCTGCTGCGTAGGCCAGACCTGCATGATATCCCGGAGTTTCCCGATATGTTTCAATAAATTGCTGATTGAATTTTTGTGCGCCTGGATAGTTGGCTCTGGGTTCCCAAAGCGACGTTCCAAAGACAGACTCGGCATCCAATCCGCATCGGTCGTAAAAACCCTGAAGGGCGGGTCCAACCGAAGCGTAAAATGCTTTTGGTCGCCACCCAATCTTTTTCAAAGCTTTCGACATGTTGACCGCTTCATTCATATGGCCGCATACCATCAGTACTTGCGAATTCTTTTCTTTAGCTTTTAACGCCAAGGGTTTCAGATTCAGCGTGCCTTTTTTGAATTTCTTAAAATCGACGATATTCAAACCAAATCGCTTTGCCCATTTCTTTGCGCTTTCGGCCAAATCGATGGAAAACGGATCATCGGCATAGACCACTGTAATTCTATCCAAATCGTTTAAAACAATAAGCTCTAAAAACCCGAGGGCAAATTTACTGGCGGAGGTATAGATACCGATGGCATTACGATAACCTTTTTCCCACAGGCTATCGGCTGCCGCACCTGCAATCAAAAGGGGCATATCGTTTTCTTCCGCGACGGGCAGAACAGCTGCCGTAATAAGGCTGGAATACGGGGCAAACAGCAAGTCGACATGTTCCTTTTTTATCAGTTCCCGATATATAGAAACGGCACGCTCAGGGTCACTTTGATCATCTTTAACGATCACCCGCACAGGTCTTCCCAATATACCATTTTCATTGTTCACATTCTGTTCCCACAATTTAAACCCTTTATTCAGAGCATCTGACATTACGGCAAACCTTCCGGTAAGTCCAAGGCTGACGCCGATTTTAATCGGCTTTTCCGCCATACAAGGGGTTTGAAAAGCAAACATTACAATAATAAGAAGCAGGGCAATCCGTTTCCATTTTAATACCCCTGAATGCAAAAAGCTGAATCGAATGCTGTATGAATTCGTTAACATATGTAGTTTTTCCTGTCCTTAGGGTTAATGAAAAAAATAGTTGATAATTTCTGGTATCGAGGCGTCTAATTGACAAATCGATTTTATTGCGCAGATTTATTTGTCCTACCAAACATCTGGGCACTTTGGGTCACGATATCATTCAAATTGATGGAAAATGCTTTATTTTATCATAATATATAACTTTTCTCAAGTTTAAGTATACTAGAGGTGTTCTTCAGTATTATTTGATTCAAAAACAAATAATATTTTAAAACTCCGTGGTAAGTTTTGGTCAGGTTAAAATGCAGATTAATAGGGATATTTGTACTAATTCTAAACACAAAAAATGGATGGACTAAATATTTCTATTACTTCCGAAAATACCACTTATAACCGTATTGAAAATCGACATTTTCGGTTTGTAAGTTTTCCCGGAAAGATATAACTGGTCTGTATTTAATTGCAGGAGATCCTTTGGATCCATTTGCAGAGGATTTTGATTTAAAACAACCATGTCTGCAATTTTACCCTGTTCTAAACTTCCACGCTCATGTTCATCAAAACTTGTCCAGGCCACTTCATATGTTGCCATTTTCAGGGCTTGTTGAATAGATACGGATTGTTTAGCGTCATAAGGATGGTTGCATGCGCCATATATTGCTTCTATTGGATCAGGATGAGTAACCGGTGCATCAGAACCGCTGCTAAGATGTATTCCTGAATCGATAATGTTCCTAAGCGGTGAGCCTGTTTTTATCCGGGAACCTAAAATTTCTTCTAAATACTCTACAGGTTCTAAGGGACTAATCAAAAAGCCCGGTTGGAGGGTAATCCCTATTCCCAATTTGGCGCACTTTTTTAAATCTTCAGGTGATATTAAACATGCATGGATAATTGTATGTCGGTGGTCTTCTCTTGGGAAATCTTTTAAGGCTTCTTCGATAGCCATTACTGCCTGGTGAGATGCAGCATCTCCAATAACATGCATTTCGATTTGTAAACCGGTTCTATTCGCTTCTTTGGCAAATTTAATCACTTCTTCATCTTTATAAAATAAAATGCCTTTATTATCCGGATCATTTGAATAAGGGTCAGTTAAAGCCGCATCACACGCTCCAAAGCATCCATCAAGAGCCGTTGCAAAACAGCCTCCGATTCTTGGCAATTTTCGCTTTAAAATCTTTTTTACCTCCATGGTCTGGAAAAAAAGTCTGGTTTGAAATTTATTTCTTTTATTTTGAGCTCTTGCAATTAAACTGACTAAAGTCACATCCATATCC
>RCNF010000485.1_pt1 | contig 20224 bp, 18 predicted proteins | sample 2041311 | NCBI WGS metagenome assembly RCNF01 (sample SAMN09708228, study PRJNA481090) | Marine sediment metagenome, whole genome shotgun sequencing project. | biome: marine sediment; feature: ocean; material: sediment; isolation source: Sewage treatment plant 2 marine sediment (STP2) ... | reverse complement strand
TGGGGTATGCTTTGCAACGAGAGGATGTAACGTCCATCTCTTGCGCTGAGGGGGAGAGCCTGGCGGGGCGCTCCCCCTTTTTTTTTCGGGCGGGTAACGACCCGGCCGGGTTCACGCCTGGACCCAGCCTGAGCCGCACCCGCCTTTTCTCTATATAAGGCCGTTCGCCAGGGCGGCCACGCCCTCTTTCGTAAACGACCCTGAAGTCACCTTTAAGATCTCTCCATGTATGACGCTGTTTCCCGCCACAATGTTTCCCGCCGAAAGATATTCGTCCCCGCCGAAGAAATCGGTCACGACTCCTCCCGCCTCCTCTATCATCAGAGCCCCGGCCGCCATGTCCCACGGTTTGAGGTAGAGCTCCCAGAATCCGTTGAGCCTGCCCGCGGCGAGATGGGCGAGATCCAGAGCAGCTGCGCCGGCGCGGCGGATCCCGCGGCACCGGAGGAAGAGGTCCCTGAACGAATCGATATACGGATCGAAATACTCATAGCTACGGAATGGAAAACCGGTGCCGAGGAGACATTTCCCGAGGTCCTGCTCTGTCGGGACAGAGATCGGCCGGCCATTGAGATATACTCCCTTGCCCCTGGCCGCCTCAAAGAGTTCGTTTCTCAGGGGATCGTACGTCACGCCGACTATGGATTTTCTATCCTCTATAAGCGCGACTGTCACTCCTATCTGAGGATACCCGTGAATGAAGTTGGTAGTCCCATCGAGAGGATCGATGACCCAGAATAACTTTTCACCGACTTCTCCCCCGCTCTCCTCACCCATTACGGGGATATCGGGAAATTCTGCGGTCAGCATCGAGACGATCAGTTTTTCGCTCGCCAGGTCGGTCGCCGTTACAAAATCGTTCCCGTCCTTCTCCGCGACATCGAGACCGGCCCTGTCCCCGAATCTCTCCCTCACGAGCTCTCCTGCTGCGAGTACAGCTTTCTTCGCGGCTGCGGTCCTGTCATCCATCACTGGCCCTTTCTTCCGCTGTATACAGATCTATCTTCAATTCTTCCTTCATCACACCGAGAAATGCCCTTGCGGCCGCGGACATGCGTCTCTTTTTCGGCTTTATCAGGCCTATTGAACGTTCGATCTTCAGTCCCTTCACTCTGGGACGGGCCAGGGTGCCCCTCTCTAGCTCTCCCCTTACAGTCTCATGAGGAAGTATCGAGAGGCCGAGGCCCGAAGCTACGAGGTTCTTGATCGCCTCCTGGCTATCGATCTCCATCGCCACCTCGAGCGTCACCCCCATATCAAGGAGAGCTCCCTCAATCATGCGTCTCGTCAGTGATTCGCGGTGAAAGGAGATGAAGGGATACCCTGCGAATGACTCGACGTCGACGCCCCGTTTCGCCGCTGCCGGGTGTCCCGGCGGGGCTATCGGGATCAGTTTCTCCCGGAAGATCTCTTTCTCTTCCACTCCGGCCATCTTCTCGCCGGTAAGCGTCCCGACGACGAAATCGAGCCGGCCGTCGAGCATCCTCTCGACCAGCGGCAGTGTCGGCGACACGTCGACCTGGAGATCGATACCGGGGTACTTCCTGCTGAATGATGAGTAGACTGCCGGAAGGATGTAGATGCTCGCTGCGTCTATCGTACCGATCGAGACCTCTCCGCTGACCAGCCCCGCGATCCCCGATATCTCCCCCTCCATCTCTTTCTCGAGCGCCGAGATCCTTCTCGCGTAATCGAGGACCATCCTGCCGGCGGCTGTAAACCGCACCTCCCTGCCGACGACCTCGAACAGGGACGTTCCGAGCTCCTCCTGGAGCTTCTTGAGATGGATGCTGACTGCCGGCTGGGTGACGAAATGGACCTTCGCAGCGGCAGTGATGCTTCCTGTCTCCTCCACGCTGAGCATATATTTCAGGGCTCTCATATCCATAAGTTTTACTTATCCTTTTTATTAGTATAATAAATTTGATTAATCCTGTCAAGCGTGCGAGATTGGTCGAAAGGAATCCAGACCATAATTTACCTGAAAGGAAGATCGAGCATGGAGATCAAGAACAAGCCTGAAAAGCCGAAGGGAAAACTCGGGATACTGACCCCCGGTATGGGAGCAGTCTCGACCACATTTATAGCGGGCGTTGAGTCGATCCGACGTGGCCTCGCAAAGCCGATCGGTTCGCTGACCCAGATGGGCACGATCCGCCTCGGCAAGAGGACCGACAACAATACCCCGATGATCAAGGACTTCATCCCCCTCGCCGATCTCGACGATCTCGTATTCGGCGGCTGGGATATCTTCGAGGACAACTGCTACGACGCCGCCATGAATGCCGGCGTTCTCGAGAAGGAACTCCTCGATGGAGTGAAGGACTTCCTCGTGGCCATCAAGCCGATGAAGGCCGTCTTCGACCAGAAGTATGTAAAGAAGCTCTCGGGCGACTGGGTCAAGAAGGGCGATAACTGGTACGACCTCGCTCAACAGCTGATGGATGACATGGACAGATTCAAGGAAGAGAACGGCTGCGACCGCCTCGTAATAGTCTGGTGCGCCAGCACGGAGATCTTCCTCGAGAAGACCGCCGCTCACGAGACGATCGAATCGTTCGAGAAGGCGATGAAGGAGAATTCCCCTGAGATAGCGCCGAGCATGGTATATGCCTACGCCGCGCTGAAGATGGGCATCCCCTTCGCCAACGGCGCTCCGAATCTTACGATCGATCTCCCCGCCCTTGTGGCTCTGGCGAAAGAAAACGGCGCCCCTATCTGCGGGAAGGACTTCAAGACGGGCCAGACCCTTATGAAGACTATCCTCGCTCCGGGACTCAAGGCGCGCATGATCGGCCTTGGCGGCTGGTTCTCGACAAACATCCTCGGCAACCGCGACGGCGAGGTGCTCGACGATCCCGAGTCGTTCAAGACGAAGGAAGAGAGCAAGCTCTCCGTTCTCGAGCATATCCTGCAGCCGGAGCTCTACCCCGAGCTGTACGAAAACTTCTATCACAAGGTGAGGATCAACTACTATCCCCCGCGTGGAGACAACAAAGAAGGCTGGGATAACATCGATATCTTCGGTTGGCTCGGCTACCCGATGCAGATCAAGATCGACTTCCTCTGCCGCGATTCCATCCTCGCAGCACCGATCGTACTCGACCTCGCCCTCTTCATGGACCTCGGGAAGAGGATCGGGTTCAGCGGGATCCAGGAATGGCTCTCGTTCTACTTCAAGTCGCCGCAGCACGCTCCGGAGCTCTATCCCGAGCACGACCTGTTCATCCAGCTGATGAAGCTGAAGAACACCCTGCGGTACATCCAGGGCGAGGACATGATCACGCACCTCGGCCAGGAGTACTACGACTGATCGGTATCTGAAATGTCGAATGATGAGGGCCCGCCGGAAACGGCGGGCCTTTTTTTATTCCTTTTCCTTTTCCTTCTCAACGGCAGAGGCGATATTGTTCAGCGGCCCGAAGCAGACGAGTTTGTCATCCGGCCGTATCGTCTCCCCCGCCTTGGGTGTCGGGATCATGTTGTGGCCCCTGCGGATCGCCAGAACAAGCACGTCACTGCTCGTCAGCCCCGACTCGGCCAGCGTCTTCCCCGCGAGCGCGTCAGAATCACTCACGAGGAGCTCTGCTATCCCGTAACCTTTCGCGAATCTCATGATCTGGGAGAAGGATCCCATCGAGAAGTGCGTGCTCTTCGAGAGCCGTTTCATTATGAAATTCTCGATAATGTTGTCCATCCCCTTCGAAAGCGGAAGGGCTAGAAGGATGAGAAGCAGGAGGCCTATTGCCCCGAACTTGGCAAGTACGTTCGTCACCGTCGCGCCCTGCATCGAGAGAAAGAGCATAGCCAGTGCGGTTATGATACCGGCATTCCCAAGGATCATCAGTGCCTTGACTACCTTGCGCCTGCCAGGATGGTTGACGATGTTCTCCGCCTCTGAAGTGGTAAATCCAGTCCCGCTGAAGGCGGAAAGAGCCTGAAATCCCGCGGTCTCCCTGTCGATCCCTGTCATGCGCAGGGAGATCGCCCCTACTTTTACTATCAACGCCGAAAACAGGACGACCAGGAGCAGGATGACGATAGACATATTCGGTCCCTTTCATAAAAAAGGGCCGGGCAAACACCCGGCCCGTGTATCTTTTAAATACCCGGCAGGCTACTGCCTTATCATCGTGTAGAAATATCCGCCTCCGCGGTATACCACTACCATGACCTTGTCCTCGTCATAATCGTCCATTACATTCCGAAAGTCATCCAGATTTTCTATCTGTTTCTTGTTGACCTCGACAATCACGTCTCCCCGCCTCAGTCCGGCCTTGCCTGCCGGCGTTCCATCCTGAACGTCTGTTACGATTATGCCGTCGATATCATTGGGCAGTTCAAGGGCATCACGGAACCCGTCTTTCATCGACTGGAGGCCAACCCCGAGGAAGAGGGGCGAGATGTCTTCCGCGTCCTCTTCCGCCGAGTTCTCGGCCGTCTCAGTGGGTCTCTCCCCGACCACGAGTTTAACGGTCTTCTTCTTTCCCTCGCGTATCAGTACGACATCGATCTTGTCGCCCGGCGCCGCCTCGGCCGCGAGCATCCTGAACTGGTTAACGTTCTTTATCTCATTTCCGTCGAACTCTACGATAACATCGCCGCGCTTCATCTTCGCCTTCTCGGCGGGTGTATCGGCCCCAACGTTCGATACAAGGACACCTTCCTTACTCTCGAGGTCGAAGAACTCGACCATGTCGTTCGTTATCTCATCGGGCTTGACACCGACGTAACCCCTCACGACCTTTCCGTCTTCTATAAGCTGGTCCATTATCGAGCGGGCGAAATCTATGGGGATGGCGAATCCGACCCCCTGGCTCCCGCCGCTCCTCGAGGCGATCGCCGTATTTATGCCTATAAGCTCGCCCTTTTCATTTATAAGGGCCCCGCCCGAGTTGCCGGGATTGATAGCCGCGTCGGTCTGGATGAAGTCCTCGTATTCGACGAGCCCCAGCGATCTGCCCTGACCGCTGATGATCCCCTTTGTCACCGTCTGATCGATGCCGAACGGGTACCCGATAGCGAGCACCGTTTCTCCGAGCCGGAGATTTTCGGAAGTGCCCAGCTCTATTGCGGGTAGCTGGCCCGCTTCGACCTTGATGACTGCAACATCGGTCTGGGCATCGGCGCCGATGACTTCGGCCTCAAACTCCCGCCCGTCGGTGCATTTGACCAGGACCTCGGTCGCTCCGCCTACCAGGTGATTGTTCGTAAGTATATACCCGTCGTCGCTGATGACTACTCCAGAGCCGAAGTTCTGCTGCTCTCGCTCTTTCGGCTGCTCGAAAAACCTTCGCCAGAAGGGATCGTTCATCATTGGATGATCCCTGCCGGCCGTAACTATCTTTTTCGACGAAATCGATACTACCGAACAGCTGACTCTCTCTATGATGTCGGGCAGGCTTTCTTCCTGCGCGGCGGCCGATACCGGCGCCGATATAAGGGACGAAGCCCCTTTCATGCCGCCCGACCTTCCGCTGGCAAACCCGGCGGCGAATATCGCGGTAGCAATCAACAGAAGGAATATCATCCCCGGAAATCTTCGTCTTTCACTCACCGTAATACCTCCATGATGCGTGTGAATTCTTATGCTCTATCGTTATATATCGTAAGCGGCGAAAAGTTCCAGAATGGTATCATTCTGAACGGACCATCGAGACAAAATTCCTCAGAACGGCCATCGAAGATGGAGTGTCGACCATTGAATCGCGGAAGTTCTCGAGATGCTGATCGTTGTCTACAAACTTCTCTTTCCTGATCAGCACACAGCCGTAAAGATCCGTCATCAGCCGGAGATGGTAAGGGGTGAGTTCAGGGTGCGGCTGATATCCGTAGGATCTTCCGAAAACAAAGGACTGGTTCGGCGTCATCCGGTTGTATGCGAGTCTCACCGCCCCCTCGGGAAGCTTTGAGATGTGGGTCCTGTGAGCGAGGCTGGCCATGTCGCCCGATCTGAATCCGGCAAGGAGCGGGCTTTTCTTCCCTTCTTCGGTGAGATATACGGGGACCGTCCCCATCTCCCTCCCGCGGGGATTCATCACGACCTCACCACCGAGAGCGTGGCCGAGTGCGTGGTGCCCGAAACAGATGCCGAGCAGCCAACACTCCTTCGCATGAAGCTCCCTTACCAGGTCGATCAGGGGCGGGATCCAATCCTTCTCCTCCCAGACCGGCCCGTGGCTGCCGGAAATCATCGTTCCGGCGCCGCCGGCGAGGCATTCATCGATCGTGGGAAGATCGCCGGCCGTGCCGTCATGGATGACGAGGTCCGCTTCCGCGCCGAGGCCGAGCTTTTCGAAGGCATCGGTGAACCACTGCGCGCTCCCGCTCCCGTCAGAGAGCTCGAAATCGGTGACATCTATCAGGTGTATCGTCGCTTTTTCCTTCATTATATCCTTATTTCGAAACCGCTGTAGCCGACTGGAGGTAAGTCACTGACTTTCATACCTCTTACGCGCGATCCAGGCGGACCTTCCGTGATCTTCTCGAGAAAGAGGTCCACTATCGCGGCGCTACCCTCGGCCACCGCCTCTACCGTTCCGTCGCTCCTGTTACGGACATATCCATCGAGGCCCAGGCTGACGGCGATGCGGTGGGTGAAATACCGGAAACCTACCCCCTGCACGGAACCGCTGACCCTCGCGCGGACAGCCTTTAGTTCGTCATCTTCAGGCACAGGCTGCGCCTCCTTCTCGCCGTCAGATACTATCTTAACCATGGGCCCCATTCCAGTAAAATCACTTTAATAACGGACCTGAAAAGTGGTATAATCTGCCCGGTATCGTGATTCCGCAACTCAAGCCAGGACATGACCGGCAACGGGATGAAAGCACGCATCTATGCTGCACTCCTTGCTTTGCTGATTCTCGCCACTGACGCAAAGCCGGAAACTATCACCAGGGTTCTCTCATTTGAGCGCCCCGGGTTTGCCATGTCCAGCGGCGAAGTACTCATATCCATAGAGGGCTGCAGGACTATCTCGCGTCCCGGCGCGCCGATGGTACCTGTCTATTCGGCCGTATTCATCCTGCCGCAAGGCGAGGAGATCGTCTCGGTCGAGGTATCCCCCTTAGAAACAGAGATCCTGACGATGCCCGGCATGGCCGCGCCGATGCCGGACCAGGTCGCTCTCGGACGCTCGTGGTCGGGGATCAAGGGCCGCGATCCCGCTATCTATGGCAATCCCGGCTTCTGGCCCCCCTCTTCAGGCGAACTGTCGACGGTGCAGCGCGGATCGGGGATGAAGCTGGCATTCGTGAATGTCTATCCGGTCAGGCCGTCCGGTACGGATAATACAGCGATCTTTTCTCCGAAGGTGAACATCACGATAGAGACCCGGAAGGGCCTTGCCGCGGACAGCAGGCTTCCGGCCCGCCTTTCCCGCAGGGACGCCGCTCAGCTCTCGGCACTGGTTGAGAACCCCGGCGCCATTAACACTTACGATATGCCTTCAGAATCATCACCGGGCACATATCTTTCGGCAAGTCCGGTACCTTACGTCATCATCACGTCTGACGAACTGGCCGTACCGTTCGAGCAGCTCGCATCGTTCAGGGAGCGTCACGGGCTGAAAGTAAAGATAGTCACTACCTCCTGGATAGAAGCTAATCACCAGGGCGTCGACACACAGGAACGGATCCGCTCCTTCATCCGATATGCATGGGAGGAGTGGCAGACAGAATTCATCCTCCTCGGCGGAGATGAGAGCGTGATCCCGCACAGGGGCATGTATGTGAAGGTCGGAACTACGATAGAGACAGACATCCCCTGCGACCTCTATTACTCCTGCCTCGACGGCGACTGGAACAGTGACGGCGACAGCTACTACGGTGAACCGGGCGAGGAGGACCTGATACCAGAGGTGAGTATCGGAAGGCTGCCCGTAGAGAGTGCGGCCGGGATCGACGCCTTTGTCAGCAAACTGATCATATATACAGAGACCCCGCCAGCAGGTATGAGCGCCACCGCGCTGATGGCCGGAGAGCTTCTCTGGTCGATAGACGGTGTGGACACCTGGGGAGGCGACTGCAAGGACGAGATAATCATCGGCTCCGATGACTACGGATTCAGTTCGAAGGGTATACCCGGCTCTTTCTCCGTGTCGACGATATACGACCGTAACCTCGGTTCCTGGGGATCAGGAGCCCTGATCCCCCTTCTCAACGCCGGCGTGCATCTCGTCAACCATCTCGGACACACCAACCTGCATTCCGTGATGAGGCTCCCGATATACGATCTCTGGCAACTCAACAATGTAAGCTCGGGCACGATGCCGTTCATATGCTACTCACAGGGCTGCTATCCCGCTTCGTTCGACAACCGTGACGATGCGGGGACCTACTATGCTGAGGACTGCGTCGGTGAACAGCTCGTTACCGGGACGGAAGGCGCTGTCGCCTTTATCGGAAACACGAGGCTCGGCTGGAGCTCGCCAGGTTCGACATGCGGTGTCTCGCAGTTCTTCGACCGGCAGTTCTTCGACGCTCTCTTCGGAGAGGGTATTACCGAGGCAGGCCGCGCCCTGGATGATTCGAGGGTCGATAACATCCCGTTCCTCTCATACGCGGCAGTAAGGTATGTGATGTACGAGATGTGCCTTCTCGGCGACCCCGCAATGAACATATGGACCGGAGAGCCCTCGGCCCTGACAGTCGAACACACCGATTCGCTTGAATCGGGCAAGAACTCGACCGAGGTAGTCGTCACAGGCGACGGCGGCCCGATCGCGGGAGCGCGGGTCTCGCTCAGGTCGGCTAACCCGGAGATATATTTCACCGAGTTGACCGGCCCGGACGGAACGGCGCGGCTCTTCGTTGAGACAGCCGGCGCGGCCGAGCTCGAGCTTGTCGCCCTTGCTCCGGGACATTTCACATACAACGCACTACTGCCTGTCGTCGAATCAGCAGGAAACTTTCTGGAGATCGGTTGGCTCGCTATCGATGACAGCGGTTCTGGAGACGGCGACGGTATCATCGAAAGCGGTGAGACGGTAAAGATCGACCTGATCATATCGAATACCAGCAATACTACGTCGATAAATACTTATATCAAACTGGATGCCGACGACGACTATCTTACCCCCGTGATCAACTGGCAGTCACTCGGCAACATGCCGCCGAAGACCTCCACCATACTTCCTGCCGCCTTCACGGTCGATGTCGAAGAAATGGTCCCGGACGGCCATCTGGCAAGGTTCGACATCGAGATCGAATCTGAGCTCGGAAAAAGGATATCCCGTCATACTGTAGCGATAAACGCACCAGGGCTTGTCCTTGATCTGTTCAGCGTGACCGATTCTCCCGATGGCAACGGGAACGGATGTCTTGAGGCATGGGAACATCTCGTCATCGAGGCCGGCTGGACGAACAACGGCAGCGTTGATATCATCTCGCCGAGGGTGACGATCTCCTGCCCGGCGGACGGCTGGTGCAAGGTAGTGAAATCCTGGGTAATTCCCGGTGACATACCTGTCGGTTCGTCGATCCAACTGGACAACGAGCTGAAGATATTCGTCAAGGAGAACGCTCCGCCATTCTCGCCTCTCGAGGTGATGCTGACCTTCAAGGCTGAGAATATACCTTCGAGAACGGAGACCCTCACTGTCATGACCTGCGGTTACGAACTGGCCGACCCCGCGGGTGAACTTTCCGCCTGTTCACATTCAAAAGTAACGGGATTTGACGGGTGGCGACTCAGTGAAGACGACTATGTCACGGCGCCGCACAGCTGGAAATGCGGGGGAAGAAACGGCGACGTCTACCCCAACATGGCCGAGTCCTACCTCGTCACACCATCCCTCTGCCTCGGCGAGAACACGACACTGAGCTTTTGGCACAGGATGGAGGCGGAGGCCTCGACATCCTACCCTTACTGGGCACGGGACGGAGCGTTAATCGAGATCTCGACTGATCTCGGAATGACCTGGCAGACAATCACACCGACAGGCAATTATCCATGCAGGGCCGCATCGACGAACACTATATTCCTCGCCGCCTACGAGCGTTGCTTCTCCGGGACGATCCCGTGGAAGCAGGAGATCTTCGACCTCTCGGCATATTCGGGGCCGGCGATGATCCGGTTCCACTTCGCCAGCGATGAGCAGTACGGTTTCGAGGGATGGTATATCGACGACATCTCGGTCACCACGAACCGGGTAACGGGGACGGAGGATCCCGAATCGGGTATCCCGGCTGCGACGAGGCTCATGCCCGCCTGGCCAAACCCGTTCAACCCCGCCACGAGTATCCCGTTCGAGCTCGCTGCTGCCGGACATGTCGAGATCAGGATCTATGACGTTTCAGGAAGATCGATAAGGACGTTGTGCGGGAAAAACTACGAGGCCGGCGTTCACTCGACGACATGGGACGGCAGGGACGAAGCGGGCAGACAGGTATCGAGCGGTGTCTATTTCTGCAGGCTGAAAACCGGCGTTTATACGGCGACTTCCCGGCTCGTCCTTCTCAGGTAAGAAGCGAGACGATCCCCGATTCAATATCATATAGAGCAGCCACGACGAGCAGGGATCCGTCATCGACGAGCTTCCCGAGGATCGGTTCGGACTCGCGCAGCCTGCGCGCTATCATCAGGGCATTCTCTTTTACCGCAGCCAGTACGATCTCATCATCCCCGTCTTCTTCACTGCAGGTGTTCTTCGATGCTTCGACCGCCTCGCACAGTTCACAGAGAACCGAGCCTATGTGTCCCTCTTCCCCGGCGCCCGCGACGGCGGCAGTTATCGCACCGCAGTTTGTGTGCCCGAGTACGAGCAGCAGAGGCGTGTGAAGATGTTCCGCGGCATATTCGATCGACCCGAGGACCTGGTCCCCGGCGACTTCACCGGCGACACGGACCACGAAAAGTTCCCCAATCCCGCTGTCGAATATGATCTCGGGCGGCACCCTGGAATCGGAGCAGCCGAGGACTATCGCGAACGGATCCTGCCCGCAGACGGTCGCGGCCCTTCTCTCTTCATGCCGCTCATCACCCGAACACTCACCGGCGAGGTATCTCCTGTTCCCTTCGAGAAGTTTGTCCAGTGCCTGCTGTCCGTTCATTGTCTTCTTCTCTTTCCGAGCAGGATCAGGTCCCTCAGGTCCTCCCTGCCCTTTGCCTTCATCCATTTCTCCTCGAAGTGAGCGTCCTGTACGATCTGTGCCAGCCCGGCCAGTGCGCGCAGATGGAAATTCCTCTCGTCGGGCGAGCCGGCCAGTATAAATATTGCTCTGATGTTGGGCGCCGATTCGGAGAACTCGACTCCATCCCTGCATCTGGCGAGCATTATCTCGAAACGTTCCTTACCCGCCACGACGATATGCGGTATCGCGAGACATGGAGTCAGCACCGTGCTGCTGTCCTTTTCCCTGTCGTGCAGGAGTTTCATCATTATCGCTTTCTCGATCCCGAGCCGGCCGGCCATCTCGTCGGCGACCATCGCGAAGAACTCCGCCGACTTCAGCGGGCCTGCGACATCCATCACGATTGCCTGCTCTATGAGTTCGTCGAAGCGGTCCTTCACGATATCGTCGCGTTCGCGGATTATCTCTTTCAGTTCCGACTCGAGCGAGCGGGTAGTCAGTTCCTTTGCCGTTATCCTCTCGATGATGTGCAGCAGCGCGAACTCCCTGCCCGACCTGATCCTTCCGTACAACCAGTAAACGAGGAATCCGAATAGAAGCGCGGCGGCGGCTGTCATCAGTGCCGTTTTCCCCATACCGATGAGGAGAAAGACAGATCCGGTGATCCCGGCAATCTGGAGCCACGGGTATAGAGGCGACTTGAATACGGGCTGGTAGTTCTGAAGCCTGCTCTCTCTCAGTATGATTATAGAGATGCAGGAGAATGAATATGTGAGGATCATCACGGCCGACGCGGCCTTGATGAGCATGTCGAGCTTGAAGAAGAGGAAGACGGACATCACGATACCGGTCACCAGGATCGAAAAATGCGGTGTCTTGAACCTCTCGTTGACCCTGCTGAGCAATGCCGGCATCAGCCCGTCCCTGCTCAGGGCCAGCGGATACCTCGAGGCGGCCATGATCCCCGCGTTTGCTGTCGAGATGAAAGCGAATATCGCCGCGATCCCGAGTACGATCCTCCCCTTGCTCCCGAGGAAGACCGCTGCTCCGTCAGAGATCGGTGTAAACGAGTTATTGAGAGCCGAGTCATCCATGACCCCTGCTGTGACGAAGACGACCGCTACGTAGAGAAGGCTGACCACGAGGAGCGAGAGTATCATCCCGAGAGGCACGACCCGTCCGGGATCCTTTACTTCCTCGGCGACACTGGCGACCTTTAGAAGTCCGCCGTATGAGACGAATACGAATCCTGTCGTCGACAGGACCGCTCCCAGCCCGTAGGGGCTGAACGGCGCGAGGTTCTCAACGGTCACAGAGGGTGTACCCCTGATAATATAGACGGCGAGCGCCAGGAGAAGTCCGACGACAAGGAAGATCTGCACCTTGGCAGCTTCCTTGATACCGATCAGGTTCAGCATCACGAAAACGGCGCAGAGTGCCACCGCTATGATCCGCACATCGATATTGATGATATAGGCCGTGAACGCGGCCATCCCGACGAGGGCGAATGCGCTCTTCAAGGTAAGCGAGAACCATGTAACAAGGCCGTCGACCGTTCCCATCGCCGGCCCCATCGTGCGCTTTACGTAGAAATAGGTCCCGCCCGCCTTCGGCATCGCCGAGACGAGCTCAGCCTGGCTCAACAGGCCGGTCAGCGCGAAGAGCGCGGCGAGGAAATAGCTCGCGATAACGGCCGGGCCGGCGCGGGCGTGAGCCATGCCGGGAAGGATGAACAGCCCCGAGCTTATCATCGCCCCGCTCGCGAGACAGAAGACGTCGAGGAGTCCCAGTTCCTTTTTCAGCTTCATCCATTACCCCGGCTTCTAGCGGCAGAACTCGAGAAGTTCATCTCCAGACTCTTCCGCCTCCCTGTAACCGTGATTGACTATATCCTCCGCCATATCGAAATCGAAATCCTGGTATCCGCCGACGTCGGGCCTGAGGAGATAGAGCGGCCCGTCCAGGTCGAGCATCTCGAGTGAGAGGATCTTTGACGCTGTAATGGCGGCCGTATCTGTGACTACGTCCATGATATTCCGCTTCTTGCGGTGTTTCTCATACTTCTCCTCGAACCGCTTCGTATCGATCAGGCCTCTCTTGACCAGAGGATTATTGTCAATGAGCTCTTTCAGTTTGTCATCTACCCTGTCCATCCGAGAAGCGGGGGCATCATCATCGAAGGTCATCTTCTCGGTGAACATCGATAGATTGACGTTTACACCGATGACTACCTCGGCGCCCAGTTCGAAGGCGAGGTTTATCGGAACGGGATTGACCAGGGCGCCGTCAACGAGATGTATCCCGTTCATCTCGACTGCCGGGAATATCGCCGGGATGCAGGCGGAGGCCCTCAGGCCCTCGGTTACAAGCCCTGACCTGAATACATATTCGTTGCCCGTATCGATATCGGTAGCGACGCAGGCGTACGGTATCTTCAGTTCCTCTATATTTTTCTCGCCGAACATCTCTTTCATGAACTCATCTATCTTGTTCCATTCAAGGAAGCTCTTCCCCTTCAGCGAGGGACGCAGATATTTCAGTGTATCGGTCCACTTGATGCCGAGGACGAGGTCCCTGAGGTATTCCGGCGTATACCCGTACGCTATGGCCGCTCCGATTATTGATCCGATCGAGGTGCCTGAAACGCAGCTCACTTCTATTCCGTTTTCCTTGAGCCACAGCAGGATACCTATCTGGCTGAGGCCCCTCGCCGCTCCCGAACCGAGCGCCAGTCCTACCTTTTTCATCTTTTCACCGCCTCCTTCTGCCGGCGAGATCCGGTCTCTTGACCAGCAGGATGAGGTATACCGCCGCCGGGACGATAAGGGCAGCAACGAGTAAAGGTCTCGCCAGAAGAAGCTTCGGTTCGATCAGAAGGGAGATCAGAACGCCCGCTATCGCGCCTCCGAGATGCGCCTCATGCCCGAGGTTTCCCAGACCGCTCCTCATCCCGTATATCGACACGAGTATGAAACCAATCCCGAAGAGCCACGAGGGGATCGCGATCGGCAGGAAAAGGAACGAGATCGATCCGCCCGGATACATCATGATACTGGCGAATATGACACCGCTGACGGCGCCCGATGCTCCGAGGGCCCTGTAACCGGGGTTATTTCTGTTGATCTGCAACGCGAGGATATTACCGGCGAGAAGGCTCCCGAAATATATCAGAACAAAATCGAGTATTCCTATGACCCGCCCTATCCCCTGGCTGAACGAGTAGAGAGCGAGCATGTTGAAGGCGAGGTGCGGGATATTGGCGTGGAGAAATCCCGATGTTAAGAGCCTGTAATACTCGTTATTGCCGAGGATGCTCCCTACATGGAAGATATACTTCTCGAGAAAGAACCTGTTGCTGAAACCGCGGAACGAGAATATCCCGTTCGCAACCATCAGTACTACGGTGAATGCCTCTACTGCTTCATTCATTCGATGACCCTGGTCCTTCCATCCTCGGTGATCTGCCTGGCGCCGGCCCCATCCTTCATATAGAGTCTTGCCTCGAAGCGGTTCTTCGTTGCCTCGAGAACGGGGGGCCACTGATGATCGAATATCTCTCTGCTCTTCAGGCCGAGCGCCACGAAATCGTCCGTGTATTCACCGTACCTGACGAACCATGTCTTTTCCGCGTAGTAGAGATCACGAAGAGCGTCCCATGCCTCTTCGTCCGGACCGGGCTCGAACTGCCCGCTGCCGAACGCCCTGACCGCGTTCGTAAAGAGGACATATCCCCACATCTCGGGGTAATGCATGTTCACGAGACCCTGGGGGGACCAGGTCCAGTTGCTCTCGGCGAACGGTTTTCCCGTCTCCGAATCTGTCGCCTTGACGTAGCGTCCACCCTCTACGACCGTCTTCCACTCGACCCTGGAAAAATTGATCCTCCAGACGTCGCCTTCAGACGGAGGAGCGGACCTGTTGGCGCACTCGGCGAGCGCCTTCCACGGTATGGCGAGCTCTATCTCCCAGCCCGTATCGACGTCGGTCGGATCGTTGAGTGTACCGTCGATACTGACGGCCTTTTTCAGGCCAGTGATATCCCAGTAATGAACGGCGGGGCCGCCGTCCCTGTACGGCTTTACGAGGAAGAGGTCGAAGATCGTAGCGAAGGCGTTTATCTCCAGCTCATAATATTCGTGAGTATCACCGTCGGGATCGATGAAGACCTCGAAATCGTTGTCGTGCCAGATGACTGCATCCCGTTCGGTCAGTGTCGCAGAAATGTGCGGTTCCTCGAGCCTCGCCGCCACGTAGAAATACTCGTCATCCCAGGCCATCCTCACCTGCGTACGCAGCGGCGGATAGTCCCCGCTTCCCGTGATGTCGATGAAATCCTCGGACCAGATCGCGCCCTTCCATTCCTCTTCGTTGATCCTGCCGTCGATGACAGGTGCACCCCTGAGTCTCTGGCACATGTAGATATTCCTTACGAGATCGCCGGCTGGCCTGGCAAACTCCTCGTCAGAGAGCTGCTCCGGCCTCTCCGCACGCTCACCTGCCTGCTCGCACGCCATGAAGGCAACCATTGAAAGAACTGCGGCCGCTATCAGGATCCTTCTCATTATTCGGGGCTCCTCACGTTGCGTTATAATCCCTGTTTTCCGGTCATTGTCTCTATTGTCATCTTCAGGACCCCGACCTTACCATACGCGTCGTCGTCGGGCAGATTGCGGGCCTTTATCGGATCTGGCTCCTTCTCCTGGTGGTCGAGCAGGATCTGGAGGCCGTGTTTCTTTTCATCGAGATCCTCGACTACCTCTATAGTTCCCCGCATCACGACCGAACGATAGGCATGATCGCATTCGCCATGCTTGTATCCGTGGTCCTCTACGATGGTGGCGCAGGCACGTCCATTCGCATTGATGAAATCGATCTTCAGCCCCTTGTGGGCGCAGTGGAAGTAAAGCGCCTCCTTTTCTGCGTCCCATCCGTGATTCATCGTGACGACATAAGGTTCCCCGTCCCTGGACAGGGCGACAGCGGCGAACCGCGCCGAGGCTACCATCCCGCGCAGTTCCCCGGCATCCGTGATCTCCTTTTCCTTGCGCCTCATATGGTAGCGGGTCATGAGTCCTTCTTTTCCTCGAACATCTTTTTTTCCTTCTTCGTCATGGTCAGTTTGTCCAGGTCCACCTCGCCCCTCGGCATGAATCCCTCCCCGAGGACCTCGTGTACCCGGCTGATTATCATGAAGGCGTCAGGATCGATCTTCTTGACTCTTTCAACGAGCCTGAATATCTCGCGCCTGCTGACCACCGTGAAGATGATGTCTCTCTCGACTCCCCGGTACAGTCCCTTCCCGTGGAATGCCGTCGCTCCCCTGCCGAGCCCGACCGTGATCTCCTTCGCGACCTCCTCATGTTTGTCTGAGATGATGTATGCGGACTTCGCGTTGTCGAAGCCGAATATTATCAAGTCGATCAGCGGCGCGGAGACGAGCAGAAGGAGGAATGAGTAGAGCATAAGGACGATGACAGGCACATCGGGTGACAATCCGTTTATGTGAATAGCGAATCCGGCTATGCATATGACGAAGAAATCTGTGAATATTATCGTCACGCCCGGTTTGAACTTCCATCGTTTCCTCGCGATGGCCGCGACGATATCGCTCCCCGCAGTCGTCCCCTTGAACTTGAATATGATCCCGAGGCCGACGCCGAGGAAGACGGCGCCGATAAGGACGAGGAAGAAGAAATCGTTCTCGAGCAGGTACCTCACGGCTACGCTGTCCTGAAGGCGGACCGACTTGACGAATTCGCCGCGGAAGAAATCGACGAAGAAGGCGTTCACCGTGAATCCCCAGAAAGTCCTGAATCCGAACGACTTGCCCAGTTCGATGATCCCCCAGATGAAGAGGGGGATGTTCAGCACCCACATGAGGATACCTACAGGGATCGTATTCCCTGTCATATAGTGCACCGCCATCGAGAGGCCCGTCACCCCGCCGGGAACTACCTTGGCGTCAACGAGGAATACACCGATACCGAGGGACATGATGATCGCCCCGATGGTAATAAAGAAATATTCGACGAAGTTCCTTCTGAACGTTCCTCTCACGATATCTCCTGAATAATGACAGAAAGTAACAGCATGACTTGTCCGGCCCTATTCTAATGGGCTTCTCCCGTCTCCTTCAAGACTCTTTTCGTCCCCTTGACTGGCGGGAACATCTTGATTATCCTGCTATAACGTATGCTTATACGGTCGGGAAGAATGGCTTGCACCCTGTTTCAATGGAGAATATGACATGCGCGGATCGATATTGATCTTCCTTTCAGCGATTCTGATCATCACTTCCGGCTGCGGCGGCGGAGGCGAAGAAAAACTCGGTGAGCCTCTTTCAGGTCTTCCCGAATATCTGCCGAGGTCGATGGACTTCCACATCTTCTATTACGCCTGGTACGGCACGCCTGAATTTGACGGGGAATACAGGCACTGGAATCACGCCATCCTCGCGCCTGACGGAAGCGAAACGGACTTTTCTTATCCCGGCGGCACCGATATCGGTTCGAACTTCTACCCGAGGACCGGCTGCTACAGCTCGAACGATCCCGAGACTATCGCGAGGCACTGCTTCGAGATACGCCTGGCGGGGGCCGGCGTTATCTGCGTCTCGTGGTGGGGACCGAACAGCTTTTCTGATAAGGCGGTGCCTGGGATCCTCGATGTAGCGTACCTGCACGGCCTGAAGGTCGACTTTCACATAGAACCTTTCGAGGGCCGGACAGCGGCCACGACGAAAGATGCGATCGCGTACATCATAGACAAATACGGGGACCACCCCGGTTTCTACAGGACCGACCGGTTCGGGGAAAAACCGATGTTCTATATCTACGACTCATACCTGATAGAGATGGAGCAGTGGCAGACGATACTCACTCCGGGCGGAGAGAACACTATTAGAGGAACAAAGTACGACTCCAATATCATCGGGCTTCTTGTCGAGGAGGACCACCTCGACTTTATCCTCGATGGAGGGTTTGACGGCTGCTACACATATTTTGTGGTCGACGGATTCACCTGGGGCTCAACGACACTTAACTGGGCGGACATCACCGAATGGTCCATGGATAACGAGATCATCTTCATACCCTGCATAGGCCCCGGTTATGATGACACCCGGATACGTCCCTGGAACTTCGAAAACATGCGGGACAGGGACAACGGGGAATCGTACTACACGGCGTTCGTCGAGACTCACAAGATCCAGCCTCCGTTTATCGGGATCACCTCCTTCAACGAATGGCACGAAGGAACGCAGATCGAGTCGGCTGCGCCGATGTCGATCACCGGATACAATTATATCGACTATCGTCCGATGACGCATGACTTCTACCTTCACAAGACGAGAAGTCTGTTCAGCAACTACAAATATACCTTCAGCCACTAGCGGTCCCCGCTGTCGGGAGGACGAATGAAAAAGGGACAGCTCGGATCGGAAGGCCTTCTGCTGCTCTCGGCGATCATCTGGGGATTCTCGTTTGTGGCTCAGCGCGTGGGGATGCGGCATGTCGGGCCCTTTACCTTCAACGCGGTCAGGTTCGCTCTCGGCTGTGTCGCGCTTATCCCCTTCGCGATGGCCACTGTTCGGAAGCGATATCCTCCGGGGGGGGACGGCGGCACATGGAAGAAATCGGCCCTTGTCGGCGGAGCAATCGCCGGACTGGTCATCTTCATCGGCGTCTCGTTCCAGCAGATCGGCATCCAGTACACGACCGCAGGCAACGCAGGATTCATTACGGGGCTTTATGTCGTCCTCGTACCGATCCTCGGCCTGGCGATAGGAAGAAAGACCTCGCCGGGGACATGGATCGGAGTTGCTCTGGCAGCCGCAGGACTTTATCTGCTGAGCTTCACCGGCGTGTTCTCGATCTCGAAGGGCGACCTCATAGTCCTCGGGGGAACCCTGTTCTGGGCGATTCATGTACTGCTGATCAGTGTACTGATCCACAGGACCGACGGCGTCCTGCTCGCCATGATCCAGTTCGCGGCCTGCTCCCTGCTGAGCTTCGCGGCGGCGCTTATCTTCGAGAATATCGAGATAGAAGGTATCCTGGCGGCAACCCTCCCTATCCTCTATGGAGGTCTGATGTCGGTCGGGATCGCCTATACGCTTCAGGTGATCGCCCAGCGGAAGACGCCTCCCGCTCATGCCGCTATAATACTCAGCCTCGAGACGGTCTTCGCGGCGCTGGGTGGATGGGTCATTCTGGGTGAGGTCATCCCGGGAAGGGGCCTGATCGGATGCGCGCTGATGCTGCTCGGAATAATAGTGTCACAGGTCGGAACGCTCAGAACCCGAGAAAACGGATCCCCAGGCCGCTCAACATGATGATCGCGCCGGCAAGAGCGTGAGAATACCTCTCCAGGCTTTCCAGCCTTATCAACTTGACCCCTGCCAGGGGAAGCATCACTGCGGCAAGCATTGTGGCTATCGTCACTATCGAGAAGATCGAGCCGATTAGTATAACGCTTCCCATATCGTGCCTGGCGGCAGGATACATGAGGATCGGAATGAGAGGCTCGCAGGGGCCCAGGACGAAGATCACGAAGAGTATCCAGGGGGTATAATTGGGCCCGCTCTTCTTGAGGTGAGGATGCGCGTGCTCATCGTGATGGTCATGAGAGTGCTCGTGGCTCATCCCGCCGTTATGCTCGTGTGCGTGCTTGTGAGGCCTGTTGAGGATAGCCCTGCGCACGCCCCACACGAAGTATATCAGCCCGAATACTATCAGCAGCCAGGCGGCTATCTCGCCCCGGAACGACTCGAATGCCTCGAGCTTTGAAAGCTGGGTGCCGAGAAAGATTCCGGCGAAACCGAGGAGGACCGAGCTGAGCACGTGGCCGATCCCGCACAAAACAGTGACGACCGCCGTTTTGGGATATGACCATTTCCCCGCCCTCGCCATCATGATGAACGGAAGGTAGTGGTCCGGCCCGAGAAGGGTATGAAAGAAAGCTATAGATGCTGCTGTTATCGCGAGTATCCTGATCTCTTCCGGCATGCGGTCCTTTCATCTTCTCAGTTCAACGCGCTTCCACCCTGCCTCAAGAAGAATATACTGACGGGCATGATGTTATCAATATAAAAAATGTGTCACGGCATCACATCCCGCATTTTTTTTGTATCTTGTTGTTTTCAAGGAAGA
>RCNF010000484.1_pt1 | contig 20233 bp, 17 predicted proteins | sample 2041311 | NCBI WGS metagenome assembly RCNF01 (sample SAMN09708228, study PRJNA481090) | Marine sediment metagenome, whole genome shotgun sequencing project. | biome: marine sediment; feature: ocean; material: sediment; isolation source: Sewage treatment plant 2 marine sediment (STP2) ... | reverse complement strand
TAGCGGGCCTTTTTAGTATGGGTAATTGGTTTCTTAAAACGACTGCAGGATTACAGTTAATCTAACCCAAATACGCAGCCAGGGCTGGGGGCGGGTTGTCCAACAGATCGTCCGTCGCAATCGGTGCCGCTAAAACACCATCCGCGACCAACGCTGCATAGTCGGCCACACGGCGCGCATCCGCCGGATCATGGGTGACCATAATTACGGTCTTTCCTGCCGCACGCAGCTTTTCTTTTACCAAGTCCAGCATCTCATCCTTCAACGCGGGACCAAGTGCTGCAAATGGTTCATCCAACAAAACAAGCGGCCTTTCGGCAACCAACACACGCGCCAAAGCAACGCGACTTTGCTGACCGCCTGACAATGCATTTGGTTTACGCGCCCCGAACTTGGCCAAACCAACCTGTGCCAAAGCAGCCTCAGTCGCGGCGAGTTGTGCCGCCGACATACGTAGATCAGGTTGCAGTCCAAGGCCCACGTTCTGCGCCGCTGTCAGATGTGGAAACAGATTGTTGTCCTGAAACAGCATACTGACAGGTCGCGCACCCGGCGCCACACCAGCAAGATCAGCACCATCCCAGCAAATCCGACCCTGTGAAGGCGCTAGAAACCCAGCGATTGCTGACAAAATTGTAGATTTCCCTGCGCCTGATGGCCCTATCAATGCAATGATCGCTGCATCGGGCAAGGCAACATCAGCCGATAATGCAAAGTCCCCCTGCACAAGCCGTACATTTTCAAACGTCAGCATCTGCACGTCCTCCTCGGTCACAAATCCAAAACATTAGCAGGCTCAACGCCAATAACAGCAACGCTGCACTGGCTGCGGTTTCCATCCGGTATGCGCCCATCAACCTATACATCGCCAACGGCAGAGTTTCCTCGGCTTGTCCCGCGAACAGCGCGATCACACCAAGGTCACCCATCGATAATGCCGCAGCCAAACCCATAGCAAATCCCAATGGTTTACGCATACGCGGCAAGACCACTATGCGGACCCACGCCCAACCGTTCATCCCCAATGACGCGCCAAGCCGCCCATAATCCGCCTTGACCTGCGCTGCCGCTGGTCCAATGGACCGCAACGCGAATGGCAATGCCAGCGTTGCGTTCACCAACATCGTCACCAACAAAGCGACGTCTGCTGGGCGGATAAACGGAAAGACAATCAAAAACGCGCCTGTCCCGACAACCAAGCCTGACGCCGCCAGCGGTAAAACCCCGATGACTGCAATCAACGGCCCGCCGCGTAAAGCGAGTGCCAAAGCCATCGACACGCATAAGGTCGCCGACCCCACCGCCACCGTCACCGAACGGAGCGCTGCGGTCCAAATTGAAGCGGGCAAGTCGAACATCCCCGGCAAGCCGCGCAAAACGACCATGCTAAGCGGTACCAACAGAAACAAAGCCGCCGCAATAATCCAAGCATAGTCGACGCTGCTGCGCGCAGTATCCCACCGCTGAACCACGCGGTCCATTCCTGCACCCGTCGCGTCAACCGCTGTGATACGCAACGCCAGCATCGCGGCCCCGATGCACAGGCCAAATTGGATGCACGCAAGCAACGCAGCCTTGCCCAGATCAAAATCAAAGCGCACTGCCTGATAAATCGCGAGCTCAATCGTAGTCGCACGCGGACCGCCGCCCATAGTCAGGGCAACAGCGAAACTTGTCAGGCATATCAGGAAAATCACCAAGAACGTACTGGGCAAAACCACACGCAGCATGGGCCATTCCAACAAGCGCCCGATGGGCGCATTCAATGTAGCGGCAAGGCGAAACCGCTCGGACGGGATCGACAGCCATCCTTGAAGGATGAACCGGATCGCCAGCGGTAGATTAAAAAAGACGTGTGCCAAAAGAACGCCGTGCATTCCGAAAATTGAAATTGGTGCAAAGCCAAGGCTGGTCAGCAAGTCGTTGAACACACCGCCTCGGCCAAAGACCGCGAGCAATCCGAGAACTGCAACAATGACCGGCAACAGAAACGGTGCCCCAAGCAGCGTAATGAGTAACTGCCGCCCGCGAAACTTGCGCCGCGCCAACGCACGGGCCACAGGGATCGCCAACAGCACACTGATCGCGGCAGATAAAAAGGCTTGAACAAGCGTGAACCGCACAGCGGACAAATCGGCAGGCGCAAGCCCGCCCCCCCATTCAGCACGCCAAGCAACAGCGCCCAGCGTGCCAAGGGTCAGCACCAACACCAGCGCCGCAGCTGCGACGCTGGGCCAGCGTGGGGTTACTGGGACAGTGCTGTACGCCATTCTTCCAGCGCGCCATCACGCATTGCAGCCGCATCTTCAGGCGACAGCAAAAGTGACGTTTCAGGTGTCATGAGCGTTTCAAACCCATCAGGTAAACCGCCTATTGGGATCACAGCGGGATACATCCAGTTTGTCGTCGGGATCACACTTTGGAACGCATCTGAAACCATGAATGCCAAGAACGCGTCAGCCAATTCCGGTTGATCGGTGCCTGCAACTTTGCCTGCGACCTCGACCTGCATGTAATGGCCTTCGCCAAAGGCCCACGCCACCTTGCTGTCGTCTTCTTCAGCAATCAAGTGATAGGCAGGCGACGTCGTGTAAGACAAAACTGCGTCCGCTTCGCCCTCTAGGAACATGCCATAGGCTTCGGACCAGCCGGACGTGACCGTTACGATGTTATCCGCAAGGTCGGCCCAAATGCTGGCCGCTTCGTCAGGATAGGCAGTTTTAACCCACATCAGCAGGCCAAGGCCTGGTGTGGATGAACGCGGGTCTTGGATCACGATCTTTAGATCGCTGTCCGCCAAATCGCGCAAAGACGTCGCCTGTGCTTCGCCTGCGTTGCCGACAAATGCAAAGTAGCCCCAGTCAAATGGCAGGAATTCCGCATCTGTCCACGCGATCGGAAGATCAAAATCAGCCTCGACACCGTGCGGCGCGAAAAGACCCGTTTCACGTGCAGCAGCGGTCAGGTTTGTATCCAGACCCAGCACAATATCCGCTTCGGTGCGCGGGCCTTCAAGCTGCAAGCGCGCAAGCAAGGCGGCGCCATCGCCAGTGCCCACGAATTGTAGGTCACAGGCACAGGTCGCTTCAAAAGCAGCCTCAATTGCGGGGCCGGGGCCCCATTCGGTCACAAAACTGTCGTACGTCATGACTTGCAGGACTGGGGTCTCGGCCAATGCGCTTGTGGCGCAAAGGGCAAGTCCCGCAGCAACTGGCAGATAGGTGGTATTTTTCATCGTATCCTCCAAATGCGACGGGCGGAAATGGGGGATAGCTTCATGCTAAACCTTCCCTCCGCCGGTCTTAACCGGTTCAGGTTCTACGGGTCCGCAACATTGCATCTCAGCCTTCTTAGGCCCCCCGAGGTACGCTTTAGCTAGTAGGGAATAAGCATGGAGGCAAGTGAAACCTCTTGAGCCTTATTGTCACGCCCGCTAGACCCGCAGGGCAAAAGGGAGGCACCCATGTCGATCAACAGCTTTGGACATTTGTTTCGGTTCACCTCGTGGGGTGAAAGCCACGGGCCTGCATTGGGGGCAACAGTTGACGGCTGCCCGCCCGGCGTTCCGCTTGAAGCCGCGATGATTCAGCAATGGATGGACAAACGCCGACCCGGTTTGAATAAGAATACAACCCAGCGAAATGAGGCTGACGAGGTCAAGATTTTGTCCGGCGTGTTCGAAGGTAAGACGACAGGTACTCCGATCCAGCTGATGATTGAAAACACCGATCACCGCTCGAAAGACTATGGCGATATCGCCAACACCTTCCGCCCCGGTCATGCCGACATCACATACCACCAGAAATATGGGCTGCGCGATTATCGCGGCGGTGGGCGGTCTTCAGCACGTGAAACTGCGGCGCGTGTGGCTGCTGGCGGTGTCGCGCGCGAAGCGATTGCTGCGATTGCGCCAAACGTGCAGATCAAAGGCTATATGACCCAGATGGGGACTAAGCAGATTGACCGTGCCAAGGTGGACTGGGACCAGATCGATCAAAATGATTTCTTCTGCCCCGACGCAGAGGCGGCAGCTGAATGGAACGACTATCTGGCGTGGCTGCGCAAGGACGATCATAACTCTGTCGGTGCGATCATCGAAGTCGTGGCGCGCGGCGTTCCCGCGGGTATCGGCGCACCGGTTTATGCCAAGTTAGACACTGATTTGAGCGCTGCAATGATGTCAATCAACGCAGTCAAAGGCGTCGAAATTGGCGAAGGCATGGCCGCCGCGAGCCTGACGGGTCGCGACAATGCAGACGAAATTTTCATGGGGCCAAACGGACCGGTGTATTCATCAAACCATGCAGGCGGTATCCTTGGTGGGATCAGCACCGGGCAAGATATTGTGGTCCGCTTTGCGGTCAAACCCACGTCGTCCATACTATCACCGCGCAAGTCGATCCGGATGGATGGATCGGCCACCGAAGTGATCACCAAAGGTCGTCACGATCCCTGCGTTGGCATTCGCGCTGTTCCGGTTGGCGAAGCAATGATGGCTTGTGTGATCCTTGACCACTTACTGCTGGATCGCGGTCAAACTGGCGGCGTGCGCGGCCTGATCGGGTAGCTTGGATCAAGATCCAAGTCACTGCTTGGACAGTTGCACCGCCAAAATACCGCCCGCAATAATTGCGACGCCTACAACATCAAGGGTACCAATCCGTTCGCCCAAAAATGCGGCAGCAATTGTGACGCCTAAGAACGGGTTAAGAAAATGAAACGTTGACGCTCTTACTGCGCCAATGCGTCCCACCAGCAAGAACCAGACCAGCGTCGCGGCTAGTCCCGGCACCAAAGTTGTGTAGGCAAACGCGACACCCAACTGCCAATTCCATGTGACGTCCCAAACTTCTAGCGTTAGAGCGGGCACCCACAGCAGGACGCTTCCCACTAACATCTGCAAGCCCACGATCATCAAAACATTGCCCCCAGACGACGCACCCAACACCGCCAAAGTCGCAATAGTTAGGCATACGACCCCAATCACACACAGCAATACGCCGAACAAATCAACGCCGCCTTGCACCCTTGCACCCATGATCAACACCACACCGATTACGCCTGCGACCAATCCCGCAAAACCCAAAGGACGCACCTTGGTGCCGAACACCAACCAGCCTGCAACCGCCACCAACAGCGGCATCGTTGATGCAATAATGGCTGCCAAAGACGCAGGCACAGTTTGCATCGCGACAAAATTCAACCCCAGATAAAGCGCATTCTGACAGATCCCGAAGATCACAACGCCCAACCATTGCCGCCGGCTGAGCCGTGCTGATTGACCTAGTATCCAAGCAATGCCCACGCCGATCAGGCCTGAAACCAAAAACCGCAAAGCGAGCGCCGACAACGGCGGCGCGTATTCCACGATGACCCGCGCTGATGTAAATGCAGACGACCACATCAACGCGAACGTCAATCCCATCGCGATTGCTTTGATATCCATGAAGGTCCCCTTTGGATTAGGACTTAGCCAAAGGGTTAACTTAATTGCAATGGGGTTTTAAGCTTCTGGCTGAATGCTGTCCCACCTTGACTCTGTAAAAGACGTCATGCCTGTTCATGCATAGTAATCACGGAGGTTTCATGTCCCAGTTCAACGCCGAATTAAAGGCGCGCCTTGTCCGCTACTGCGCTGTCGATAGTCAATCGGACATGGATAGCCCTTCGGCCCCGTCCACCCAATGCCAGCACGCTATGCTTGACCTTATGGTCGATGAATTGACCGAAATCGGTGCAGCCGAGGTGACAAAAACCAACTACGGCACTGTAATCGCCACGATCCCCGGAACTGTCGCAGGGCCGACCATTGGGTTTCTGGCGCATGTCGACACGGCGCCGCAATTCAATGCAACAAACGTTAAACCAAGATTGATCGAAGGGTATAATGGTGGCGCGATCACTTATCCTGACGATCCAAACCTTACGCTTTCCCCCGAAGAATTCCCCTATCTGGCCCAAAAGGTTGGGGATGACATTGTCACTGCATCGGGGCTGACCCTTTTAGGGGCTGACGACAAGGCAGGCATCGCAATCATCATGACCGCTGCGCGGCATCTTCTTGAGAACCCGCAAATTGAACGGCCCACAATTCGCATCGCCTTTACCCCTGACGAAGAGATCGGGCGCGGCGTAGATGCAGATCTTCCCGATGATCTGGCTGTCGATTTCGCGTATACTTTCGATGGCGGGGACCTGGGCGAGGTCGTCTATGAGACGTTTTCGGCTGACTTTGCTGTCGTGACGATAAAGGGTGTTTCGATCCATCCGGGGAGCGCCAAGGATCAACTAGTGAATGCTATTCACCTGAGTTCCAAGATTGTCGACACTCTGCCACAAACAACGCTAACGCCCGAAACAACCGACGGACATCAGGGTTTTATCCATGTTGTCGACATTAAGGGGAGTGCCGCAGAGATTGTCGTACGCTTTATCTTGCGCGACTTCGAATTGGCGGGGTTAGAGGCAAAAGGCGCGCTTTTACGCCAAGTTTGCGAGACCATCGCTGCCACTGAACCTCGCGCTCAGATCGCATGCGATATTACGCCTCAATACCGCAATATGCGCTACTGGCTGGAAAACGATATGACGCCTGTCGAGCTTGCGCGTTCGGCCCTTGCCGATTTGGGCATACAAGAATTATCTGTCCCGATCCGTGGCGGGACTGATGGATCGCGCCTAACCGAAATGGGTGTGCCATGCCCGAACCTTTTCACCGGAATGCAGAACATTCACGGCCCGCTTGAATGGATATCGGTGCAGGACATGGAAAAGGCGACGGCGCTGTTACTGCGGATCGCGGAACGTGCCGCGGGAACTTCGTAGACAACAAAAAAAGGCCACCCATTTCAGGCGACCTTTTTCCTAACTTCGCATCTGGCCCAATGGCCAAATGGCTTAGCCGTTTACGCTGTCTTTGAGCGCTTTGGCGATTGTCATTTTGACAACCTTGTCAGCGTCTTTTTTGATTTGCTCACCCGTGGCAGGGTTGCGAACCATACGCTCTGGACGCTCACGGCAATAGATTTTGCCAACGCCAGGAAGTGTCACAGCGCCGCCGCCGGAAACTTCTTTGGTGATGATGCCTGTAACCGCATCCAATGCAGCACCGGCAGCTTTTTTGTCCATGCCTGTTTCTTCGGCCAGTGCAGTTACAAGCTGCGCTTTTGTAAGTGGTTTAGTCGCCATTTTTCTGGTCTCCCTCAATCGCCCCAGCAGTAGGGCCTGTTACCCGCACATTTAACGGCATCTTGTGTGTCACCACAACGATTAGTGTAGGAAATATTGGTGAAATAAGCTGTTTTTCGCTATTTTATTGCTTCAGAGGAAGGCAGTCTCTTCAAAACTACGTAATTTCCGGCTGTGAATCCGCTCTAACGGCATTTCGCGCAAGGCTTCCATCGCCCGAATTCCGATCATCAGATGGGCTGCAACCTGTGTTTTATAGAAATCAGAGGCCATTCCGGGCAGTTTCAATTCGCCATGAAGCGGTTTGTCACTGACACAAAGCAGGGTGCCGTAAGGGACGCGAAAGCGAAAACCGTTGGCGGCGATCGTCGCACTTTCCATATCTAGCGCAATAGCCCGCGACTGGGACAATCGCTGTACCGGACCTGCCTGTTCGCGCAGTTCCCAATTACGGTTGTCGATTGTAGCAACCGTTCCGGTCCGCATGATCCGTTTCAGTTCGAACCCTTCAAGGGCGGTCACATCGGCAACCGCTTTTTCCAGCGCAATTTGAATTTCTGCCAGTGCCGGGATCGGCACCCAAACCGGAAGGTCATCGTCCAAAACGTGATCTTCGCGCAGATAGGCATGCGCCAACACGAAGTCACCCAAGCGTTGCGAGTTACGCAGCCCAGCGCAGTGCCCAACCATCAACCACGCATGCGGGCGCAACACGGCGATGTGATCCGTCGCCGTCTTGGCGTTCGACGGACCAACCCCGATATTGACCAAAGTAATCCCACCTCCATTTGCGCGCTTGAGGTGATAGGTGGGCATCTGCGGCAATTTTGCAGGGGCCACGATTTGGGTGTCAGGGTCAGTTATCTCGATATTTCCGGTACTGACAAAGCTGGTATAACCACTATCAGGGTCGGCCAGCATTTGGCGGGCGTAGCCTTCGAATTCCTCGACATAGAACTGGTAGTTCGTGAAAAGAACGTGGTTCTGAAAATGCTCTGCTGCGGTGGCAGTGTAATGGGATAGCCGTGCCAGCGAATAATCAATCCGCTGCGCGGTAAAAGGCGCCAGAGGCGACGCGCCATCCGCATAGGTGAAACCCTGACCATTCACGATAGCATCATGGGTCGTGCTCAAATCCGGCACATCGAAAGCATCGCGCAGGTTGAAATCCATCGACCCGTCATGCGGCACTGTCAGCCCAGGATCATTAGCCGCTGCAAAGTGCACAGGCATTTCAGTCGTCGACACCCCGATCACAACCGGCACGCCATGACTTTGCAAAAGCAAACCGATTTGTTGTTCCAAATAAGACGCGAACAAATCAGGACGCGTGACAGTTGTGGCATACATGCCCGGCTGTGCCACATGACCAAACGAAAGTCGCGAATCCGTCTTTGCATGGGTCGTCGTTGTTAGGCGGATTTCAGGATAAAACGCGCGCACACGGGACACTGGCTGCCCTTCGGATAACGCGTTGATGAAATTTTCGGACAGGAATTTTACTGCAGTCTGATAGAGCTCTTGCAGACGGGCGACCGCCAGTTTGGGGTCTGTAAAGCTCTCGTGTTTTGGGACATCGGGTGTCCGTACTGTCGCTTTTTGCGCAACGTTCATGCGTTTTCCTCAAATAGGTTTGTAATTTCAAATTTGTCGACATCCACCAAGCCCAGATCAGAAATCCGTAACGATGGGATGACAACCAGCGCCAGCAGCGAATGCTGCATATACGCGTTGTTTAGGGTGCAGCCGCAATCAGCCATGGCCGCGACCATCTGATCGGCATTTGCCGCGACATCTATGGCAGGTCTGTCAGACATCAAACCCGCAATGGGCAACTCAACCAGCGCCAATTCTTTGCCGTCTTTCCAAACGGTCACACCGCCGCCGACTTCACCCAATCGGTTCGCCGCCGCAGCCATCATCGCGCGATCTGTACCAACGACGATCATGTGGTGACTGTCATGTGCGACGGTCGATGCCATAGCCATGCGCCCTTGATACCCAAAGCCGGACACAAAGCCGTTCACGACTTTGCCGGTGCCTTGGTGGCGTTCAACCAGCGCGATTTGATAAACGTCATCTTTACCTTCAACCAACCCATCAACAACCGGAAGTTCAGCGGTCAAAGCTTCTGTAGGGGCTTGGTTTTCCACGACGCCAATGACCTTCGCACGTACCGAGTTTTTGCCCTCAGGCGCATGAATGACAAAGTCAGTGTGATCCAAAAGCTTGCCCATATGCACTGTATCGCGGGCATCAGCCGGCCAGTCATAGTGCGGGCAGTCAACCGTGATCTTGCCGTCTTTGGCGACAGTTTCGCCGCGTGCGATAACCTCTTCGATTGGCAGGGTTGTCAAATCTGACGTCAGGATCACATCCGCCCGCCGCCCTGGTGCGATCGAACCAATCTCGCGTTCAAGTCCAAAATGAGTGGCCGTGTTAATCGTGGCCATTTGCAGGGCAATGACCGGATCACAACCACACGCGATTGCGTGGCGCACAACACGGTTCATATGCCCTTCGTTTACCAAGGTGCCCGAGTGGCTATCATCCGTGCAAAGAATGAAATTTCGCGGGTCCAATCCCTTTTCAGTGACGGCCGTAATCTGGCTTTCGACATCATACCAAGCAGACCCAAGGCGCATCATCGACCGCATGCCGTTTCGCACGCGGGCCAACGCATCGGCCTCTGCCGTGCCTTCGTGATCATCCGCCGCACCGCCGGCGACATAAGCCGAAAACGCGATGCCCTTATCAGGCGACGCATAGTGCCCACCCACGGTTTTACCTGCGTTCATGGTCGCAGCCATTTCGGCCAGCATCTGTGGATCGCCATTGATCACACCGGGGAAATTCATCATCTCGCCCAAGCCGATAATGCCGGGCCACGCCATTGCCTCGGCCACGTCTGCAGCGGAAATCTTGAAACCAGTCGTTTCCAATCCCGGCGCAGAGGGCGCGCAGGACGGCATTTGCGTGTAGATATTCACAGGCTGCATCAGCGCCTCGTCATGCATCATGCGCACACCGCGCAAGCCCAATACATTGGCAATCTCGTGTGGGTCGGTGAACATCGTCGTCGTGCCGTGCGGAATAACTGCGGCCGCAAATTCAGCAGGGGTCAGCATGCCACTTTCGATATGCATATGCCCGTCACACAGCCCAGGAATCAAAAAGCGGCCTTCGGCCTCGATCACGCGGGTGTTTTCTCCGATGCAATGCGACGCGTCAGGGCCCACGTAAGCGAAACGCCCCGCGGCCACGGCCACCTGCCAACCATCCAGAATTTCGCGCGTTTGCACATTCACCAGCTTACCGCCGCGAATGACCAGATCAGCCTCTTCGCGGCCAGCGGCCACTGCGACCAAACGGGGGGCAACTTCGGCCCATGATTTGATGTGATTTTCCATCCCCAATGGTTTCACCGTTTGGGGGGACGTTCAAGAGGGATCAAGTTCCTGCAGCCGCAAAGGCTTTTGATCAGGATTCAGGCGTACCATTGTAACGTTCAACGCAGCCGCAACCGTAACCCAAACCAGATATGGAACAAACGCTAGACCTGCCCAAAGATCCAACTGCATGTGTGTGATCGTGGCCCCGAATACGGAAAGCCAAAGGCAGGCCATAATTGGTACTGAACCCCTAAGGTTGCGCAATCCAAAGAAAACCGGAGTCCAAAGCGCATTAAACGCGATCTGCATCGCCCAGAACGCCATCGCGTAGGCATTGCCATCAATCACGGCGACCCGCGCACCCGCAAAGGCAATTAATAGGTAGATCGAGGTCCACATCACCGGAAAAACCCAATTCGGTGGGGTCCATGTTGGCTTGTTCAAGCTTTTATACCATTCCCCCGTCGGAAACAGCGCGCCAGTGGCACCCGCCCCGAAAGTGGCCGCAAGAAATATACAAAATAGCCAGATATCCATAACGGTCCCTTTCAAGGTACCTGCAAACCTTATGCCATCGTGCGACCTGTTCCAATGGCTGCACAAATCAGACGCTGGGCGAGATGGCAGGCGAGGAACAATGTGGTGCTCGCCCGTTCCAATGCGCGACCGACAGATTGCCCACTTGTTCCTAGACAATTAAAAAGCCGCCAAGGTTTCCCCTGGCGGCTTTTCAAAATTCGATTTATTCGCTGCTGACTATTCGGCGCCGAAAGTAGAAAGGTATGCATAAATGTCATATGCCTGATCTTCCTGACGGACCTGATAGGCCATTTTGCCGCGAGCACGACGATCCTCTAGCGTTTCGCGCAACCAACCAGTCGGGTCTTGAACAAAGCCAACAAAGGCTTCTTCAGTCCAAGGCGTGCCAGCTTCGCCCAGCTCAACCAATGCATCGCTGTAACGGAAATTCTCAACGGAACCCATTGTGCGCCCAGCCAAACCGTAAAGGTTAGCACCTGTTTTCGCATTGCGTCCGGCAAGTACTTCGCCAGACGCGTCAGCGACAACATGGCACGCGACACACTGGCGGTTGAATTGTTCTTCACCAGCGGCGGCGTCGCCAATTGTAGCGGCATGACCGTCTGCAAATGCGGGTGCGGCAAGTACAGCAAAAGCAGCTGCAATTGTAAATTTCTTCATGATCGTATTCCTCTTCGATCTAGTTCTATGACCGTTCGCCCCAGTCAGGGCGCAACATAACGCATGGGGACAAACGGTCCACCCCTTGCGGCAAAAGTTTACGTGAAGCCCGTTATGCAACGGCGGGCGCAATCGCAAACCATTTCCACACAACCCTTAAAGCGTCATTAAGATGCGTGATATCTGCCTCAGTGCTGTGGCTGCGCCAAGCCGCCTAGCGCGGGCTGCGTTTAGCCAAAATTCGCTGCAACGTCCGACGGTGCATCGACAAACGCCGCGCTGTTTCAGACACGTTGCGATCACACAGTTCGTACACACGTTGAATATGTTCCCACCGCACCCGGTCCGCACTCATCGGGTTCTCAGGCGGCGGCGGAAGCATGTCCTTGCGCGCAAGCAACGCATTGGTGACATCTTTGGCGTCGGCTGGTTTGGCCAGATAATCAATTGCACCTATTTTGACAGCCGCTACAGCAGTCGCAATCGCGCCATAGCCAGTCAAAACCACAATCCGGCTTTCGGGTCTGCGCGTCCGCAAAGTCTCGACAACGTCCAGTCCATTTCCGTCCTCAAGACGAAGATCCACAACTGCATAGGCTGGCGGACGTGCTGTTGCTATTGCTTTGCCTGCGGCAACAGATTCGGCCATCTCGACCTCAAATCCGCGTTTTTCCATCGCTTTGGCCAGTCGGCGCAAAAATGCCTCGTCGTCATCAACCAGGAGAAGGCTTTTGTCTTCGCCCAGATCCAATGCCTCGATATTCATATTCTGACCCATTGTTATTCCTATCCGTGAAGATAGGCCGATTGTATGGTGCGTCAAATCATCCGCACGCTGAAGTGTCCGGTCAAGAATGCCGCTGCGAAAGCGCTGCATTGATCCCATGACATTACGCTATACTTTGAACACTACCCAAAGAAAGTCGATCACAAATCATGCCCATCACTGGTTTTCAGTTGTTCAAAGATCAACAGCGCAGCAATTGGGTCCGCATGCGGACGCTTGTTACTTTGCGTTGGTTTGCGATTTTCGGGCAGGTGGCCGCAGTCCTTGTTGCGGTTCAGATTCTTGACATCCAGTTAGAGGTAGGACTGGCCACTCTTGTTGTCATGGTTTCGGCCGTCGCCAACCTTGGCTCAATCTATATCTACCCTAAAAACAAGCGCCTGTCCGAAACCGAAGCCACGCTTTGGCTGGTGTTCGACCTTACGCAGCTTGGCTTGCTGCTGTTTCTGACCGGTGGCTTGAATAACCCGTTTGCGATGCTTTTGCTCGCACCTGTCACGATTGCAGCGACCGTTTTACACCTCAGTAATACTATCTTTCTGGGTCTGACGGCGGTCACCATCACCACAGTCATCAGCCGCTATTCTTTTCCTATCGCAGATGCCGATGGCGTGGTGCTGATGCTGCCCGCCCTTTTCCAGTTTGGGTTTTGGGCCGCGGTCTTGATCAGCCTCGTGTTCCTGTCGCTTTATGCACGCCAAGTCACAACAGAAATGCACGCAATGGGAGAGGCATTGCTAGCCACCCAGCATGCCCTTTCGCGCGAGCAAATGCTGACCGATATAGGCGGTGTTGTCGCGGCGGCTGCACATGAGCTTGGCACGCCATTAGCCACCATCAAATTGGTCAGTAGCGAGTTGATGGAAGAATTGGCAAACCACCCCGAACTGCTGGACGATGTGCAGTTGATCGGGACGCAAACCGACCGATGTCGCGATATTCTTCAGTCTATGGGCCACGCTGGCAAGGATGACCTCATGCTGCGGCAGGCACCTGTAGAAGCCATCCTTCGCGAAGCTGCAGAACCGCATTTGCACCGGGGCAAATCCGTCAATTTCTTCGTCGCCCCAGCCGAGGGTGCACACATGAAACAGCCCCTCATCAGCCGCCGGCCCGAAATCATCCACGGGATACGCAACCTGATCCAGAACGCCGTTGATTTCTCTAAGTCAGAGGTGGCCGTCACACTATCATGGACGCAGGATCAGATTACCGTACAGATTTCAGACAATGGCGATGGTTTCCCACAATCCGTACTTGGCCGCATCGGTGATCCTTACGTGCGCCGCCGCCGCCTTTCCGAGGATGTCGCGAATAGGCCGGGATACGAGGGCATGGGTCTCGGGTTGTTCATCGCCAAGACCCTACTTGAACGCTCTGGCGCGCAACTGACATTTTCAAATCGTAGGCGGCAGGGCCGTGCAAGCTGGAAAGGGCAAGCCACGGGCGGGGCCATTGTCGAGGTGATTTGGCCTCGCGATGCATTGCAAGAGGACGATGACTGGAACAGCACACCTTTGGGTGAAAACCAGCGATTTGACGCCTAGAAAGAAATTTGAAGTCTAGATTAACAACGATTTAACTTTCATCAGCGACTGTGTTCCTTGCCGTGTTCAGAATGGGACTGCAAAATGATGAACTTGATCGACTTCGCAGGTATTTCGCTGTTCGCGCTTTTGGGCGCGTGGGCCATTGTGATCATCCTTGGCATTGGTCGAAAGCATCGCGCTAAACGCACCCCTGCACCTCATAAAGAGGCAGTCTTGCTGTTTCGTGACGCCACCCTTTTGGACGCAACATCGGATGCATTTGACCTATTGGGCCATGATATACGGGGAATTGCGGATTTACTGGGCGCGCTTGAAGCCAGCTTTCCAGAACTACGGGCCGTCCTTGATGAAACGCCTGAATGGTCTGGTCAGATGACCAGCCCCCACAACAAAACGGTAAAGTTGGACGTCAGTAATTTGCATGGCACCATGCGGTTTCAACTTTGCGGGGACATCGATTCCCTTCAGCCGCCCGACGAGCAACAGGCACCACGCACAACCGCACTGATGAAAGACGTCAACCAGTTTTCGCCGCAATTGGTCTGGCAGCAGGACCATGACGGCAAAGTAACTTGGTCCAACGCAGCATACCGGAATCAGGTGGGTCAACACATTGATACGCCCTTTCTAGATCTAAACTCCGATATGGGCAGCACGCTGCAAAAACATCAGCGGGTCAAAAAGCCGGGCAATGACAGCCAGTGGTTTGATGTCACAACAGTTGCGCGCGATGATCACTTTTTGCATTTCGCGATCGACGCAACGGCACTTGTCCGCGCCGAACAGGATCGTCGGAACTTTGTTCAAACACTTGGCAAAACATTTGCCGATCTTTCAATTGGCTTGGCGATCTTTGACAAAGAACGTCGGTTGGCGACGTTCAATCCAGCCTTACTTGATCTGACCAAGCTCCCTGTCACATTCCTTAGCGCGCGCCCAACAATTGATGCCGTTCTGGACCGCTTGCGCGAATTGCGGATGATGCCGGAACCCAAGAATTATACCTCTTGGCGGGAAGAATTCACCGCCGTTGAAGCAGGGGCCAAAAACGGCACCTACACTTTAAATTGGGCGCTGCCCGATGGGCAAACCTACCGCGTCACTGGCCGCCCGCACCCTGATGGTGCCTTTGCTATATTGTTCGAAGACATCACCGCCGAGGTTTCTTTGACCCGCCGCTTCCGGTCTGACATCGAAACGGGCCAGGCCGTTCTTGATACACTTCCCGATGCCATCGCAGTTTTTTCAGGGACGGGCACGATGGTTGTGTCAAACAATGCATACAGCAAACTTTGGTCTGCCCAGTCCAAACTGAGCTTGGACCACCGCGATGTCAAAACCGAGGTTTCAGTCTGGCAAGATAGCAGCATCGCATCGTCCGTTTGGACCGAAATGCAGACCTTTATCCAGCAGTTAGGTGGGCGCAAACCTTGGTCAGAAAATGCAATGTTGGTGGATGGGCGGCATCTGCGCTGCCACGCGATTCCCATTGCAGGAGGCATGACAATGGTGCGTTTTATGATTGCCCCACCCATGCGACCCGTAATTCAAAAATTGATGCAAGTTGATCCAGCGTTACTGGCCGGCAAGATCTGATTTGCGCTTGCAGCAGGGGCGCAACGCCATAGTGTAGGCGCATGTCCTCAACCTTGTTTTCAAAGCACCTTCCAGACGAAGCCGCGACGGCAACATTCGCCAGCCAAATAGCACCCCTGCTATCAGCGGGTGACGTTCTTTTACTTGAAGGCGATATTGGTGCTGGAAAATCCGCATTTGCCCGGGCTTTGATCCGCGCCCGACTTGGCCGGATGGAAGACGTACCCTCGCCTACATTCACGTTGGTTCAAACCTACGAGGCTTCGGACGGCGACATTTGGCACTGCGATCTATATCGATTGACCCATCCTGACGAGGCACTTGAGCTTGGGCTGGAAGAAGCATTTGAGACTGCAATTTGTCTGATCGAATGGCCTGACAGGTTGGGGGATTCAATACCTTCAAGAGCCCTCAATTTGGCATTCTCAGCCTTAATCGACGCCCATCATATTGATGTATCTGGGTCAGACCAGTGGGCCAAACGACTGCGTGATTTACATGACTGATCGCGCGAGCCTGATCCAATATTTCGTCGGTAAAACCGTCTGGAAAGACTGGCAGCAAATACCCGTCCCAGGCGACGCGTCTGCACGGCGATACTGGCGGCTGACCGACGGGACAAAGACCGTCATTTTAATGGACGATGCGCCTGAACTTGGCGGCTGTACCATTCCTTTTGCCGAAATCGCGCAATTGCTGAACAGCCACGGGTTATGCGCGCCGCACATCCTTGCCCATGACCCCGAAAACGGGCTGATGATTATTTCCGATCTTGGCACACAAGATGTGGCCGCATGGTTACGGCAGCACCCGGCACAAGAAAATACACTTTACCGCACATCCGTTGATGTCCTCGTAAAACTGCATAACATCCCGCCGCCGGACAACATGGCCCGAATGACCGCACAAGCTGGTGCCGACATGCTTGCGATTGTCGGTGAGTTTTACAGCCGCGCGGATGTTACAAGCCTTCAACGTGAGATGCTTTTGGCGTTAAATGCACATGCACCTGTTGCCGATACGATTGCATTGCGGGATTTTCACGCCGAAAACCTGATTTGGCGCGACGCCCATGAAGGGCTGAACCGAGTAGGGTTGTTGGACTTCCAAGACGCCTTTGTTGCGCCTGCCGGTTACGACCTAGTTTCATTGCTGCGTGATGCGCGACGCGATGTCGGACCGGACACCGTCGAAGAAATGATCGCGTATTTCAGCGAACAGATTGGAGCGGGTCCAGAATTTCGCACACAATTGGCTTGCATCGCCATCCAAAGAAATCTGCGCATTCTTGGCATCTTTGGACGGTTGTCGTTGAAGATGGGCAAGGGCCGCTATCTGGAATTGATCCCGCGCGTGTGGAAAGATATTCAAGCCGACCTTGCAGATCCTGCGCTGAAAGAATTGCGGCAAGTCATTTCTGACACTGTCCCGGAACCGACACCAACCCTACTTGCAGGCCTCAAGCCGTGACGATGCCAATCATGCTTTTCGCCGCGGGCAAGGGTACGCGTATGGGTTCATTGACTGACAACTGCCCCAAACCGATGATCAAAGTCGCAGGAATGCCCCTGATTGATCACGCTTTGCAGTTCGTGAATGCCGCCAATGTCGGGCCGAAAATTGTAAACCTGCATTACTTGCCAGAACTGCTGAAAGCGCACCTCTCTCACCAAGATATTCTGTTTTCGGATGAAACCGCCGCGCTGTTGGAAACCGGCGGCGGACTGCGCAAAGCGCTGCCGCTTCTGGGTCAAAGCCCTGTCATAACAATGAACACCGACGCCGTTTGGAAAGGTCCGAACCCGATTGACGTCATCCAGAATGCATGGGCCCCTCAAATGGAAGCGCTGTTGCTTGTGGTTAAAAAGCAAGATGTTTCTGGGCATCTTGGCGTGGGTGACTTCGGTTTAAACGCAGAGGGTCGCCTGCACCGCGCGCCCGACATGATCTATACTGGCGTGCAGATTGTCCGCACCGATGTATTGGCGGAAATTGATGAAGCCGCTTTTTCAATGAACCTTGCATGGGACATCATCGCAAAGCGCGGCGGTCTTTATGGCGCCGTTTATGATGGTAAGTGGTGCGATGTCGGGCAACCCTCCAGCATCCCCTTGGCCCAGGCGATGTTGCATGTTTGATCCCACCAGCACCCCACGGATTTTCGCGAGCCCTCCCGGTGTCGATTTTGCGCAAGGGCTTGTGGGCGGGTTAGAGGAACGCAGCACAAACCTATCGCCCTCCGATTGGGCGCGGGTTGAGATTTACGTCAACACAACCCGCATGCAACGCCGGATCAGGGCGGTCTTTGACGATGGCCCAGCGCGGCTGTTGCCGCGTATCCGGCTGGTAACTGACCTTGCGGATGACCCCGTTTCACTTGATCTGCCGCCAGCAGTTTCGCCGCTTACCCGCCGGTTAGAGCTGTCCCAATTTGTTGCAAAGCTGTTGGAAAAAGAACCCGACTTGGCACCTCGTGCTGCCCTATATGATCTATCAGATAGCCTTGCCAAACTGATGGACGAAATGCAGGGCGAGGGCGTAAGCCCAGACACAATCGCCCAGCTTGATGTGTCTGACCAGTCGGGCCATTGGGACCGGACTCTGCGTTTCCTGAATATCATCACTCCGTTTTTTGGCGAAGCAAACGAACAGCCTGACAAAGAAGCGCGTCAACGGTTGGTCATAGAAGCCCTTGCCAAACGCTGGGCTGAAAAGCCGCCTACACACCCCATCATTGTCGCCGGTTCAACTGGTTCGCGCGGTGCGACTGCTTTGTTCATGAAGGCTGTCTCGAAACTGCCGCAAGGCGCGATAATCCTGCCCGGATATGATTTTGATTTGCCCGATCAAGTTTGGGACGCGATGGACGAAAACATGACCGCCGAGGACCATCCCCAATTCCGGTTTAAGCGGCTGATGGATTTAATCGGTTTTAGGTATCGTGATGTGCATCTATGGACAGATGCGCGACCCGTTCATCCAGATCGAAATGCGCTGATCTCTTTGTCTTTGCGGCCTGCGCCCGTGACGAACCAATGGCTAACCGATGGTCCTGCTTTGGGCGATCTTCTTAAGGCAACTGACGGTTTGACGTTGATCGAAGCAAATTCGCCCCGCGCCGAAGCGGAAACGATCGCCCTGCGACTACGTCAAGCAGCCGAAGACGGCATAACCGCAGCCCTGATTTCACCCGACCGCATGCTGACCCGTCAAGTGACCGCCGCGCTTGATCGTTGGGACATCAAGCCCGACGACAGTGCTGGTACGCCTTTGGCATTGTCTCCGCCGGGTCGGTTTTTGCGTCATGTCGCCGATCTTTTTGGGCAAGCATTGAATGGCGAGGCATTGCTGACACTGCTGAAACACCCGCTGTGCCATTCCGAACATCCCGACCGCGGTGATCACTTGCGGCATACCCGCGACCTAGAACTCCACTTGCGCCGCTGGGGTCCACCTTTTCCAACGTCTGGCCACCTGCTTGCTTGGGCAGGAAAGGCCGATGATCGCGGTGCATGGGCAGCATGGCTCGCTGGTCTGGTGACAGGACATGAAGACGCTGGCGTCCAACCCCTTGGCCTATACCTCGAACAGCACATCGATTTGGCCCAAGCCCTTTGCGCCGGACCAAATTCTGAAGGTTCCGGCGGATTATGGGCTGAAACCGCAGGACGTGAAGCTGTCCGAATTTGCGAAGACCTGCGCAAGGCAGCACCTGCTGGTGGCTTGATGACCCCGCGCGACTATGCCGCGTTATTCGGCGGTGTCATCAACGAAGGCATGGTACGTGACCGTGACGCAGGCCATCCCAATATCCTGATTTGGGGAACTCTCGAGGCACGCGTGCAGGGGGTCGATCTGACCATCCTTGGCGGCATGAACGACGGTGTTTGGCCCGAAGCACCAGCACCCGATCCATGGCTGAACCGCGTGATGCGGGCCAAGGCAGGGCTTTTGCTGCCCGAACGCCGGATCGGGCTTTCGGCGCATGATTATCAACAAGCCGTGGCAGGCAAAGAGGTCTGGATCACACGAGCAAAGCGGTCGGCCGACGCGGAAACTGTGCCGTCACGTTGGGTGAACCGTTTGACCAATCTACTCAACGGACTGCCCGACCAGAATGGGCAATCAGCACTCAAGGCGATGTTGGCGCGCGGTACTTTGTGGACGGAAAGGGCTGCCAAGCTTTCTGCGCCCACGCACCGGACAGACCCAGAACCGCGACCATCACCATGCCCGCCGCCACACGCGCGACCCGATCAGCTATCTGTGACGCAAATTAAAACACTGATCCGCGACCCTTTTGCGATCTATGCACGCAAGGTTTTGCGGTTATCACAACTTGATCCGTTGGTTCCCAGCGCTGATGCGCCTTTGCGCGGGATTATCGTGCACAAGATCCTCGAGCGTTTTATAACCGACAGCCACGGCCCTGCGGATCGCGAAACGCTCATGCGGATTGCACTTGAAGAATTCACGGCGCAATGCCCTTGGCCAACCGTTCGCGCCCAATGGATCGCGCG
>RCNF010000483.1_pt1 | contig 20283 bp, 15 predicted proteins | sample 2041311 | NCBI WGS metagenome assembly RCNF01 (sample SAMN09708228, study PRJNA481090) | Marine sediment metagenome, whole genome shotgun sequencing project. | biome: marine sediment; feature: ocean; material: sediment; isolation source: Sewage treatment plant 2 marine sediment (STP2) ... | reverse complement strand
GCTTTGGCGACGACGAGGAGAGGCACGCAGACGCCGACGCCGGTCTTGATTACATCACAGGCGCAAACCAGATCGACGGCATCGGCAGCAAGGAGATTCCTCTGGCACGTTTCCGCCACCACGACGCCGAACGCGACCGTCTCGCGTTGGAGTTCCTCGAGCACTATCTGACGGGTGATGGCCGGCTTGCGGGACTCGTGGCTCGAGCCGAAGAGCTCGCCCAACAGATCAACGAGGCGTGCACGATGGCCGAAACTGAGATCAATGCGGTGCGCACCGGGGCCGAAACCCTGAGCGCCCACGCTGAAGACCTGGTGCAGTCGCTGGCGGCGGTGGACGAGCGTCTTGATCGAGTCGCGGCCCTGCTCGACGCCGTCAGCCGACACCACGCCGATGCCGAGACCGCCGCCACTGCTGTTGCCGAGGCCGCAGCCGAGGCCGAGCGGCTGAGCCTGGAGATCTGCAACCGAGTCAAGCAGGCGAAAACGACCTCGAGCCCCGAAATCCGGCGACAGATCGTGGCCGAGATGGAGGCGTTCCACGAACAGCTCGCTGTCGAGGTCGAGACCGGGGACGACGGATTCGCGGCGGTTGAAGAGTCGGCGAGGAACGCCCGCACCGCCTTCAACGACGTCGAGAGCGCGCTCGAGGAGATCAGCCTGATCCAAGAGGCGGCAGAGTCCGTCAATGACGGTTCGGACTTCAGGGACCGGCTCGATGCTGCCTCTGATGCGCTCTCGGAGGTCCCACCCCTGATTGACGAACTCGGTGGAGTGCGGGATGAAGCGGTCGAGGTCCTCGGCGCGGTTGCTGGAGCGCTGGAGCGTTTCACCGAGACCGAGGACACCATCGCCATCGGGATCCGAGTGGAGAACGCGGTGGAACGGGTGGTCGAGCTCACCAAACAGGCCAAGGGCACCGATGAGACCGAGGAGTGTTGGGAGACGGCGAGCGATCTCGTGGAGGAAGTCACCCTGCTGCTCGATGCGGCCCTAGCCGATCTGGGTGAGGCCAACGGTCAGCTGGCCACTGCGGTGAGTGCCAGAGACGCCTTTGTCGACCGGGCCGATCTGGCTCGACGGGACACCGAGGGCGCCGAGTATCTCATTGAGCTGGCCGGTAGCTATGGTGAGCGATTGCAGACCGCGGCCGATGGCGCCCGTCTGTGTCTGGATCTCGCCCAGGATCTGTTCTCCCAGGAAACCGTTCCCGATGTCATGGGGCGCGCGCTGGACGAAGCGCGTGGAATCCTGTCGAGTTCGGGGCTCCAGGCCACTATGCAGGGTGGCGATCCGGCGCCATCGGTGGAGCTGGCATATGCCGTCGAGTCGCAGACCCCGAGTGCGGGGGAACCGATCCCCGAAAACGGGGTGGTGGTTCTTCGAGTCTATGGACCGGCGGGCACGCTGACGGTCCCCGCGGTGACAGGTCTGGCCGCCGGTGGCGCTCGTTCAGCCATTGAAGGCGCCGGGCTGGTGGCGGCGTTTGTCGCTGGAAGCGCTGCGGCTTCGCCCGAAGAGGCGTTCCTGGTTGAGGCGCAGCAGCCGTCCGCCGGCACCCAGATCGAACGTGGAGACACGGTCACGGTGACGATCAGCGGCGCATTCGATGTCGCGGCCGCCACCCAGGGGATCGATTGCTCGGCGTGGGCGGGGACGGTCGCGATGTGGGACCAGGCATCGGGAAGCGCGAAGTGTGAGTGTCCGCCGCCATCCACATGGAGCGGAACCGATGGACGATGCGTCGCCGGAGCCGTCATGGCGAACACGGCCCCGCCGCCGCAGATGGATCGATGTGCCGAACTCGATTCCGCGTTCTGGCAACTACTGATGGCCAACCGGTTGGAGGAGGCCCGCAACGTCCTCCTCCAGGCGCAGGATTGCGATTTCTACGGGAGCGGTGTCGGCGCGCTCCAGAACGAACTCAATGCCATCTGCCAACAGATCAGCATGCAGATCCTCCAGGCGTGTGCTCAGGGGAATCTCGCCCAGGCACAGGGGCTGATCGGCGAGGCGAGCCGGAACCATTGCAGGGTCTCGGCCGAGGCCTACCAGTGCATCGAGCGGGCCCAGCGTTCGCAGCGCGCGCAGAAGAACCAGCAGCAATGGAATCAGGTTTTCGGGATGGTCAACCAGCTCGCTCAACAGATCCAGCAGGACCGGAACAACGGCAATCGGAATTCGGGCGCCGGCAATACCTGGGCCCCACCAGCGCAGCCGACTCTTGCCGGTCCGACACCTCCTCAGCCCAATCCCGGTGGAGTGGATTTCCCGGGTGCTACCCCCTTCCCGGGTGGGACCTCCGGCGGTGGCGGGACAAGCGGCGGTGGGGGAGGAACGAGTGGTGGAGGCGGTGGCCTGAGCCAGGGGGAATGCGAGCGGAAGTTCTGCCCCATGTGCAATGAAGGCGCTATCGATCTCTTCGCAGTTGCCGTCGATTCGCAGTGCAACGAGTGTCGGGAGGTCAACGACGCCAACATCAAGGCCTGTATGGCGGGGACAGCCGCCGGGCCCGCTGTGGCGACCACGGCCACTTACCGCGTGGTCTGTAGGCGGTGGAATGCCGAAACCGAGGGCTGCAACATGTACAGCTGCCTCGAGCCCGACGATGTCAAGGGCCCGTACGACAGGGTGGTCGGCACCTATCACTCGTGGGAAAAGTGCTACCGGCAGAGCTTCATCCACACGGGCGAATCAAGTTGGTGAGGGTTTTCATGACGCGGTTGGTTCGATCGAGTTTGTTGGTTGTTCTTGGCTGCGCGATCATCGCCACGCTCCAGGCGTCGACAGCCGTGGCCGGAGAGCTCCGGGGCGCTGTGCGGTCGATTTCGAGCGAGGTGGTGACCATCCGTTGCGAGGGTGGGGTTTCTCCTAACCCGGGCGACCTGGTCAAGATCGGATTCGATGTCCCCGATGTCGGTTTCGTCGCCCTTGAGGGTTCGTGGAAGGTGACGTTGATCGGTCCAGGCGGCGAGATCCAGGCTTCGCCGATCTCCGGCGCGCATGGTGAGCCGCAGATCGGCCACGTGGTACTGATCACCACATCGGCGGCGGTGCCTCGGGCGCCGAGTCGGCAGCCTCCACCGCAACGAGGTGCGCATCCGGTACCGGTCGCCGGCCAGGATCGATCCGGTTTGCCGCCCTTTGCGCAGAAGCCCTGGATGGGTATCCGACTCACCCGAGTCGATGACGACGTCAGATCAGGAGTTCCGATTGAGGGCGTCCTCCCCGGCGGTCCGGCGGACCGCGCAGGGATGAAAGCCGGTGATGTGATTGCCTCCATCAGCGGTGTCCCGATCCCGAACTCCACGGCACTCGACGCGGTCACCGATTCCATGCAACTGGGTGACGTGCTCGTCATCCGTCTGATGCGCCTTCCCGACATGATCGAGGTGACGGTCGCTCCGCAGCTCCCATCGCTCGATGACCCGGTGGCGCAGACCTCGATCGGTGTCGCGTTTCTGGCCGGCCGTGGGGTCGAACCCGATGAACGGCAGGCGGTGGAGTGGCTCGAGCGCGCCGCCGGCCAGGGGTTTCAGGACGCGAAAGATATCCTCGCGACCTACCGCGATCGCGTGGCGGGCGGCGGGAAACCTGTGGGTCATCAGCCATCTGCGGTCTACATCGCCGGCAACGAAGAGGGCAAGCGACCCGCCTGGTTCATCCTCGAGACGGGGATCTTCAACACCGTCTCGGCCCAAGGCGCTCCTGTTCGTGATCTGCCGCCGGATATCTGGTCCCGGCGCAACAGTATGTCCTCGACGGACGAGGTCTTCAGATCTCTGGAACCTCTCGGGGGCGGTTGGCTCCTCTGGGTCGAGGTGAGCATCCACTGGGGCCATATCGGGTTTGCCAAGGACCGGGTGATCGTCCAGTGCTTCGATCCCTCAGGGCGAGTGCAGTGGAAGGAAGATGCGAGCAACGTGATGGCCAATAGCGCGGATCACTCGATCCAAATCCTGGCCCACAAGATCAACAAGAAGCTGCAAAAGAAACGCGGCAAGGCCTGCCTGAGACCGTAACCGGAATCAGCCATGTTGCACAAGAGACGTGTGACCTTCAAAACGCAGATACACCATCCAAACTAACCGTTCGGGCTTCATGTTGAACCGGGACTCGAGGGTTGAGAATACGTATTCACGTATTGAGATCAGCTGGGAGCCAGGTCTCGGTGTGATGTTGGAATGGCTGTCGGCTCCGGTGGGTTTTCCGTGAACAGCAACCTGTCGGCCCTTCCACCCATACCCTCGGAGCGAGGAAAGATGTTCAGCACACTCCCGGTTTCGTTGCAGGCTTACGGTATCTTTGGAGGATGAGATTCGGCGGGTTGACTTGAAGATCGCATCTGTCGGGAGTGCGCTCCCCCCGCACTTCTACGACCAGGAGACCCTTCTCTCCGCCTTTCGCAGCCGCTGGGCCAAACGCCACCACAACCTCGATCGGCTCGAGGCACTGCATCGCAACGTCTTGGTCGGTGGACGCCACCTCGCCTTGCCGATGGAAGAGTACGACGAACTCACGACCTGGGGTGATGCCAACGACGCCTGGATCCGGGTCGCCCAGGATGTCGGAGAGGTCGCGATTTGCAGAGCTTTGGAGAAGGCCGGCCTCGAGGTCGATGACGTCGATGCCCTGATCTTTGTCACCGTCACCGGTGTGGCCACACCGTCCATTGACGCCCGTCTCATGAATCGGCTGAAGATGCCTTCACGAGTCAAACGAATGCCAATCTTCGGCCTCGGCTGCGTCGCCGGTACGGCGGGGGTGGCCCGGGCCGCGGATTATGTTCGGGCCTATCCCGATCAGGTTGCGGTTTTGTTGTCGGTTGAGCTTTGTTCTCTGACCCTGCAACGGCACGATCTCTCGATCCCCAATCTGATTGCGTCCGGACTCTTCGGCGACGGCGCCGCAGCGGCGGTCGTTGTCGGCGCCGAACGGCAGTCCAACGGCCCCCGGATCGTCGATAGTCGCTCTGTCTTCTATCCGGACAGTGAAGAGGTGATGGGATGGGAAATTTCGGAATCCGGGTTCAAGATCGTGCTCTCCGCGGATGTGCCCGAGGTCGTCGGGCGGTATCTGCGTCGGGACGTCGATGGTTTTCTCGGTGAGCACGGACTGAGCCGTTCAGATATACGGTCGTGGGTCTCTCACCCCGGTGGCCCCAAGGTGCTGACGGCCATGCAGGAGGCGCTGGAACTGCCCGATGGGGCTCTGGATGTCACCTGGAACAGTCTGCGCACCCTCGGCAACCTCAGCTCGACCTCGGTGCTGATGGTTCTGGAAGATACGATGAACGACCACCGGCCCGAACCCGGCAGCCTGGGGATGATGCTGGCCATGGGCCCGGGGTTCTGCTCCGAACTTGTGCTGCTTCGATGGTGACGATGCTCGATTCCAGGGTGGTCTTCACCATCATCGTCGCCCTGGAAGCCGGGGAACGGATCTTCGAGCTCGTACTCTCGGCCCGCAATGCCCGCCGCACCTTGGGCCGCGGCGGGGTTGAACACGCCGAGCCGATCCACTGGCTTGTGGTGGTGTTCCACACGGCATGGATCGTCGCAGCGCTGCTCGAAGTGTGGCTGCTCGATCGACCATGGGTGCCCGGACTCGCTGCGATCCTCGGCGTGCTCCTGATAGCAGCCATGATCCTGAGGTACTGGGCCGTCACGACCCTCGGCGATCGATGGAACACGCGCGTCATCACCGTCCCGGGCGAAACACCGGTCACCACCGGACCCTTCAAGTATTTCCGTCATCCCAATTATGTGGCGGCATATGTGGAACTCTTCGCTCTGCCCTTGCTTCACGGCGCCTGGTTGACGGCTGCCGTGCTGGGTACCGCAAATTTCATCCTCATCAAGATCAAATCCCGGGCCGAAGACAAGGCCCTGGGGCGACTCACCGAATGTGCCGGTCACTGACACTCTTCAGCGGATCAACCGTGGATGACGGTTGTTTCCTCGCCACCGTCCAGATTCGAGCCCCGGGTGCGTCGGCACTCTCGTCTCGGGTATCGGAAGCGTTCGGAGCATAGGTGGCTGAGAACTTCGACCTCGTCATCGTTGGAGGAGGGCCGGCCGGGCTCGCCGCCGCCATCGGTGCACGGATGCAGGGCTTGACGGTCGCGGTGCTCGACCAGCGCCATCCGCCCATCGACTGCGCCTGCGGTGAAGGCATCATGCCGGACGGCATCGCGCGTCTTCACTCCCTCGGAGTGACCCTTCCTGCGGAGGGCAGCTCGCCCTTCCGTGGCATCCGCTACATCGACGGCGACACCGTCGCCGAAGGATTCTTCTCCCGCGCTTCCGGCTACGGTGTCCGCAGAACCCACCTCCACCGTGCTCTTGTTGACCGGGCTGAGGCCGTGGCCGTGGATCTTCGCTGGGACACCAAGGTCACGGGTCTGCAGGCCGACGGTGTCGAGTCCTCCCAAGGACGCGTTTTCGGTCGCTTTCTGATCGGCGCCGACGGCCGCCTCTCGCGCGTTCGAAAATGGGCGGGCCTCGACCGGGGCCCGGCCCGCGGTGCTCGATTCGGTATTCGACGTCATTTCAGCATCAAGCCCTGGACCGATCTGGTTGAGGTCCACTGGACCGACGGGTGCGAAGCCTATGTCACCCCGGTTGGTCCCAGTACGGTAGGGGTTGCGCTGTTGTGGCCCCAGCGGGCGACATCCTTTGATCAGCTTCTCGCTCTCTTCCCACGACTCGTGGATCGGCTCGACGGCGCACCGGCGGCAAGCACCGATCGTGGCGCCGGGCCTCTTGAACAGCGGTCCCGATCCGTCGTTCGCGGCAATCTCGCCCTGCTCGGAGACGCCTCTGGTTCCCTCGACGCGATCACCGGAGAAGGCCTGACCCTGGCCTTTCACCAGGCTCACGCCCTTGTGGCGGCGATTCAAGCCGGTGATCTGGAATCATACGCAGTCGCCCACCGCCAGCTGCGCCGCGACGCCCGTTTTGTGACCAGCCTCGTTCTCTTTGCCGAAGGCCGTCCCCGGCTGCGGCGACGAATGGTGCGGGCGCTTGCCGCCGACCCGGCACTGTTCTCCCGCTTTCTCGAAATCCTGGTGTCCAGGTTACCGCTTTCAAGCCTCGGGGTTGGCGGCGTCTTTCGCCTGGCTCGGCATCTCGTGGCGTCATGAAGATTCGCGATCTTACAGCGGCTCTGCTGCTGGTCTCGGTATTCCAGCCCTGTTCGTCGTCAAAGAGGTGACCGCGGACAATCGGCTCGAGCGATGGCAGGCCGGCGAGACGCCGGCCCGACAATGGATCTCAGCCCTTTGTAGTGCCGGCGTCTCGCCGGCACAATGGCCCCGGATCATCGGGAATGAGGGTTTTTGCATGAGGCTCAACCTGATTGACGGTTTCTTTCCCGAGGGCATTTCGGCGTGTTCCGCCGCTGCTGAATCAACTCCTACTTCATGCGGGCATGTGCCCCACCACCGCCTTCGTGAACTCGCCGGTCGTGCACGGCGTCGTCAACGGCGAAGCGATGTCGGCGGTGCGCAAACCACGGCGAAGAGCCGTTTCCACGGCCTTCTCGATCCCGGTGGCCGCGTCGTCCCGGCCGAGACTGTGGCGCAGGAGCATGGCGGCGGAAAGGATGGTGGCAATAGGGTTGGCGATGCCCCGGCCCTCGATATCCGGCGCGGACCCGTGGATGGGTTCGTACACGCCGAAGCTCTCCGAGCCGATGGAGGCCGAGGGCAGCATCCCGAGGGAACCGGCGAGAATCGACGCCTCGTCGGAGAGGATGTCACCAAAACAGTTGGGCGCCAGGATGACGTCGAATGCGGCCGGGCGTTGCATGAGATACATGGCGCAGGCATCGACCAGGACGTGCTCGAGTTCGACATCGGGGTAGTCGGCGGCGACCCGTTCGACGGTGCGCCGCCACAGTCGCATGGAAGCCAGGACATTGGCCTTGTCGACCGAGGCGACCCGGCCGCCCCGGCCCCGTGCTGCCTCGAAGGCGACGCGGGCGATGCGCTCGACCTCGGGGACCCGGTAGGTCATGGTGTCGAAGGCCTCGCCGTCGTCATTCTCCTCCTCATGAGCGCCGAAGTAGATTCCGCTGGTCAGTTCGCGGACAAAGAGGATGTCCACGTTTTCAAGGAGATCGGCCCGCAGAGGAGCGTGATCGGCAAGGGCGGGAAAGACCTGGACGGGTCTGAGGTTGGCGAAGAGATCGAACTCGCCCCGCAGCTTCAAGAGACCCTGTTCGGGGCGGATGGGCGCGCTCGGATCCGACCACTTGGGTCCGCCCACCGCGCCGAGGAGAACGGCGTCGGCTTCCCGGCAGGCCGCCAGTGTCGCAGGAGGAAGAGGATCACTCTCTGCATCGATGGCGGCGCCACCGATCAGAGCGGTCGAGAATCCGAGATCGAGGCCCCAGATCTTGGACGCGTGGGCGAGGACCTGACGGGCGGCATCGACGATCTCGACGCCGATCCCGTCACCCGGGAGAAGGAGGATTTTCGAGGACATCAGACGCCCTTTCGAGTATCGACACGGGGCTGTCGTTCGGCCTCGTGCCGGCTGATTAAATCGGCCTGTTGGAGGAGTGCATCGAGCTCTTCGCCGCCGGGAGTCTCACGGTCTTCGGCCGTGACGTTGTCGACCGCAGTGGTGAATCCCGCCTCGATCGAACCGCAAGAGAGGCGGTGGAACTCAAAGTCGATGACGACTTCCTGCTCGGGAAGGGTCTCGAGCTCATCCACGATTTTCTCGTGGTCTTCCGGTGAGACAACCACAGGGATGAGCCCATTGCGGAGGGCGTTGGCGTGGAAGATATCGGCGAAACCGGTGGAGACCACGGCTTCGATTCCGAAATCGGCCAGCGCCCAGACCGCGTGCTCGCGGGAGCTTCCACAGCCGAAGTTGTGACCGGCGACGAGGATCCGCGCATCGGTGAGTGCGCTCGATCCGTGCATCCAGTCGCTGAAGAAGTGGCGGCCGAGGCCCTTGGTCTTTGTGGTGATGAGGAACCGCGCCGGGATGATCCGGTCGGTGTCGATGTTGTCGATGGCAAGCAGGATCGCATGGCTCTTGAGGGGGTCTATCACAACATCTCCCTGACATCGGTGATTCTGCCGGTCACCGCGCAGGCGGCGGCGGTCAGTGGACTCGCGAGAATGGTCCGGCCGCTCGGTCCCTGCCGACCCTCGAAATTCCTGTTCGAGGTGCTGACGGAGAGCTGCCCGGGCTCGAGCTTGTCGGCGTTCATGGCCAGGCACATGGAACAACCGGGTTCGCGCCACTCGGCGCCGGCGGTCTTGAAGATCGTGTCGAGGCCCTCGTCCTCGGCCGCTCGTTTTGTCCTCCGAGAGCCTGGAACGATGAGCATCCTGACCTTGTCGCTGACCTTCCGTCCCTCGAGTATTCGGGCCGCGTCCCGGAGATCGCTCAAGCGCGAATTTGTGCAGCTGCCGACGAAGACCACATCCACCGGGTGGCCGAGGAGGGGCTTGCCGGGTTCGACGCGCATGTAGTCGAGTGCCCGTTGAGCGGACCTCCGGTCTGATCGATTGGTCAGCCCGGCCGGGTCGGGAACCGGGTCCCGCACCGGCATCCCCATCCCCGGATTCGTGCCGTAGGTGATCATGGGTTCGACCTGGCGGGCATCGAGTTCGACCGAGCGATCGTAGGTGGCGGTCTCGTCGGTGGCGAGAGTCCGCCACCTCGTCACTGCTTCATCGAAGGCCGGGCCCTGGGGCGCATAGTGTCGACCGGAAAGATATTCAAAGGTGGTTTCGTCGGGTTGGATGAGACCTGCGGTGGCGCCGCCTTCGATGGACATGTTGGTCACGGTCATCCGTTCTTCCATCGACATGGCCCGAATCGTCGTCCCGGTGTACTCGAAAACGTGACGGGTTCCCCCCTCGGTGCCGATCTTCGCGATCACCGAAAGGATGATGTCCTTGGCCGTGACCCCCGGTTGGAGGGTGCCGTCGATCCGAACCTCGAAGGTCTTGGGCCGTGGGGCGAGGAGGCATTGGGTGGCAAAGACATGGGCCACCTGGCTGGTGCCGATGCCGAAGGCCAAAGCGCCGAAGGCGCCGTGGGTTGCGGTGTGGCTGTCGCCGCAGACGATGGTCATCCCGGGCTGGATGAGACCGAGTTCCGGCGCGGTGACGTGGACGATTCCCTGGTTCTCGTGACCCATGGGGAAGAGCGGCACACCGAACTCGGTGCAGTTGCTCTCGAGTGCGTCCAGTTGGATCACGGCGTCGGGATCCTCGATCACATACTTTCCGTCCGGCCCGGGTGGGGTCGATGGAATCGAGTGGTCCATGGTGGCAAACGTCTGGCCTGGTCTGCGGAGCTTCAGCCCACGACCGCGCAGGATCGAAAACGCCTGCGGAGAGGTCACCTCGTGGATCAGGTGGAGGTCGATATAGAGGGTGTCGGGACTACCATCGGGCGCCGATTCCGCGTTCACTCGGTGGTCGTCCCAGATCGTGTCGAAGAGCGTAAGTCCTGTGGGTTGCATATGCATTTCTTCAGAATCCGTTGCCGCCCATGCGGAGTGAGTCCCAGTCGGAACGAATGTCCGTGGTTTCGGTGGCAGCCACCCGGGCGCTGCCCGAGCGGGAAATCATCCGGTTTTTTGCGGAGATATAGGCCTTGGCGCTGGCGACGATGATGTCGACATCGGCGCCATGGCCGCTGATGGTCCTTCCCATGTCATTTGAATCGACGATTCGGACCGTCACATTGCCGAGGGCGTCGATGCCTTCGGTGATGCTGTGAACGGCGTACTCGATGAGCTTCGTGGGCCGGCCGATGACCTGGTCGATGGAGCGGAAGACCGCGTCCACCGGCCCGGTTCCTACGGCGACACCGATCCGCTCCTCGTCCTCGGGGCCCGCCATCCGGACCGTCGCCGTCGGCATTCCTGGGCTGCCGCAGGTCACCTGGAGGTCGAGGAGCTTGAAGATCTCTTCGGGCTGGAAGAACTCATCCGCCACCAATGCCTCGAGATCGGCGTCGGTGATGGTCTTCTTCTTGTCGGCGAGCTCCTTGAAATTGCGGAACGCCGTGGCCACCGCCTCGTCATCGAGTTCAAAACCGAGCTGTTCGAGCCGGACGCGGAAGGCGTGGCGGCCGCTGTGTTTGCCCATGACCAGGCGTGACCGGTCGAGCCCGACGGTCTCGGGCGTCATGATCTCGTAGGTGCCCTGATGCTTGAGAATCCCGTCTTGGTGGATGCCTGCCTCGTGGGCGAAGGCGTTGGAGCCGACCACCGCCTTGTTGGGCGGCACCGAAATCCCGGTATAGCTGGCCACCATGTGGCTGGCGCGGATGATCTGGGTCGTGTCGATGCCGGTTTCCATGCCGAAATACTGGTGTCGGGTTCGCAGGGCCATGACCACCTCTTCGAGGCTGGTGTTGCCGGCCCGCTCGCCGATTCCGTTGACGGTGACCTCGGCCTGACGGGCGCCGGCCCTGATCCCGGCCAGCGTGTTTGCAGTGGCCATCCCGAGATCATCGTGACAGTGGGTCGACCAGACGACGGCGTCGCTTCTTGGGGTCTCGGTGCGAAGCCGGTTGATGAGCTCGAAGTACTCCTCCGGCGACGTGTAGCCGACTGTGTCCGGGATGTTGAGGGTGGTGGCGCCCGATTCGATGGCGGCGGTGCAGACCTCGATGAGATAGGCCGGATCCGACCGCCCCGCGTCCTCGCAGCTGAATTCGATGTCGCTGCAGTAGGATTTGGCGTGGGCCACCATCTTGCGGGTCCGATCGATGACCTCCGACCGGCTCATCTTGAGCTTGTGCTCGAGGTGGAGATCGGAGGTGGCTATGAAGGTGTGGATCCGGGGTTTGGCGGCCGGTTGGACGGCCTCCCAGACCTTGTCGATGTCGCGTGGATGGGCGCGGGCCAAGCCGGCGACCGCCGGCCCGTCTTCGGTTCCGATTTCGCCGGCGATCTGGCGCACGGCCTCCAGATCATCGGGGCTGGCGGCAGGAAATCCGGCTTCGATGACATCGACCCCGAGGCGGGCGAGTTGACGGGCGATTTCGAGCTTTTCGGAACTCGTAAGACTGGCGCCGGGTGACTGTTCTCCATCGCGCAGGGTGGTGTCGAAGATCAGGACCCGGTTGTTGTTCTGCGTTGCCATTGTGTTCGTTCCTCCAGTTCGGAAAAATAAAAAGCCCCCGATTTCTCGGGGGCTTGAGACGATGCGATGAAAAACGCTACGTCTGAACCCCCGGTATGTCGCTAATAAGAGCGAGAAGGAGAAGGTTCAGCGTCGAGGGGGAGGCTGCGCCCGCAGCACCATCGAGGTGCTCGAGATCAAAAGCGCGGGAAGCGGGTCGTCCAGCCATGATTAGTTGATTATTCACGAATGCGGGCGGCTGTCAATGATGTCGCGGGGATTTCCGCCTCTAACAGGTGAAGCGGAGAATGGCGGAAAACCGGTTGTGATGGAGCGCGCATTTCTCGGAGATCTTGATTTAATGCTCTTCCCGACGGGTGGCCTTCGGCATCGATCACCGCGAAGATCGAACCGATCCGGGTGGTGAGAGGTAGACTCTTTTGGTGAAATTGGTGCCGGACGGGATGGCGGTTCTCGCGTGTTGCGGGTTCAAGGACTCGGGGAAGACCACGCTCATTGAAGCGGTGGTCCCGCTGCTAGGAGAGCGTGGTCTCTCGGTCGCAGTGGTCAAGCACGATGCCCACGGTGTGCAGTTCGATCGGCCAGGCAAAGACTCGGATCGTTTCTTTCGAGCCGGCGCCGACGTCGTCGTCCGCGGATCCAACGAGTCTGCTGGTCGCTGGCAACCCGAAGGGGCGCCGGATCTGGGTGAGACCCTGGCCCAACTGGGTGCGAGTCACGATCTCGTGCTGGTGGAGGGCCACAAGCAGACCTCCCTGCCCAAGTTGTGGCTCTTTGGCGAGGGCGAGACCGCGCCTCCCCAGAATGTGACCGAGATCCGACGGGTCCTGCCCAGAGGTGGAGGCCGGGTGTCGATCGCGGTTGAGGAAATCTCGCGGTTGCTCGACGAAGCTTGGAGCACTCGACCCATGCTTGCAGGAGTGCTGGTCGGCGGAAAGTCGAGCCGCATGGGCTCGCCGAAACAACTCCTCGATCACGGAGGCCGAACCCTCATCCATCGCGCCACCGACGGCCTCGGCTCGATTTCGACGGATCCGATCCTGCTCGGTTCGGGCGGGGTGCCGGATGATCTCGCCGGAGCCCGTCGATTGCCCGATGTTCCCGGGGTCGCAGGCCCGCTGAGCGGTCTTCTGGCGGCCCTTCGGTGGGCGCCGGACGCGGCCTGGATCGTGGTCGCCTGCGATCAGCCGTTGATCTCCCGAAATGCGGTCGATTGGCTCCTGGCGCAGCGCCGACCCGGTCGCTGGGCCATCCTGCCGCGGTTGGGTGACGGCCCCGTTGAACCGTTTCTGGCGGTGTACGAGCCTCAGGCTCTGCCCCTCATGGAGCGGCTGGCGAGGTCGGGGGCCTTCGGCCCCTGGCGCATCGCCGGACACGAAAAGGTCGTGAGTCCCGAGCCGCCGGCCGAGTTTGCGGCGTCGTGGAGAAACGTCAACACCCCCGAGGATCTCGACAGCCTTTCCGGGTAGAGACACGCCGCGGCCGGGAGCGCGAACCAACCGCCAGAGTAGCGTTCGGCGGCGGCCACAGGCTCGGGACCGCCCTCCATCTCCGTCAGGATCGTCACCTCAAGACCGAACGGTATCCGGACGGGTCACAGGACCCCAGCGAAAGCTACCGGGCGTGGACCTGGTCGCTCTCCGCCGAGGATAGGTGGCGGATCGACGAGCGGAACAGCCTCATTGGATCTTTGGCGCTCGAAGGGCTCGATGTGATCCATGCCGAGAGCCTCCGTTCGATCAACGGCGATCCGGCAACCGTTGACGATGCCCGTCCCTCTGAGACTCTCCTGTCGCCTCAGATCGAGTTCCGGAGGGTGTTGGGGCCCGACCACCGATTCACGAGTTCGAGTGAGGGTTTCGAGGAGATCCCCTATGTTCCCGATGACCAGGTCGAGCTGCTCGGGATTGTTCACCTTGGGAAACGTGTGGATCTGCGAGGAGTGTGGTTTGCCACCGGCAGACGGGTGGCATATGGCCGAGACGGGAAGATCGATCTGAACGGGTACTCCGTTTTCGATCTCGGGCTGGCAGTCAGGGTCGGCGTGGCCGAGTTGACCCTCGATGAGTTCAACCGGTCAATCATGCTTTATTGGGAACGCAAAGGCGAAGCCGATCTCTATCTCTACGAGATGATCCAGGTAAGCGACGACGGCCGGTCACGGAGTTCTGTCGTCTCCGGCCTCCTTCTGAGCTGGAGTAGCTGGTTTCAGCGTTGTTGCTAGTGGCCTACGACCACCGCGACCAGACCTCACGATCGGGTGGTTGTTGGTCAACGAGCCTTTGGCGTCGTTAACCACGACCACATCCCGATCCCGAGAACAGGTTCCCGTGGAGTGCCCGGTCCCCATTCGTGCGGGGCGCGCCGCGTTGCCGGGAGATCTTTCCTGCACAAATACGGACCCGGCACATCCCGAAGGAGAGGGTCGAATGGCCGAAAGTGACCTGCCTGGCCTACAGCTCCATCACGAGCTGAACATCCTCGTCGATTTCCGGTGCTTGGTCGCGACCGGTGAACCACGTCACCGCGAAGAGCACGGTGAACGAGGCGGCGAGGGAGACCGCCGTGGGCAGCACGCCGGCCTGAAACGGTGGTCTAGGCAATGAGGGAAAGAAGCTCTGCTTGGTGAGGAACTCGAGTACCAGATTGACACCCATCCCGGTGGCGATGGAGGCAGTGGCGGCGGCGGCCGTCACCCGGCGCCAGTTGAGGCCGATGGCCAGGGCGGGCCCGAGGGCCGCCCCGAATGTTCCAAAGGCGAAGGTGCCGAGCAGAGCGATGAGATCACCATAGAAATAGGCAAAGGTCGCGGCCGAGAAGGCGATGCCGACCACCGCGATTCGCCCCCAATAGAGTTCGTCTTTGACGCTGCGACCGAGGGCCTTTGGAAGGTCGCGGACCAGCGCCGCCGAGCCGATGTTCACAAAGCTGTCCGCGGTGGACATGATGGCGGCGAGGATCCCGGCGAAGACAAGACCGGCAAGGATCTCGGGCGCAAAGTTGAGCAGAAACAGGGGTGACGCCTCGTCGGGGTTGGTCAGCGGCGCAAGACGGCCGGTGGCCACCAGCGAGGGGACAGCGAGACCGATCCCGAGCCAGATCAGGACGCAGGCCGTCTGGGTGGTGCCGACGATGAGAGGCATCCACTTGAGCTTGCGTGGGTCGTCGAGCATGAAGAATTTGTGGAGCATGTGGGGCTGACCGAGATTGCCCACTGCAAAGACGAGAAAGAAACCCATGGCGGTGAAGACGGGGATGGCGCCCAGGGGATCGAGGTGGCCGGGACCGAAGCGATCGGACTCGATGATGGAACGCGCCATGCTCTGGAGCCCACCACCGGATTGCAGGGCGTAATAGAAGACCGCGATGGCGGCGCCCACCATGAGCGCCCCCTGGAAGAGATCGGTGTAGACCCCGGCCACCATCCCGCCGGCGGTGGCGTAGAAGACCACGATGACGAGGCCGATGAGCATGGCGACTGCGAGGCTCCACTCACCGAGGTGCTCGCGAGTGCCGAAAATCGCCTCGATGAGGATCCCCAAGGCCTTGAGCTGAGCCCCGAGATAGCCCACGGTGCCGACGATGACGGCTATGGCGGCGAGACCTGAAGCCCGCCGGCTCTTGTAACGGCAGTAGATGACATCGGGGACGGTATAGATCTCTCGGACACCGGCGAGAAGACGGAGACGTTTGGCGACCACCCAACAGAGCAGACCGGCGGTGAAGCTCACCGGGATGCAGATGAACAGTGATGCGATTCCCATCCGGTAGGTGAGACCCGGTCCGCCGATGAAGACAAAACCGCTGAATGCCGCGGACATGGTGGCAAAGGCGGTGACCACCAGGCCGATGCCCTGTCCGGCGATGAAGAAGTCCTTGGCGCTTCGGGTTCTTCGAGCCGCCCATACGCCGATGACGACAACCAGCGAAAGATAGATCAGTGCGGTCCAGATGATGGCCGGTTTGGCGAGAATCGTCATCGATCCCCGTCCTCGTCCTCGTCCTCGGATCGTCGATCCAGATCGGCCAGGCGGTCGAGGTCTTCCTCTCTCATCTCGAAGCGGTCGAAGGTCAGGGCATAGGTCAGCGCGACGAAGATCAAGGGAGTCAGAAAGAGACCGTAGAGTTGGATCGCCGCAGCTATGGGCAGACCACCGACCCAGGGGCCGTCAAGCACCCGACCCCGAAACATCAGCATGCCCACGGCGCAGGCCTCGAGGAAGATCAAGAGTGCCAACAGCGGAATGCCCAGCGCACCGGCCCGGCCGTTGCGGCTGACGGCGACCACGATGAGCGCGACCGGGTAGCCCATGACCAGCACCGCAAAGACCACCTCGGCCCAAGCCCACGGCAAAAAGAAGAGCCCCAGCATCACCGGCGACGCCACGGCCAGGAAGACGAGCGAAAGCTTGCGAACCATGGTTGAAAATCTTAGCAGCACGGTTCTTTCCTGGTAGGGCGGGGACAATCGATCCGGAGATTAATCAACGTGGGGATTGGAACACAGAGGACGAAAAGAACCACCAAAGGTCCACGAAGCATCATGATTTCGGCCCAGACTCCCTTCGACCTTGAAGGTACGTTGGACCTGCCGGAAAAAGTGGACACCAAGAATCGCCCGTCATCGTAAATGCTGTGGGATCTGTGGGATACCCAGAGGGCAATCCAAGGGGTTGCGGTGTTTTTGACGCCAGCGGATGCGGCAATCCAGAAATCGTTGATACCGTTCGCGTAGACCTCCTGGAGAGATCGAGATCGATGTCGATCTGGAAATGGGGGTGGTGGGGCCGATGGACGCGGGTATTGAACGTCTTGTCGTAGGAGCATGCCTCTGCATGGGGGCTATGCTGGCTGGAGGCTGTTGTCAATCTCGATCGGCGGGGGAAGTTGAAGAGGCTTCGGGACTCCCCCTGTGTCAGGTCCCCCCCTGGGGAAATGCGGTCAACATGGGGCCTGAGATCAACAGTTGGGTGCTGGTGAGTCGCCCCAACGCGACTCTCGACGGACGTTATTTGTTCTTCTGTAGGCATCCCGTCGGCACAGACAATGTGTACTGGGTCGATGCGAAGATTGTCGAACGAATACGAGAACAGACGTCTGGCGGCACGTCAAGCTTGGGTGGAAACCGGGGGATGACCCGGTGTGCTCCGCCGAAATCAACGTGAAGTGCCCAGTGTCCCGATACTCACTCGGACGAGTCTTCGCTCGGCAACGAACGCAATCACCTTCAACTCGCCGCCGCTTAACCGAAACACCAGTGGGTCGGCCTCGCATATCCGCTTGATCGGCTGCGCCCAGCTCCAACGAAGCGCTCAAACGTCGGGGCCCGAATCGTCCCTTCAGTCGGCGACGACACCATCCTTCACGAGCTTGGCGATCTCGTCTGAGCCGTACCCGAGTTCCTTCAGCAGATCGGCCGTGTCCTCGCCGATCTGCGTTGGGTTTCGACGGAGGCCGAAATCGTGCCCGCCCATCTCCAGCGGGAATGGTGCCAGATGGGATGAGTAGGCCGGTCTCCTAAAAACGGCGTAGCACAATGCTTGCCAAATTTGTAGCGGGCTCGAGGCCCAAGATTAAGGAGACCGGCCTACTCATCCCATCTGGGACTTATCATCGTAACCCTATATTCTTGGATACCTTACAACATTGAACGTATCTCATTCGACCGCGAATGGCACGCGTCCATCCATCACTCTCGACCGAGAACCCAGCTCGTGACGCCGTGCAGATTGAGTTCTCGGTCAGCGTTTCCCACCGGCCCACTCGATGGCCCGGAGCATGATCTCGGTCGCGTCCGGCTGGCTGCCGTTGAGGAGGCTTGCGTTGGCGTAGCTACCCATGTACTCGAAGTACATGGGGCCGAGATAGACCACCCGCCCCGAACCCAGCGTCCAAACCTCCCCGAGGTCCTGTCCTCCACCCTGGAGAATCACCGTGGCGCCGGGCTTGGCTCCGCCACCGTACGGGACATACTGTTCCGCCGCGAACGACCCAAGCCCGTTGGTGATCGGATGACCGCCGACGGGAGTGACCGTGGTCGCCCCCAGAAAGCCGTTGGCACGGACGGCCGGCATGTCGGCCTCGATCTGCGGCGCTCCGTCGAGCTGAGTGTTGTACAAAAGCCAACCCGCTCCCACGAGCCCGCCACCATTGAGCACGTAGGTATCGACTTGGGAGTCGAATACCGGGTAATCCGGGCTTGTGCACCCGGAGCCGGGCCCGCCCAACACGACGACATCGAACCGAGCGATCTCGAGGTAGGTGTCGAGATCTGCTCCGGTGACGAAAGTGACGGTGTGTCCGCGTCCGGTCAACAGCGCCGCCACGGTTTCAAAGACCTCGCCCGGATCGAAGAGGCAGGACCCGGGTTCGGCCTGCAGTGCCACGTCGAGGCTCAGGTCCACGGTGGACGGGTGAGGTGGGCAGTTGGGCAGTCCCTTGTATACGAGGTTGTCGATGCCCGCGCCGCTCACTCCCGTGTCGTACAAGACGATCTGATCAAGCGGACCGGCGAAGGTGATGGGTTCGGAAGTGTACTGGCCGACGAGATTGACGGTCTGCGCACCGACCATTCCGCCTCCCAGGAAGGCCTCCACCGTGATCGTATAGTCGTCGTGCCCTCTCAGCATGTCGAGCGAGACGTCGGTGACCGGCGAGTTGAAAGTGACCCCCTGCACACCCGACCAGATGCCCCAGAACGCAGATCCATAGGTGCCTTCGATGTTCCAGTTTCCGGGATCGCCGTCACTTTCGCCGCCATTCAGGCCGTATCCAGGGCCGATGTCGAAGTTCACCCCGAATGGCGAATAGAACGTGTCTGGATTTCCACCAGCCCCGAGGACCGACCAAGCGTCGTCGAACCAGATGCTGCAGGTCGGTGCATCAGACCATCCCCCGGTCCCGCCGAGTTCGAATCCGTCACCGAAGATCGGCAACTCGGCAAAAGTGCGGAAGGTGTAGTCATAGTTTGGAAAGGAACCGAAGCCGGAGTTTGCGAAGACCATTCCGAAGGGGTATGGATTGTCCAAGGATCCTTTGATTCCCAGGCCTCCGGTATTGTCCGATTCGAAAACCAGATAGTAGGTCTTATCAGATGAGATCGAGACCGGTGGAAATTTCACCCTCGCCCAGTCGTTGGCCCTGGCGATGGTGCCGCCAGTCGTCAATGGAATTCCGCCCGCGTTCGGCAAAGCATCGTAAACGGTGATCCTCACACGGTCCTCGGTGCCAATGGTGTAAAGGAAGATCTCGGCGCCTGTGATGTTGAACCTGTCCTGATGGAACGACTGGGCGAGGTCGGGCTGATCGAACCCCGCCACGTACTCGTCAGCGACCGATTGGTTCTGATCAACCACCTCCTGGATGTTGGTGCATGGTTGGTAGAAACCGCAGTAGCCCCCACCTCCGCAGAAACCGGTGACCGGCGAGCAGATGTCGTAGCCGCAGCAGTTGTCCTTCATGCAACGACTCCCTGACGGGCAGTCCGCGTTGCCTCTGCACACATTCGCCGGGTCGCAGGCAACACCGACGGTGCAGTAAGCGGCGAAATCGGTGTCCACTGAGCAAATCCCGGTATTCTCGAAGCTGCGGGCTTTCAGCAGGGGCTGTTCGCCACCCAAAGGCGCCGAACCGGTCGAGAACGCGGCGGGCTCGCAGGCTCCCGGCAGACCGGCGGCGGCCGGGGTGTTCTGGAGCGGATGGGTGTCACTCGGGTTCAAAGCAGTGGCCGGTTCCTCTGCTGAAACCGCTACGTACGGCAAGGTCGCGAACGCCACGGCGACAAGCACCAATAGGGTCCTTCGAAGCATTTTCGGCTCCCTTCGAAATCTCAAGTTGATTTTTCTGTGAGAGAATAGTAGCAGCGATCATTCACGATGGTCAAGTATGTCTTGAGATAATTGAATGATACAAGGAATCATTCTTGACATAAGAATGAGAAACAAGATACCCAGACTCCAAGAACATATGATGCAGACTCCCGACGTCAAGGAGGTAATCGAGCATGAAATCCCAGGCACCCAACGTGTTGGCGATGGTTCACTTGATCTTCCTGTCGATGTGGGGAGGTGTCGTGGCGACCGAAGCCGTGATCGAACTCTACCCCTTCCGCCGGCGAGAGCTCCACCCGGCCGCCATCAGGTTCCACTACTGGATCGA
>RCNF010000482.1_pt1 | contig 20288 bp, 17 predicted proteins | sample 2041311 | NCBI WGS metagenome assembly RCNF01 (sample SAMN09708228, study PRJNA481090) | Marine sediment metagenome, whole genome shotgun sequencing project. | biome: marine sediment; feature: ocean; material: sediment; isolation source: Sewage treatment plant 2 marine sediment (STP2) ... | reverse complement strand
ATAATATCAGTGACCACGCCGGATGCAACCGTGAGACCACCTTCTCGAATAGCGAATTTTCCACCTTGCTCCAATGCGATCGGTACGATCAGTTCCACTTCCATATTCACATTGTCACCAGGCATTACCATCTCAACACCTTCTGGCAGGGTGATTGTCCCTGTCACGTCGATGGTCTTGATATAGAACTGCGGCCTATAGCCGGTGAAGAACGGTTTGTGTCGTCCTCCCTCTTCCTGCTTCAGCACGTAAACCTCAGTCTTGAATTTTGTGATCGGTTTGATGCTCTTCGGTTTGGCAATTACCATTCCGCGCTCCACCTCTTCTCGATCCGTTCCTCTCAGCAGCAGACCTACATTGTCTCCCGCCTGCCCTTCGTCCAGGATCTTGTGGAACATTTCCACTCCGGTCACTACCGTGTTTATGATCTCATCCTGCATACCAATGATTTCTACCGGGTCTCCGGTATTGATCATGCCTCGTTCAATCCTGCCTGTTACCACAGTGCCGCGTCCCTTTATCGTGAACACGTCTTCAATCGGCATCATGAACGGTTTGTCGGTTTCTCGTTCCGGTTCTGGAATATATTCATCAACCACTCTCAGCAGTTCCCGGATGCTCTCATATTCCGGCGCATCTAGATCTTCGCTTTTGCTCTCCAGAGCAGCCAGCGCACTGCCTTTCACTATCGGGGTCTCTTCACCGGGGAACCCGTACTCTGTCAAGAGCTCTCTCAGCTCCAGTTCCACCAGCTCCAACAGCTCAGGATCTCCCATCTGGTCTATTTTGTTCAAATACACCACCACGCTGGGTACTTCCACCTGGCGGGCCAGGAGCAGGTGCTCCCGGGTCTGCGGCATAGGTCCGTCGGAGGCTGCTACTACCAGGATCGCTCCGTCCACCTGCGCTGCTCCGGTGATCATGTTCTTGATGTAGTCCCGGTGTCCGGGCATATCCACATGGGCATAGTGCCGGGCTTCGGTCTCATACTCCACGTGTGAGATGCTGATGGTGATCCCGCGCTCTTTTTCTTCCGGCGCTTTATCGATCTCGTCAAATGCCATGAAGGTACCGAACCCTTGCATCGCCGCCACTTTTGTGATCGCCGCTGTTAAGGTTGTCTTCCCGTGGTCAATGTGGCCCATTGTCCCCACATTCACGTGCGGTTTCGTTCGTTCAAATTTCTCTTTCGCCATAATTCCTCTCCTTAAAATACGTTACTCAAAAGGATTCTTCAACTAGTACCAGAGCCCCCGATGGGAATTGAACCCATGACCTCATTCTTACCAAGAATGCGCTCTACCCCTGAGCTACGAGGGCTGGCTTTATACATCACTACAAGCTGTCAAAGGTTCTCACCTCTGCAGCTTGCAGACAAGGTGGGCGGTGAAGGATTTGAACCTCCGTAGGCGTATGCCAGCTGATTTACAGTCAGCCCCGTTTGGCCACTTCGGTAACCGCCCGAGTTATAGAACCAGACTATGTTGCTCTTAATTCAATTATCAGGAGCCGACGACGGGACTCGAACCCGTGACCTGTCGCTTACAAAGCGACTGCTCTACCGATTGAGCTACGTCGGCAAAGGGTCACTCCCTTTGCGACCCAAGCCAAGGCATTATATCAGATGGAAATAAGCCCGGCAAGGTTCGTCATCGGCAGAGGAAAAGTTTATCAGGTTTCAAGTCAATCGTCAATACTTCCAATCAGCTGGATGGCCTTTGGAAACCCCTTGCCTGCCAAATTAAGTAGAGGGCTACCGATCCAGCTACCGCCGCATTTAAAGAGTCCACTTTACCCTTCATCGGCAGAGCCAGTAAAAAATCACAGGAGGATTGAACCAGGTGCCGCATACCTTCCGCTTCACTACCAACAACCACTGCCAGGGGACCGCTTAAATCTACCTGATCAGGTGTTTGTGATCCCTCCCCACCTTCGAGACCAACAACCCAGGCGCCATTCTCTTTTAGTTGTGTCAGGGTTTGCGCGAGGTTGGCCTGCGTTATCAGCATGTGTTCGCTGGCCCCAGATGACGAGCTGACAACCGCGGGAGTGATGGTGGCCGTTCTCCGAAGAGGCAGAATAATGCCGTGAACCCCGACCGCTTCCGCTGTCCGTATCAATGTACCTAGATTCTGGGGATCTTTTAAGGTGTCCAGTAGTAAAACCAGCAGCGGATCATCACTTAATTTTGCATTTTCCAAAATCTGCTGAAAATCAACATAGGGATAAGCATTAACTTGCAGCGCTACACCCTGGTGATTGCCCCCAAGAGAAGCCAGGGATTCCCGGGAAACTTGAGTAACAGGGAGGGAATTGGATTTCGCCAAGTGGAGAATTTCAGCAAGACGATCTTCTTCCTGGGTACCTTTTGCGATTCGCAGTTCGTAAAATTCCCTGCGTTTTGACTTTAAGGTTTCATATATTGGATTTCTGCCCCAGATCCACTCTTTCATTTTTAATCCCCATCAGTTTTCCGCAGATGAACTCCCAGATTGCTCCCGATATTTTATTTCCAATGCCAGGTTGTGCCCTGTGAGGTATCTTCCAGAATGACATCCAGCTCTTCCAGCTTATCACGAACAAGATCTGATAATTCCCAGAGTTTTTCTTCGCGTAATTTTTCCCTGAAATCAATCAGCAGATCAATATATCGACTGGCATCGCCAGCACCAACTTCCGGTTTTGCCAATTCCAAACCCAGCACAGAGGTGAGTTCTTTCAGCAGATCCTGAGCTTTTTCTAAACTATTCCCATCCGCCCCTTCATCCCTGGCAAGGTTTATTACCTTCACAAAATCAAAAAGATGCCCCAGGGCACCAGCCGAATTGAAATCATCATCCATGGCTTCCAGGAACAGCGTTTTTGCCTGGACCGCTTTTTGTTCCAGGTTCCCACCTTGCCAAATATCTTTAGGCAGGGCGGGTCTCAAGGCAGAACGAAGGCGTTTGAGGGCTTTCCGGGCATGCTCTATTGTTTCTTCATTAAAAGTCAAGGGACTATGGTAGCTAGAATTTAAGATCATCATACGCAGCACACTGGCTTCGTACTTTTCCAGGAAACTGTCAATTGTCACCAGGTTGCCCACCGACTTGGACATTTTTGCGCCGGAAAGCTGCATCATACCATTGTGCATCCAGTACGTCGCAAATTGTTTACCATGCATGGCTTCACTCTGGGCAATCTCATTTTCATGGTGCGGGAAAATTAAATCGTTACCGCCTCCGTGAATATCAATCTGTTCACCCAGGCAGGATTCGCTCATTACCGAGCATTCAATATGCCAGCCAGGCCGTCCATTTCCCCAGGGGCTGGGCCAACTCGGCTCATTTGGTTTAGCGGCTTTCCACAACGCAAAATCCATGGGATGATCTTTTCGCTCATCTACATCGATTCGGAAACCGGCTTCCATATCATCAATTTTTCGTCCTGATAATTTTCCATATCCCGGGAATTTTTCAACCCGGTAATACACATCCCCATTTAAGGGATAGGCATATCCTTTTTCAACCAGATCAGCTACGGCTTCAATAATTCCGTTTATCTCTTCTGTCGCCCGGGGGTACTGCGAAGCCGGAAGGATGTTGAGGTCCTTCAAATGCTGGTCATATTCGTCGATATAACGTTGGGCGATTTCTTTTGCATCCACTCCTTCCACAGCAGCCCGTTGAATAATCCTGTCATCCACATCAGTATAATTGGTCACATGGTTGACATCATACTCCTGGTACTCCAGATACCTGCGAACGATATCAAAAACCAGGGCGGACATGGCATGTCCTACATGGGCTTTGTCATAGACTGTCGGTCCACAAACATACATGGAAACCTTGCCAGGTTGAAGGGTTTTAAAATCTTCTTTTTTCCTGGATAGTGTATTGTATATTTTAATGCTCATTGAATTTTCCTGAAACCTTGTTAGTCCACATCAGGTCGGGCGAAAATCATTCTTCCCGCGGCAGTTTGCAGAACTTTAGTAACTATTGAGTTGATGTCCTCATTCATGTGATCTTTTCCATCTTCAACGACCACCATGGTTCCATCCGAAAGGTAACCAACACCCTGCCCCCGCTCTTTGCCTTGCTGAATTATTTTCACTTCCACTGCTTCTCCAGGTAATAGAACTGCTTTAACAGAATTTGCCAGTTCATTAATATTCAATACCGCGACACCCTGGATCTCCGCCACCCGGTTGAGGTTGTAATCATTGGTCAGAATGGGACAGCTCAATTGTCTGGCCAGGATTACCAACTTGCTGTCAACTTCCCGGGTTCCTTCTACATCAATATCACTGATCCTGACCGGTATAGTTTTGGATTCCTTGAGGTTTGCCAGGATTTCCATACCCCTTCTGCCCCGCTGCCGACGCATTCCATCGGCAGAATCCGCGATATGCTGGAGCTCGTCTAAAACAAACCGGGGGATGAGCAGTTCTCCAACCAGGAAACCAGTTTGGGCAATGTCCGAGATTCTACCATCGATGATCACACTCGTATCAACCAGAATAACCCGTTCTTTGTCTCCCTTTCTTCCTCCCCGATCAGGCATGGAAAATACCCTGTCGCCAAATGTGGAGAATAGATCATTCTTTCGTGAGATAAAAACCGCCACACCAATGTAACCAAATAGCAATACACCAATAAAGGGGAAAACCTCTCCCAGGGGTGAAGGTAATAAGGAAAGCGGAAAAGCCAGTAAGGCAGCAATTACCATGCCTACAGTCAGTCCAGCCAAACCAGCCCCGAGGGTTCGAGAATCGAGCTGATTTAATAAAGTCCGAAGGGAATTAACCGGACGGGTGGTTAGCGTTGGAGTTAATACCAAGCCAAACAGAGCACCAACTAAGCCAAAGATTACAGCTCCCTCTTCAGTTGTAATCGTAGTTACATTGGCTAGATCAACTCCAAAATATCCCCCCAACAAACCGAAGATAACCATACCCAGGATTCTAAAAACAAATTCAAGACTCATCATACCCCTCCTAAAAAAGAAAATAGCGACCACTATATATCTGTGCTCGCCAGAAATAATCCTAATCAAGAGAGATCTTATGCTGCCAAAAAATACGTTAGACTGCCTGTTTTAGATAAGAAATTAGCCTAAGGATAAATCATAAAGGCAGAAAACAAAAAAGAATAATGGCAAAATAAGTCCCGGTACTTCAAGTGGCAGAGCCAGATAATATATAATAATTTCATATTAATAATAGCATGACGGTTCTCACAAGTCAACTCGGGTTCCCAAGAGGAATAAAATCTTAATACAATTCAAATAATTTGTGATGGTGGTCTTTTATTACGCTATATCACGGATGTTGATTTTGCATGTGCGTTGATCGATCTATCGTATAATGTAACTGTTAAATGATATCCACAATTGGAGGATTTCATGGAAGACAAAAATTACAAAAAGATCATCAATGCCTGGGCAATGTATGACTGGGCAAACTCGGCTTTTGCTACCACCATCATGGCAGCCGTACTGCCAATTTATTATCGAGCTATTGCTGAACCGACCTTAACCGGAAATCAAATTACTTCTTATTGGGCCTATACAAACTCAATCGCTTTGTTGTTAATAGCAATCATTAGTCCGATCCTGGGGGCGATGGCAGATTTTAAAGGACATAAAAAACGCTATTTGACAATATTCGCTCTGTTTGGAATTATTGCCACTGCCTTCATGTTCTTCTTAACGACTGGGGATTGGTTATTGGCATCAAGTTTATTTATTCTCGGCAATATTGGTTTCGCAGGTGCAAATGTATTTTATGACTCCCTGCTGCCCCACATCGCCAAAAAAGACGACATCGATCAAATCTCAACCAAGGGATACGCAATGGGGTATGTGGGAGGCGGGATCCTGCTTGCTATCAATCTGGCCATGATCATGTTTGCACCCGATCACCTGACCGCCCTGATGACCCGGATCTCCCTGGCCAGTGTGGCAGTCTGGTGGCTTGTTTTCACAATTCCCCTTTGGAAGAGAATTGCTGAACCCCCCCGCAAGCTATTCGTGGGTGAAATGGATTCCAATCCCATTCAGGCAGGATTTCATAGATTGGGAGAGACCTTTAAGGAAATTCGAAAATACGGGGACCTATTTAAATTCCTGATCGCTTTTTGGCTATATAACGACGGTATTGGCACTATTATCAAAATGGCTACTATCTATGGCGACGAAATTGGTATTGATTCCACTTCCTTAATAATCGTTTTGTTAATTGTGCAGTTCGTCGGCATCCCATTTTCTTTTGCATTCGGTTGGCTGGCAAAAAAAATCGGCACCAAGAAATCGATCTATCTCGCTCTGGGCGTTTACGCGTTGATATCTATTGGTGGTTATTTTATGAGCAACGCAACCCACTTCTTAATTCTAGGTTTTGCTGTAGCAATGGTTCAGGGTGGAGCGCAGGCTTTGAGCCGTTCCCTCTACGGTAGAATGGTTCCCAAAGCCCAGTCTGCTGAATTCTTCAGCTTCTTCAGCGTCAGCGGGAAATTCGCAGGTATGTTCGGCCCACTAGTCTTCGGTCTGGTCAGCCAGCTGTTTCATAACAGCCGGTTGGGAATCATATCGCTTATCATCTTCTTCATATCCGGTGGGTTACTGCTTACCCGGGTCGACGAAGAAAAAGGCATCAAGGTCGCTCAGGAAGCTGATGCATTGGCAATTCAGGAAGCTTAATCTGCATGCCTGAACAACAAGAGGATAACATACTCCTCCAGCAGCAATATCTATTCAGCCAAATCGCTTCCAGGTATGACCTGGTAAATCATCTAGTGACCGGTTGGCAAGATAATCGCTGGAGGAAATTTGCTGTTAAAAAGCTCGAGCTGCCACAATCAGCCAAACTATTGGATATCGGCAGCGGCAACGGTCAGATTGTCCTGGAAGCAGGCCGCCAGTATCAAGACTGTTTCTGTGTCGCAGCCGACCTGACACTGGCAATGATCGCTGTTGGGCAGGGAAAGAAGTTACCCATCCAGGTCAATTGGACTGCCGCTGATGCCAGTCTGCTGCCCTTCCAGGAAGGGATGTTTGATGGTGTGATTTCCGGATTCCTGATCAGGAACCTGGGAGATGTCATGGATGGATTAAAAAGCCAGTATCGAATCCTAAAAACTGGTGGTAGAATTGCAATCCTGGACACTACAAAACCATCCAACCATTTTCTGGCACCTATCATTCGATTCTATATGACCAATATTATTCCAATCATCGGTGGATTATTTACCGGCAATAAAGAAGCCTACTCATACCTGAACAAATCCACAGAAGGGTTTTTACGGGCAGAGGAACTAGCCGTGTATCTGGCAGCGGTCGGGTTCAAGAAAGTTGCCTATCAACAATTTGCCTTTGGCATGATCACTGTTCACTGGGGGGAAAAATGACAGATTATCAACCTTCCCCACAGGCAGCTGAAAGAGGTGAACCATCCTATATTTGGAGAGACGGGCAGCAGCGCAGGTTGGAGATGATCAAATCAGCCGCTGGTGATAGGATCCAGGGAAAATTTCTTGAGAATGGATGTGGACTTGGATTGTACTTGGAGCATTTAATCCCACTGGGATGTGAGGTAATTGGGCTGGAATTTGATTATCAACGAGCAGTTGAAGCAAAAACCAGAGCAACCCATGTCACCGGTGCAACCGGAGAATTTTTACCTTTCCCGGAGAACAGCTTTGATCTAATTCTGAGCAATGAGGTAATTGAACATGTAGTGGATGACCGAAAGGCAGTCCAGGAAATGATTCGAACCTTACGCCCCGGGGGACGAATGATTTTATTTTGTCCCAACCGCTGGTATCCATTTGAGACTCATGGGATTTACTTCGGGGGAACTTATCACTTCGGGAATAAACTTTTTGTCAATTACCTTCCATTACCACTGCGAAACCGGCTGGCTCCCCATGTCCGGGTTTATACCCGGAAAGGCCTTGCAAAATTATTCCAGGGTTTGCCCATCAATGTTATTCACCGAACTGTAATTTTTGGAGGGTATGATAATATCATCGCACGTTTTCCGCGTTTTGGACGCTGGTTGAGATCAATGCTTTATTGGTTAGAAAAAACACCCTTCCAAATCCTGGGTTTATCCCATTATTGGGTAATTGAAAAAATGTAGGGAGGTAGGTGTGTCAGAAAATATTGAACAATTAATTGGTAATGAACTGCGTAAACGAGGATGGCGTTTGGCTGTGGCCGAATCCTGTACGGGAGGATTAATCGGTCACCGGATCACAAATAATTCTGGATCCTCTACATATTACCTGGGCAGCATCACCGCCTATGCTTATCGAGCAAAGGTTCGCCTGTTGGGAGTCTCCTGGGATACTCTTGAGAAATACGGTGCGGTGAGTGAGGAGACGATCAAAGAAATGGCTCTGGGCGTCAGACGTGCTTTAGCGGCGGATATTGGATTATCGGTAAGTGGAATTGCCGGACCAACCGGTGGAACTCCAGACAAACCAGTTGGATATACATGGATTGGCCTGAGTACTCCCGGTGGAATCTGGACACTCCAGCATAATGCGGGAGGAAACCGGATTGAAAATAAAAAAGAAGTTGCCCACACCGCATTGGATTTTTTATACCAATTCTTGATAAATGATGGAAAAGATTAAAATAACCACCAAATTTAAGAGAGATGGATCGCTGATACCAATTGAGTTTTTACTTGAAAACCAATCCATCCAGATCCTGGATGTGGGTAGACAATGGGAAACTGAGGATGGGAAACATCTCCTGGTAATGGATTTCCAGAACCAGACTTATCATCTCTTTTTCCAACTGCAGGACCTGAGCTGGTACCTGGTCCGGGATCAAAAACAAAAGAGCGAACCATCCTGAGAGGAGAAAAACATGGCTCAAACAGTACAGGATAACTTGGTAGTTACACTGGACTACAAATTATTCATGGAAGAAGAAATGCTGGAAAGCACAGAAGATGGAGAGCCGATTGTATTTATCCAGGGAATCGGACAAATCATTCCAGGTCTGGAAAATGCTGTATACGGTATGAAAGTGGGAGACCAAAAAACCGTGGTGATTCCGCCTGAGGAAGCATACGGTGAGTATGATCCCGAGTCAACTCAAGAGGCGAAAAAAGATGAGTTCAGTGAAGAAATTCCCCTGGATGTTGGCACATTCCTGGATTTAGAAGATGACGAGGGAGATATCCTCAGCGCACAGATCACCGCCGCCGAGGAGGATACAGTAACACTCGACTTTAATCATCCCCTGGCTGGAAAAACACTGACTTTCGAGATCACAGTTGCTGATCTCCGGACTCCCTCAGATGAAGAGCTCGATCACGGACATGTGCATTAGATAATTATCAAAGGACCAGGTGCTAATAATGCACCTGGTCCTTTAGTATTTTATTATTCTCCCACCACTTCACCATGGTGAACCTGGGTGAACTTCAAACCCTCTTTCCCGCTCTCGACCCGGATCGTATCTCCCACCAAGAACTCACCAGTCAGCATTGACAGCGCAAGCGGATCTTGAAGCTGTTTTTGAATGGTCCGCTTTAAGGGACGGGCACCATAGTCAGGATCATATCCTAGATCAGCCAAGTATTGCTGGGCTTTTTCAGATACCTCAAGAAAATATCCCTGAGACTGGACAAGCGCCTTTACATGGTTCAGTTGGATACCGACGATTTTCAAAATTTGATCCCGGGAGAGCGGATGGAAATCAATAATTTCGTCCACCCGGTTTATGAACTCAGGGGGGAAGGTTGCCCGGAGAGCTTTCCGAGAATATTCCCGGGCTTCTGACTCAATCCAATCCTCATTCTGACCGATCCAGGCTTCACTGCCGATGTTGCTGGTCATGATCAAGACAGTATTTTTAAAATCAACCGTTCTGCCCTGTCCATCTGTCAATCGACCATCATCAAGCAGCTGTAACAATGTATTAAATACATCAATGTGGGCTTTTTCTATCTCATCAAATAACACCACACTATACGGGCGTCTCCGAACAGATTCGGTAAGCTGCCCTCCTTCTCCATAACCAATATACCCGGGAGGGGATCCAATCAATCTGGAAACCGTATGCTTTTCCTGATACTCACTCATATCAATCCGTACCATCGCTTCTTGATTATCAAACAAGAACTCAGCCAGTGCGCGAGCCAACTCGGTTTTTCCAACCCCTGTGGGTCCGATAAAAATGAAAGATCCGATCGGTCGATTGGGATCCTGCAAACCAGCTCTTGATCTGCGAACAGCGTTCGAAACTGCCAGAATCGCATCATCTTGACCAATCACCCGCTCATGAAGACGTTCTTCCATATGGATTAGCTTCTGGGTTTCACTTTCCATTAATCGAGAAACCGGAATACCAGTCCAACGGGAAATAACTCCAGAGATCTCTTCCGCATCAACTTCTTCCTTCAATAATGCTCCATCTGCCTGGATTCCCTTTAAGCGTTCTTCCTTTTCTTTAAGAGACTCTTCCAGGTCCCTTATCGTTCCGTACTGTAAACGGGCAACCCGCTCCAGATCTGACACCCGTTCTGCCTTTTCAATCTCAACCCGGGTTTGATCAATCTCTTTTTTAACCTGGCGAACTTCACCAATAACTTCTTTTTCCATCGTCCATCGCGTATGTAGTTCGTTTTGATTTTCCTTCAGATTGGCTAATTCTTCTTTCAGTACATTTAATCTTTCTTGGGAGGATTTATCCGTTTCCTTTTTCAACGCTTCTCGTTCAATCTCCAGCTGCATAATTTGCCGGTCAACTTCGTCGAGGGCACGGGGTTTGGAATCAATTTCCGTTCTCAATCGAGCTGCCGCTTCATCAATTAAATCGATTGCTTTATCAGGAAGCTGCCTACCTGCGATATATCGGTTGGACAGAGTAGCAGCAGCGATAACAGCTGGATCAGTGATCCGCACTCCATGGTGGATCTCATAGCGTTCCTTTAGTCCACGTAAAATACTAATGGTAGTCTCCACACTGGGTTCTTCCACCAAAAGGGACTGGAATCGTCTTTCCAGGGCAGCATCTTTTTCTATGTATTTTCGATATTCATCCAGCGTGGTAGCGCCAATCAGGTGCAGTTCTCCCCGGGATAGCATTGGTTTGAGCATATTACTGGCATCCATCGCCCCCTCTGCAGCTCCCGCACCAACTACAGTATGCATCTCATCCACAAATAGCAGAATCTCACCTTCTGCTGATGTAATTTCCGATAATACTGCCTTCAACCGTTCTTCAAATTCACCCCGGTATTTAGCGCCAGCAACCAAGGCACCCATATCCAGCTGAATGAGTTTTTTCTTTTTTAACCCTTCCGGGACATCTCCATTCACAATACGCTGAGCCAGTCCTTCAACGATGGCTGTTTTTCCTGTTCCCGGCTCACCGATCAAGGCAGGATTATTTTTTCTCCTGCGGGATAGAATTTGAATCAACCTCCGAGTTTCTTCATCCCGCCCAATCACCGGATCCAGTTTTCCTCGCCGGGCTAAATCTGTTAGGTCCCGGCCGTACTTTTTTAATACTTCGTAAGTACCCTCTGGTGTTTGGGATGTTACCTGCTGGGAACCCCGGACTTCCATCATGGCATTCAACACGGCATCTTTGGTTAATCCATATTCCTTTAACCGGCTGCCTTCAGAGCTTTCGATCAAACCCAACAGAAGGTGCTCAGTAGATACATATTCATCCTGCATGCCTTTAGCATATCTTTCACCAGCTGCCAAAATATCAGAAGATTTCCTACTAAACCCTGCCCTGATATTGCTGCCATACACCTTTGGCCATTCAGAAAGGTCTTTCTGCAAATCATCACGCAATCCTTGAATTGAACCTGCGACCCTGGAAACTATAGCTGGCACAACACCTTCACTTTCTTCCAGCAGCGCAAACAGAAGGTGAATCGGTTCAACATCCTGATGTTTATATTCCTCAGCTACTTGCTGCGCGTGTAAAACAGCCTGCTGGGATTTGGTTGTATATTTGTCTAAATTCATTTCTTTTCCTCCATAAAGTTCCACCTGAGAGAAATCCAATTCCCTCTAAGACATGGATTCTGTTCCTTATTATAAATAACCACTCTATGAAATGAATTAGAGATTTATTAAAGGAAAGTATGAAAGGAAAATAATAAGTACGGAACAGTATCGGAAATCTGAACCATCAGGACCATTAATCTTGAACTTTGACTTCAAATTCCCCGTCGCTTACCCGAACTTGCAGTTGTTCACCGGAGCTGACCTGTCCAACCTGATAGACAGTTGCTCCATCCTCGGCAGTCAGCACCGCGTATCCCCGTTTCAGGATAGCTTCCGGATTAAGAGAAGACAGCCTGGCCCGTAAAGAACTGCACTGATCTTTTGCTCCTCTAATTAATCCCGCTGCCGTTCTTTCCAACCGACCGGATAATTCATCCAGGCGCTGACGACCGCTGCTAATTTCCCCCAGGGGGGAAAGGCGAGTGATCTGCCCGGATAAAGTTTCCAGTTTCCAGCGTTGTTCAGAAAGAATTCCCTGCATAGATCTTAACAACCTGCCTTCGAATTCGGTAATTCCTGTCCGTAATTCCCCCTGGTCCGGCACAGCCAATTCTGCTGCTGCAGTTGGGGTCGGAGCCCGCAGATCTGCCACAAAATCAGAGATCGTAAAGTCGGTTTCATGACCTACACCACTGATCACCGGCACTGGAGAATCAAAGATTGCCCGGGCTACACGTTCATCATTAAATGCCCATAAATCTTCAATTGACCCTCCTCCCCGTCCTATCAGGATCAGATCTGGTTTCAGGTTGTAGAGGCGATTCAAGGCAGCAATGATCTCTGGTGGGGCATTCTCGCCCTGGACAGAAGTCGGTGCCAGGAGGATGGTCACCAATGGGTAGCGGCGCAGCAGGGTATCCTTCATATCCTGGAAGGCTGCTCCGGTAGCCGAGGTAACGATGCCAATCCGGGATGGCCAGGAGGGAATAGATCGTTTCCGATCCGGATCAAACAACCCTTCCCCTTCAAGCTGAGCTTTCAGCCGCTGAAATTCCTGGTAAAGTTTTCCCTCTCCCCGTGGTCTCAAAAAATCAATATAAAGCTGGTACTGACCGCGCTGCTCGTAAACGCTGAGATTGCCGTGAGCTTCAATGGATGCCCCTTCTGTCAGCAGGCTCCCCAGTGATGCGGCGCGGCTTTTCCACATCACACACCTCAAGGAAGAATTTTGATCCTTGAGCGTGAAATAAAGATGACCCGAGGCTGGTCTGGATAGATTGGAAATCTCCCCTTCCACCCACAGATCCTGCAGGCTGCTGTCAGCCTCCATCAGGGTCTTCAGGTAAATATTTACCTCGGATACAGTCCAAAAACGGGAAAAACCCGGCAACTCAGGTGCGGAAAACATGTCCATAGTATATAGTGAACCCATCCAGGGAACAAGTTTCGGAAAGCATCCGCATACAGGATATTCTTCCTCAAAGGCGGGAAAATACAATAATCAACCCGGGAGTTTTCTCCTCCCCCAAAAGGGTATTCAGCAGGAGGGAATCCCGCCTGTGATACAATTTTTTTGTCATGGAAATCTCTGAACATATCCAGGATATTCTTAAAACCATCCCCCAGGAACCCGGTTGTTACTTGATGAAAAACAAGCTCGGGAAGGTGATTTATGTGGGGAAAGCCAATAACTTGCGCCACCGGGTGCGTTCCTACTTCCATGCCAGTGCCCAGAAGCATCCCCGAACCAGCCATCTGGTAAAGAATATCAGCGATATTGAATGGATCATCGTTGATTCCGAATTGGAAGCCCTGATCCTGGAAATGAACCTGATCAAGGAATACCAACCCCATTTTAACGTCCAGCTCAAGGATGACAAACGCTACCCGTATATCAAAATCCATTGGCAAGATCCTTTTCCCAAGGTAACGGTGACTCGCAAAGTTGAAAAAGACGGATCCCGTTATTACGGTCCGTATATCAATGTCTGGGCAGTTAATCAGACCCTGGATCTATTAAGGCGGATTTTTCCGTACCTGACCTGCGGCCGGACCATCACCGGGCAAGACCAGCGGGCCTGCCTCTACTATGATATTCAACTCTGCACAGCTCCCTGCATTGGCCGAATCAAACAGGATGAATACCGGGAAATGATCAAAGAATTGGGGGCTTTCCTCAACGGCCGGACAGACTCGATTGTCAAGAAACTTGAAGATGAAATGAAACAAGCCTCCTCAGAAATGAAATACGAACGGGCTGCCCAAATCCGGGATCAGCTGGATGCAATCCAACGGATAGTCGAGGAGCAGCGAATAATTTCCACCAAATTTGCCGATTCTGATGTAATTGCTATGGCCAGCCAGGAAAATACCGCCTGCATCCAGGTATTTTTTATCCGAGGCGGAAAACTAACCGGGAGGGAATATTTTCTGGTTGAAGATACCGATCAAACCGCTGATCAGGACTTGCTAACAGAAGTCATCAAACAATTTTACGATCAGGCTCCCACTATTCCCAACGAAATACTGCTACCCAGGGAAGTGGAAGAAGCCAGGATTATCCGCCAATGGTTAAAAACCCAAAGGGGAGGAAAAAAAGTGGAGCTGCTGGTTCCTCAAAGAGGAGAAAAGAAAAAGCTGGTTAATATGGCAGCCGAAAATGCGACCTCGATGTTAGCATCTTTAAAATCGCAGGAAAAATCGGAGCAGGATCGGGCTGAGGGGGCGCTGGATGCTCTGCAAATTGGATTAGATTTGAGCTCCCCTCCCATGCGGATTGAATGTTATGACATATCCAATACACAGGGAACCGCTCTGGTGGGCAGTATGGTGGTATTCCAGAATGGCCGCCCGGAAAACAGCCACTACCGGCAATTTAATATCCGGTCTGTTGTAGGACCTGATGATTATGCCAGCATGGAAGAGGTTTTGCGGCGGAGATTTCAACGGCTGGTTCTGTCCGGGGAGGAAAAATCCAAACCCGGGGGAAAACCAGATCCCTCATTTTCCGCCTTGCCTGACCTTGTTTTAATCGATGGTGGAAAAGGCCAGCTGAACCGAGCGGTAGAAGTACTGAAAGAATTTGACCTGCTGGATACCATCGCAATTGCCGGATTGGCCAAACAGCACGAAGAAGTCTACCTCCCCGGGGAAGATTACCCGGTACGGTTTGATAAAAATTCTCCTGGATTGCATTTACTGCAGCGCTCAAGGGATGAAGCCCATCGATTTGCAATTTCTGCTCACCGCAAACGCCGGTCCCGCCAGGGATTGGAATCCGTATTGGAAAAAATTCCCGGGATTGGTCCTGCCCGGCGCAGGGAATTATTAATGAAATTCCACACAATTCAGAATATCCGGCAGGCCAGCGTGGAAGAAATCTCTCAAACACCAAAAATAACTCTCAAAATCGCTCAATCTATCAAAAAGCATTTGGAATAAGGCCAACCTGTGCTAAAATGACCCCACCTGAATAAAACAGCAACTATTAAGGAGTCTTATGTCTAACAAAAAACGTCGAATGCGAACTCAACAAATTGTTATGAGCATCATTGGTATTTTTATTATCCTGGCCATGATCCTCTCAATGGTTCGTTTCTAAGGTCTAATCACTTTTTTCCTTTCAACTAAATAATTCCTACATAAAGGAGTTGGGGATGGTTAAGAACAGATCCACTCTCTGGTATTCCGCCCTAATAGTCGGTTGGGCTTTTGATATCTTGTATTGGGAAAAACCCATCGGGATCTCGTTTGCAGTTCACCTTCTGCTGCTTTTGGTCGGGCTGTTTTATCTTTCCAGGAAAGAGGAAAGACCCCCGATCGGTAAAAGTTTACCCTTGATGGCTTTGATAATGCTCTTCAGCACCCTGGGATTTTTACGTGAAGAACCTTTCACCAGGACGCTGAACCACCTATTGAGCCTGGGTTTTCTGGCTTTGTTTCTATTATCTTTCCGGGGCGGGCGCTGGTCTGCCTACAGCCTGAGTGATTATATAGTTGGCGCATTCCGGTTATTTGTAAATTCCATCTCCCTGCCGTTTAATCTACTTACCACCAAAGAAAAAGAACCAGAAGAATCCGGGGAGGAAAAATCCAAACAACCCGGTTGGAAAAAGAGCCTGCCTTACTTGCGGGGCATCCTTCTGGCATTGCCAATTGTGGCAATTCTGGCTTCTTTGTTGTCTGCGGCAGATCCGATTTTCTCGGAATGGCTGCAGGATATCATCGAGCTGCTGCGGCTGGAGAAGCTGCCGGAGTATCTCGTGCGCCTGGTATTAATCGGCATCTGGACTTTCCTGACAGCTGGACTGCTCCTGTTTGCTCTGTTTAAAAGTGAAGAGGAAAAGTTAGTAGGGGAAGACCAACCCTGGCCGCCCCGTTTCCTGGGTTTTACTGAAACCACGATTATTTTAGGCGCGATCAACTTGCTGTTCTTCTCCTTTGTCACCATACAGTTCAGGTATTTCTTCGGGGGAGAAAAAAATATTTCCCTGGATGGCTATACCTATTCCGAGTATGCCCGGCGCGGTTTTGGTGAATTGTTAGCAGTCGCTTTCTTTACACTATTTGTGATCATAGTTTTGAGCGACATAACCAAGAGAGATAATAAAAGAGACCGGGTCACCTTTTCCCTTCTGACTGGCGCTATGACCGCTTTTATTGGGGTGATCCTGGTGTCATCGCTCCAGCGGCTGGCACTTTATGAAGCTGTTTATGGTTTTACCCGACTACGGGCCTATTCCCACATATGTGTTTTATGGATCGGGATTTTATTCCTGGCCATCCTGGTATTGGAAATCTTCCAGAAGTGGCGCTTTTTCACTTTGGCAACAACTGCTGCAGTAGCAGGATTTGTATTAACCATGAACGCGGTAAACATCGATAGCTTTATCCTCCAGAAAAATATCCAGCGGCTGCAATTGGAAGAAGCTGCTCTTGACACTACCTATTTAAAAGCCCTTTCTAGCGACGCCATCCCGAAAATGATCCAGCTGGCAAATGATCCAGCACTCACAGATCAGGAAAAAGCAGAGATCAGAGCCGTTCTGGCCTGCCGAGCTGATGAATATAAAGAGGATTCTGAGAAATGGCAGAGTTTCCTGGTTCCTGTCTTCCTGGCAGAAAAAGCGCTCAAAGACAACCAACCCGTGTTGGGAAATGCCAAGGTAATCTATGATGAAAACGAGATCCGGGTGGTAAAAACGGAATATGGAAAATTTTTCTGCGGCTACAGCTCCTGGGATTAATCTTAAAAAGTACATATTCCTTTGTGGAATATGTACTTTTTTACTTGTAATCAATTGTATAAGGGGGGATTTATTCCTGATCTACCTCATAAAAACAGGCTGGATCTAAAGTTTTACATTCCAGATCAAGGGCTTTATCCCTGGCAAACTCCCGCTCCAGGGCAACCCGGACAAAGGCGGAGGTAGTGATTCCGGACTCTTCGGCTGCCAGCTTAAGCTGCCGCTTCAAGGCCTCATTCAACAGGATATTAATTCGTTTTGTTTTTCTGTAAGTACTCGATGCCATTAAAAATCCTCAAGGGAAAAACCAATTACCCGGGTTTTGCTGCCAGCGCTGGCGAGGCTGATTTGGACGCCCGGTATTCTTCAATCCAGGGATCCTTTCTTAAACGAAGGTATATTGCATGATCCTCGTTTAAGCATTGCCACTCATCCATGGTTTTAATATGATAGGTATGCACCATGCAAACCGGGCACCAGAAAAACTTTCTGTGTTTTTGAGTATTGGCTGTCATCGGGCCACTGCCTTTTTACAGGTTTCTGAATTAATTAGAGTTTCCTACTGTTAATTAGACCTGCCTGATTTCTTTTAGTGCAAGATTCGTGCCTTAATATGCATAAACCCCCCAGATCTGAGGGGTTTGGTCAGTGGTCCTCCTAGTTGGAGGATTGGCAGCAAACATTAAGCAGCCCTGAGCATAAGATTTATGCTCTTAAAAGCATCCCATTGCGAGGAATGGAAAGACGAAGCGATCTTCTGGATTGGGAGAGATTGCCTAATCACTAGTTCCGCCCAAAATGCAAGGAGGTTCTACTTAATCGTTGACGCGATTTCCCGCGCATGATAAAATCACCGTCGCAAGTGGGCGTGTAGCTCAATGGTAGAGCAGTGGCCTTTTAAGCCATTGGTTGCGGGTTCGAGTCCCTCCACGCTCATCGAGTAAAAAACCACCTTTTCAGGTGGTTTTTTATTTTCTTAGTCAAATCTGGTGCCATTCTGGTGCTATTACGGGATAGATTTTGGCGGATTAATAAGAAATCACAAATTTCCGATCTGACCACCTTTGAACAATAACCAAATACCCAGGACAATCTCGTAAGGTATCATAAACAAAATTCCTACCATCTTGATATTTGGATTTATCAGAGAAAGTAATATTCCTCCAACAGCAAGGGCGCTGGATATAATTCCCCACCAACCCAGGACCTGCGGTACAGTTCCACTTGTTACGAACAGAATCGCGTAAAAAAGGCTGCCAATACCTAAGAAGATCAACCCGATTTTTAAACCCCAATCTTCAGCCAATATCAGTACACGCCCCAAAGATTCTAAAGCAAACTTATCTGAACCTAAGGTTGATACGTATTGTTGTGCCACAGCAAGGAATATCAAACCACTGATCTCGCTGAAAGCTATGATCGTTCCTTCTGCCACCCGCCAGAGTGTGCCTATAAAAGCTAGCGGTTGATTGTATTTACTGAACGCAAGGTACAATGCTCCCGCAAGGGCAATAATGCTGACGTGAGATATCAGATCCAAAATTATACTTATCCGGAATTTCATACTGGTCCCTAAAGTATTCTGGAAAGATTCCGAAACATTATCTGGATCTAATGGGGTGCCTGCTGTGACTTTGCTGAGGATGCTGGTGAAGAGGATAAAGAGAAATAAAAACCCACATAATTGTCCAACACTAAATTTTAATGACATAGGTTCATTCCTTTATTTGAACAACGATTTTCCCTCTGGTATGTCCCTCCCCCATATACTTTAAAGCTTCAGGAACCTCGCTCAACTTGTATCGTTTGTCGATAAATGGTTTGATCTTCCCAGTTTCGAGTAGCTCTTTCAAGATCAGGAAATCTTCTTTTCCAGGTCTTTTAATGGGAAGTGGAACCAATTTCTGATTGCTGGTCATTGAGACCCATTTCCCCATTAGAAGAAGACCTGGCGAAAATGCCGTTGTTATATAAACCCCATCGGGAGTTAATGCTTGTTTACAATCTGAATATGAGCTCTTGGCTGAAACATCAAAGATCAGGTCATAATGTTCGTTACCTTGGGTGAAGTCTTCTTTTGTGTAATCGATAACCCGGTCAGCGCCAAGAGAACGAACCAATTCCAAATTTTTAGTACTGCATACGCCGGTAACTTCGGCTCCGTCAGCCTTGGCGATTTGGACTGCATATGTACCTACACCACCTGAAGCACCGTTGAGCAATACCTTTTGACCTGGTTGGATCTGTCCTAGATCACGCAGGCACGTTACAGCAACATGTCCAGCATTAGGTACTGCTGCTGCTTCCTCAAATGATATATTTTTAGGTTTTAGGACCAGTTGGGTTTGATCTTCAGGAACACTCAAATATTCGGCAAAGCCTCCAAAAATAAAACTCGTCCCGAACACCTCATCTCCAGGTTGGAACTGCTTGAAGTTTTTCCCGACAGCTTCAACCTCCCCCGCTATGTCGTTACCTAATACGTTGTAGTTTGGTTTGAACAAACCGGCAATCACTAATCGGGCTAAAAATGGTTTTCCTGTTAGGGTATGCCAGTCAAGGGGTGTTACAGAGGCTGCCTTCACACTGATCAGAACCTCATTGTCCTTGACAATAGGCTTTTCTATCTCTTCTGTGTTTTGTTCTTTTCTGGTTGCGAGCAGGTGGAATCCTGCAAATAGGGCAGGCCAGATGGTGAGCACCATAGGGACCATAGCAAGAAAGCCTTTTACCCCATCGAGAATAGGTTCATCAGGTATGTCGGTGTTGAACCCTACTTTGTCAAAAGGAACTGGTGACAGGTACAGCCAGGAGGTTCCACCCGCTTCAAATTCACCATAGATATGGTCCTGATACACATCTGGATTTTGTTCTATTCGTCTTCTTGCTTTTTTAATGAGTGCATCCCGCTTGCCAAAGACAAGAGCTTCCTGCGGACATGCTTCTACACAGGCAGGGGGCTTGCCGTATTTTAGCCTGGTGTCATAGCAGAAAATACATTTTCTGATCCTTGGGTGTAGGCCGCTTGAATAATTAAAGGTTGGAATATAGAAAGGACAAGCGACCATGCAGGTCC